>Ga0114129_10010303_pt1 | contig 13337 bp, 11 predicted proteins | sample RhiMetdeltSRZDD1_FD_80071 | JGI IMG/M metagenome (GOLD analysis project Ga0114129, IMG submission 80071) | Populus rhizosphere microbial communities from Tennessee, USA - Rhizosphere MetaG P. deltoides SRZDD1 (version 2) (version 2) | ecosystem: Host-associated > Plants > Roots > Rhizosphere >...
CGTTCCTGCGATGCGCACGCTCGAGAACGCGTTGCGCCGCGTCGGGTTCGTGCACGTCGCGGGTGTTGACGAGGTGGGGCGCGGATGTCTGGCGGGTCCCGTCGTCGCGGCGGCCGTGGTGCTCCATCCCGACAGGCACATTCCAGGCGTCTGCGATTCGAAGGCCGTGCAGGCGCCGGAGCGGGAGCGGCTCTACGAACGGATTCTTGCGCATTCCGTCACCTGGGCCGTCGCCGCCGCGGACCCGGCGGAGATCGACCGCATCAACATCCACCAGGCATCGCTGCGCGCGATGCAGCGCGCCATTCTGGCGCTGGCGCCGCTGCCGGATATCGTGCTGGTAGACGCGTTTCGCGTGCCGGAGCTGCCGATGGCGCAGCGCGGCGTCCCACACGGCGACCGCCGCTGCTCCGCCATCGCGGCGGCGTCGATCGTCGCGAAGGTGACGCGCGATCGCCAGATGCTCGAACTGCACGGACGTGACCCGCGCTACGGCTTCGATCGCCACAAGGGATACGCGACTGCCGATCATCTCGACGCCGTTGCACGGTTTGGCTACTCGGACGTGCACCGCCGCTCGTTCCGCCCTCCATCTCTCTTTGATACGATGGACTAAGTGCCGATCGATCGCGCTCTGACGCTGCGCAACGCCGAAAAGCTGATCCGGCAAGGGAAGCTCGACGCCGGCATCGCAGAATACCTGCGCATCGTCGAAGATACGCCCGGCGACTGGAACGCCAAGAACACGCTCGGTGATCTTTACGCGCGCGCCGGACAGACGGAAAAGGCGATCGAACAGTTCACGGAGATTGCCGACAACCTCAGCGACGAAGGCGCCAGCGCCAAGGCTGGCGCCATCTACAAGAAGATTCTCAAGCTCAAGCCCGATCACGAGCGCGCCCTCATGCAGGTCGCCGAGATTCTGGCCAATCAGAAGTTGTACGCGGACGCGCGGACACACCTGAACACGCTGATCGAGCTGAGGCGGGGGAAGGGCGACACGCGCGGGGCGCTGCACGCAAGGGTGCGCCTCGGATCGCTCGACCCCGAGGATTACGACGCCCGCCTCGAGGCCGCCCGCGCTCGCATCGAAATGGGCGACAAGGCCGGCGCGTTGCACGATCTGAAGGAGATCGCAGCGGAGCTGGCCGTCGACAAAGGCCGCCAGAATCAGGCGATCGAAATCCTTCGCGAAGCCGCCGCCCTCAACCCGGACGACGAAGAGGTCAGGAAGCAGCTGTTCGACATCTACCTGGCCGGCAGCGAATTGTCTCGCGCCCGGGAGTGCGCGACGACGGTCGATCAGTTCCGGATGGTGGCGTCGGCCTTCGAAGGACAGGGGAACAAGGACGAGGCGCTCGAGACGCTCCGGAGCGCCGTGGCACTCAACGACGGCGACACCGAGTTGAAGGCGGAGCTGGCGCGCGCGTTCGTGGCCCGCGGCGATCTGACCACCGCGGCGCAGTACCTGACGGTTGAAACCGCCGGCGACGATCCCGAGCTCCTGCTCACTGTTGCGGACATCAGGATTCGAGGTGGGGCGGTTGACGAAGGGCTCGACATCGCGCGCCGGCTGATCGAGCAGGATCGCACGCGGCGCGATCGCGTGGCACAGCTCGGCTGGACGATTGCCGAGAATCAACCCGAGGCAGGTTTCAAGGTCGTCGAGCTCGCCGCGGATACCGCCGTCGCGGAGAACGACTGGGGTGCGGCAGCCGCGGGGCTCCAGGAATTCGTGACGCGTGTGCCCAATCACATCCCGGCGCTGATGCGTCTCGTCGAGATTTGCGTCGACGGTGGGCTCGAAGCGACGATGTACAGCGCGCAGTCGCAGCTGGCCGACGCGTACATCGCCGCCGGCGCCGCCACAGAAGCGCTCTTCATCGCGGAAGATCTGGTGGCGCGCGAGCCCTGGGACAAGGCGAACCTCGAACGGTTTCGGCGCGCACTCGAACTGAGCGGCGAGCCCGATCCCGATGCCCTGATCGCCATGCGACTGAGCGGCGAGTCTCCATTCACCAGCACCGACCTTCTGCTCACCGGCGATTCGCAGCTGTTCGAGCCCACGGTCGAGGCGAAGACCGACGTGGAGCCGACTCCGGAGATCGATGTGCCCGCGCCGCCCGAGGTGGAGGAACCGCCCGTCAAGAAACGACCGAAGTCCCAACCGAAGCGACACCCCCTCGAGGCCCATCAGTTTCAGCTGAGCGCGAACGCCATCGATCTCGACAGCATCCTGGGCGATCTGGAATCGCCCTCCGAGCCGCCACCCACGGCCCACGCGAAGACCGACACCGTCGAGGTCGATCTGAGCTTGATGCTCGAGGATGCCGATCCGAAACTCGCTGCCCCCAAAAGTGGTGCGTCCGATGCCGCGGAACAGTCGTACCGCCGTGGGCTGGAGCTCTGGAAAGCCGGGGACATCGGCGGCTGCATCCCCTCGCTCAAGGAAGCCTCGCGATCGCCGCGCCAGCGGTTTTCGAGCGCCGCGCTCCTCGGGCGCATCTACAAGCAGAAGGGGCAAACTCCGCAGGCGATTGAATGGTTCGAACGGGCCACTCAAGGGCCGGCGCCCTCCGAAGAGGACTTGCATCTCCTGATGTACGACCTCGCGGACACGCTCGAGGCGTCGAACGAGACAGCGCGCGCGCTCGCCTTATTCCTCGAGCTGCAGGCTGAGGATGGCGAGTTCAAAGATGTCGGCGCCCGCGTCGATCGCCTCACCAAAGTGCAGACGGGAGGGTAGTTGGCCCGTCGACTCCTCTACGTCGCCTTCTTTCTCGAGGTCGGTCTGCTGCTCGTCGTCCTGCCGTGGTCGGCCTTCTGGGAGAAGAATTACTTCGCGATGTCCTGGCCGATGTTGCGGGACGTGCTGACGAACAATTTCGTCAGGGGCGCCGTCACAGGCCTCGGTCTCGTGAATCTGTACGCCGGCTTTGCCGACCTCGCGATCGTGTTCGCCGCGCGTCCGGCGAATGCGACGGGACGGCCGGAGTTCGTCGAGGGGCGAAAGTCGGGCGACCTGTCCATCCGCGATCAGAGCACACCACCGTGATCCAGTGCCTCGTGACCGATCGGCGTCAGCTCGCGGGGGCCGGCGCATCGTTCGATCACGCCCGGCGCCTCCTGCTGGCCCAACTCGAGACCGCGGTGGGCAACGGCGTCGATCTCATTCAGGTACGCGAGCGCGATCTCGAGGCTTGCGATCTCGCGGCGCTGGTGGAGGCGGTTGTGGCGCTCGTCCACGGCACTACGTCGCGAGTTGTCGTCAACGATCGGCTGGACGTGGCGCTGGCCTGCGGTGCGGACGGTGTGCACCTGCGCGGCGACTCGATCCAAGCGGCCGACGCACGCCGTGTCGCGCCCCCGGGTTTCGTGATCGGCCGATCGGTCCATACGGTCGGCGAGGCGTCCGCCGCCGGAGAGGTTGACTACCTGATTGCCGGCACCGTATATCGGTCGCCCTCGAAAGCTGCGACGACGACGCTCCTGGGCGTCGATGGCCTGCGGGCGATCGTGCGCTCGGCGCGGGCGCCCGTTCTGGCGATTGGCGGCGTCACCGCCGAGCGGTTTGACGAAATTGCAACGGCCGGCGCCGCGGGTGTGGCGGGCATCAGCCTGTTTCTGCCGTTTGACAGTCCCAAACCGGCTCCCTAACATTAGTCAACGGCCTATCGCGGTCATGTCTGCAGATCGAACGCCCGGCGACTTTGGCAGCAGACTCCGCGAGGCGCGGGAGCGGCGCGGCATCGCGCTACGTCAGATCGCCAACGCGACGAAGATTTCCGTCAGCGTGCTCGAGGCGCTCGAGCGCAACGACATCTCGCGGTTGCCCGGCGGCATTTTCGGCCGCGCGTTCGTGCGATCGTACGCCGTGGAAGTCGGCCTCGATCCGGAAGCGACCATCCAGGACTTCATGACGGCGTTTCCGAACGACTCGGTCACCGCCGGCCATCCGACGACCGAACGAGGCGACGACTACGAACTGCTCGAGAACGAACGGCGTCGTGCGGGCACGTACCTGACGCTCGTCGCCATCAGTATTCCGATTGCCGGGGTCATGCTGTGGGTGGGTACGCGTGGGCGCCCCACCCGTGAGCCGCCGCCGGTGGCGGTTGTGACAGCGGCTCCGACGCAGGCACCGGCGCAGCGTGCGGCCGGTCCGCCGCCGCTTCCCATCGCGTCGACGCCCGCCGTGATCCCAGCCGCCGACGTGCCGGCGGCCGCTCCAACGTCTGCTGCGCCTCCAAATGTCGAGGAGCGCAGCCCGTTGACAATCGTGTTGTCGGTCAAACGTCCCTGCTGGGTGACGGCGACTGTGGACGGGCGCAGGTCGATCGAGCGCCTGCTGCAGGCGGGCGAGCGTCAGACGATTGATGTGCAGCGCGAAATGGAGCTGACCGCGGGCGACGCGACCGCGATTTCCATGACGCTGAACGGCGCCACCGCAAGGCCGCTCGGCAAGGTCGGCGAAGTCGTCACGGCTCGTGTGACACCCACCAACTTCAGAGAATTCCTTCCCCGGTGATCGGCCCCACTCCGCTCCTGGACTTCTTCAAGCGCGGCGAGGTGGCGCGCGAGGTGCGCCTCGAGGCGGCGCAGGGCGCGCTCGCGCCCCGCGCCTACGAGCAGATCGCCATCCTCGCCATGCTGGTCGAAGATCCGGACCGTGAGATCCGCGAGGCCGCCGAGGCAACCTTGAGCCGCATCCCACACGAAACGCTCGCCGCGTTCCTCGGACGCGCGGACACCCCGCTCGACCTGCGCGAGTTCTTTGGCGACCGTGGCATCTTTCCTGACGAGATCGCGCCCGTCTTGGATGCGGAGGAGCCGCTCGTCGCCCCCGCGATCGAGGAAGACTTCGGCGACGAGGATGAGGATCGGGAAACGGCCACGCAGAAGTTGGCCAAGATGAACTTTTCGGATCGCCTGAAGGCTGCGGTGCGAGGCTCCAGGGAAATGCGCGCGTTGCTCATCCGCGATCCGAACAAGATGATCGCCTCTGCCGTGCTGAGCAGCCCGAAGCTGAGCGAACCGGAGGTCGAAGCGTTTGCGCGGATGGCGAGCATCTCCGACGAAATCCTGCGCATCATCGGAAGCAACCGCGCCTGGACGAAGAACTACAACGTCATCCTGGGCCTGACGAAGAATCCGAAGACGCCGCTGGCCTTGACGCTGAACTTCATGCCGCGCCTGAGCAGTCGCGACCTCCAGATGTTGTCTGTCGATCGAAACGTGCCCGAGCCGCTGCGCGTTGCCGCGCGGAAGAGGGTCGTCTCGAACACGCGAGGTTGAGGTTCAGCCGGTGTATTCCGTCCCCTCCGGAACGTCCGTCGGGCTCTCGAACTCCAGACGATAGCCATCAGGGTCCTGCAGTGACGTCACCCACAAGCCATTGCCAACGTACGGGCGAGCCGCGGCGAGCCCGCGCGACGTGACCTCGTGATAGATGGCGATCGCATCGGCACACATGAAACAGATGGACACGCCCTGGCCGAGCGGTCCCCCCGGCGCTCCAGCCGGGCGCCCGTCCCGCCAATACTCCTGGAGCATGACCGCAGCCTCGCCCAGTTGAAGCCAGCACCAGCGGATGCGTCCCTCGGGAGCCCACTGCATGGTCATCGCGAACCCGAGGCCGTCCACATAGAAGCGCAGGGACGCCTCGATGTCGGTCACGTTGAAGAACGGGACGGCTTGCTGGACGTTCGGGGCGGCCGCATAGACCCACGCCTGTTTGCCTGACGCAAGCGTCGTCGAGATCCGTTTGTAGCCGGGGGGTTCGTACCGGTCGGCGCTCTCGAGCTCGCCTTCCGACAACTCGAACGCCGTGCCGTTCACACGACTGTCGGTCTTCCCGTTGAACCGGACGATTGCGTGGTGCGCCTTGCCGCTCGCCGCCACGAACTCGGGGTCCTCGATCTTCAGCACCGACTGCTCGAAGCCCACGAGTGCATCTGGGTGTCCCTGAAGCAGGCGACCGAAGGTGGACAATTGCACGGCCTCCTGCCGGAGCGTGCCATAGGAGAAGAGCAGAGGCATGGTGGAAGAGATGCGGCTAGTCGCTCGCCCCGTGCTCGCGAAGGTATTCGGCAATGGCGAGCTGTTTGGTGTCCCCGCCGTAAAGCGCCCACCCGAGTGGCGTGCCGTGCCAGACGGTGTCCTTGATGTCGAGCCGCGCGCGTCGCTCAACCAGCAGGCGGACCACACTCTCGTGACCGGCGAAGGCCGCCTGATGGAGCGGCGTCGAGTGACCGTGATTACCCTCGGGATTGTACCGGTTCGGGTCCTCGCCGGCATCCAGGAGCAGCCGAACGATCTCGACGTGTCCGAGTTGGGCGGCGAGCGCGAGCGCCCGATGACGGTCGAGCGCGTCCGCCTCCGGCAGAAGCCGAGCCGCATCCGCCAGACGTCCCAATCCTGCCGCAGCGGCGACCGTCGGAACGCGCGCCCCGCGACGGACCAGGGCTTCAGCCGTGTCGCGATAGCCGAACGCCAACGCCGTCATCAGGGGCGACCTCCACGGCTCCGACCCTTGACCCTCGATCGCGGCACCGAAATCCAGCAGCAACTCGGCGAGAGCGGCCTGCAGGCCCGCACGGGCGGGGTGGCAACTCGAGACGAGCATGCTCATCGTCGTGTATTCTCCGCCATACATGCCTGCAGTGGCATCGACCTCTGCGCCGGCCTCGAGCAATGCGCGCGCGATCTCGACGGCGTTCGTCGGCGTCTTCTGGCGGTAGCCTTCGACGCCGTTCGCGGCCACATAGTGAAGCAGCGTCGCCCGATGGACGGGTGGATCGTGCGGAGTCCGGCGCGTCGACCGCGCGCGAATCAGTTCGGGCTGTTCCCGCAGCCGCCACTGAAGGCTCGCGAGCTCGCCGTTGACGATCGCCTCGACGGCCGATTCGTACCGATAAACGGGTCCATCGACGATGACGGCGTCGACGTACTCGCGCACGGCTGTCCAGTCTGCGAAGGTGTACCACCGCGCGAGCGCGAGCCGCGCGTCGTCGAGGTCGAGGGCCGCCTTCTGAATCTCCTCGCGGGTGAGACGCTTCGGCCGCCACTTGATCGTCTCGTCCAGGAAGCGAGGATGGTTCTCGTGGACGACCTTGATCGCTGCGGGATCGCCGGTTCGATGGCCCTCGAGCACCTCGCGAGCCTGCCGGTCGTATTCCTCGAGCGGCGCGCGGAACGGCAGCGGCTTCATGGGACGAGTCGCATCCGATTTTCTACTTCCCCGGTCTGAGACCGGCGACGTACGTCTTGGTGAAGCCTGTACGTCCGTTCGTCACGCTGAACGATCCATCCGCCTGTGCCGACACCTTAATCCAGTACGCGGTTCCGTTGTGCACCGGCGCCGGAGAAGCTCCTGGGCCTGCCGGTGGAGCCGAGATCGGGGCCACCGGCATTGCCGCCAGAGGTTCGTCGAGCTGATTGGCGATGAACATGCCAGGAACGGTGTACTCCTGTCCGCTGAGCTGCGAAAAATGCATCTGCCACACGTCCTCGAGACCTGGAGACGAATGCAGCGTCTTCATGACGTCGGGTTGTCCGCCTTTGCGCGTGCCATTGTTCATGATGGCTACTCGCGGTCGAAGGGCGTGAACGAGAACCTCAGAGTTCGAGGTATCGACTCCATGATGCAGGCCCAGAAGCACGTCGACGTTGCCGATGCGGTTGCTTGGACACATCAGCTCGAATTCCTTGTTCTTCGTCAGATCCCCAAGATGAATCGTTCGGAACTTCCCGAATGTCACGTGGGTCCCGACTGACATCGGGTCCTCAGCGTTGTTCTCTCCCGGCTTGAAGCTGGCACAATATGGATTCGCGCCGCCAGCTCCCGGCAGAGCCGCCTTTGTCGTCTCACCAGCGGAAGTCACGACGAGCACCTCCAGGCCAGCGACGGGTATCTTCATGCCAGGTTTCGCGACGATATGCCTGGCCTTGGCGTGAAGTTGTGGATAGGTCTTCTGAAGAAACTCATCGGCGGCGGCAGCCGGCTGCACGTTCGGTCCGTGATCGATGAAATTCCGGATGGGGATACGCGCCGCGAGTTCGACCATGCCGCCGAAATGGTCGCCGTGCCAATGCGTGGTAATCAGGTTGTCGATCTGGGCAAGGCGGGCATCTTTGGCGGCAGCCACGATGCGCTCCGCGTCGCGCACCGCGGCGGCTCCGGCATTTCCCGAATCGATGAGCATCGATTCGCCAGACGGCGACACGAGCAACGTGGCGTTTCCGCCCTCCACATCGACGACGTAGATGTCCAACGTCTTGCCCGCGCGCGTCTGAGCGGCGGAGAACGCGATGGACAGCATGAGGGCCGATACGAACACGATCGATACGCGAAATGTGTGCATTTGATGCTCTCACCTGGAAACGATTATCGCGGTGTCGTTACCCTCATGTATGACCATTGGCCCTGATGCGAACAACGACCATCAGTCCTGACGCCCACGCGAGCCGCGCGGTCACGAATTCGCTGCGCTGTTCGGATACCTCAGCCTTGCTTCCGGCTTTTCCCTTTTCCCTTTTGAGTTTTCGCGTGTTTCACCCAATCCGATCGCATCTGCGCCAGGCCTTCCATGTAGACCGTCGCGCGCTCGCGCTCCTCTTCGGTGTGCATGGACTTCAGGAGATCGAGCGCGCGCGCCAGGTCCTCGTGGATCGTCTGGCGCGTCGTCCTGAAGTACAGGCGTCGGATCTCCGCCAGTTTATCGTCCGCCGACAGCATTGGCAGCTTCACCGGTGACGTCTCAACGACGCTTTGAATTGATCGAACGGCCGTGTGTTCAACACGTGCGCCGGTTCGAGCCACGCGCGTCTCGCGACGGTGATGCCCCAGCGCAGCCGAGCAAAGGCGTTCTTCGAGTGGGCGTCGCTCGAAATCACCAGCGGCACACCGTGGTCGCGCACGAGCTTCGCGTGCACATCGTTGACGTCCAGACGATCCACCTGACAGTTGATCTCGACCGCCACCCGGTTCCGGGCGGCGGCGTCGACGATGGCCTCGATATCGACCGGATAGGGCGGTCGCTTCAGCAGTTTTCTACCGGTTGCGTGGCCGAGGATATCGACGTGCGGATTGGCGAGCGCTTTCAGGATCCGCTCCGTCATTTGTCCGCGATCCTGATTGAACCCCGAATGCACCGAGGCGATGACGATGTCCAGCGCGGCGAGGCAGTCGTCCGCCAGGTCCATTGAGCCGTCCGACCTGATGTCGCATTCGATGCCTGCGAGGAGCCGTACGCCGACGCCCTCGGCGTCGAGGGCGCGGACCCGGGCGGCGTGATCGAGCGCCCGCCGCTCGTCCAGGCCGTTGGCCATGGCCAACGACTGACTGTGGTCCGTGATCGCGATGTACTCCAGGCCAGCGTCGCGCGCCGCAGCGGCCATCGTGCGCAGGTCGTCCCTGCCGTCGCTCTCGGTCGAATGCATGTGTAGATCGCCGCGCAGGTCTGCCCGATCGATGAGAGCGGGCAGCGTCCTGGATTCCGCTGCCTCGATCTCCCCGCGCAGCTCGCGAAGCTCCGGAGCCACCCACGCGAGGCCGAGCGCACTATAAATGTCCTCCTCGCGCTCGCCAGCGATCTTCGCATCGTCCGTGATTCTGAAGAGTCCGTACTCGTTCAGCTTGAAGCCGAGGCCAATCGCCCGGTCGCGCAGCGCGATGTTGTGCGGTTTCGATCCGGTGAAGTACTGGAGTGCGGCACCGCGGCTGTCGGCGGCCACGAGACGTAAGTCAGCCTGGAGACCGCCGCGAATCAGGATGCTCGACTTCGTCTCGCCGTGTCCGAGCACGCGCTCGACAGTCGGATACTCCACGAAATGGTCCATGATCGAGGCCGGGGCACCGGACGCCAGCAGATCCAGATCGCCGCACGTGTCGCAGCCGCGGCGCAGGCTGCCGACGGCCTCGACGACCGCCTCTGGCGCGCGACCCCTCAGGAATGACAGCAGCGCATCCGCCGCTTCGTGCGCGTGGGGCAGCAGATGGCGTCCTTCGAACCGCTTGCGTTCGTCGAGCGCCTTCAGGATCAGCGCCTCCTTTTTCGAGCCCATGCCGCGCAGCGATCGGATGCGTCCGTCTGCGCACGCACGCTCCAGGTCCTCGAGCGTACGGACACCCAGCTCGCGATACAGCGTCGCAACGGTCTTGGGACCGACGCCCTGCAGGTGCAACAGGTCGAGAATCGTCGGCGGAAACTCCGCGACCAGGCCACGGTGATACGCCGTGTCGCCGGTTTGCGCGATTTCGACGATCCGGGCGGCGAGGTCTTTGCCGATGCCGGGGATTTCGCGAAGGCCGGCCTCGTCCAGTCTGGCGAGATCGTGCGGGTGATTGGACGCGATGTCCGCGCCGTTGCGGTACGCGCGGATCTTGAACGGGTTGTCGTCCTTGATCTCCAGGAGGTCGGCTGTCTCCCGAAGGATGCGCGCGATCGCCTGATTATCCAAGTCGAAGGCCTTCAGTCTCGATGCGGTAGTCCAGCAGACGCGCGCCACCGGCGGCAAGCGCTTCGGCGATGGCGCCTCGTGCGGAGGGCGGTCCATAGCAAAAGAGACAACCGCCGCCCCCAGCGCCGCAGACCTTTGCCCCAGTGGCGCCGGCCGCTTTGGCGCGCGCGATGAGATCGTCGATGATCGGCGTCGTGACACCCGGCGCCAGCCGCTTGCGGTTATCCCACTCGATGGCGATCTGCCGCCCGACTTCGTCCCAGTCACCGTCCTGCAGCGCGCCCCGCATCGCCGCGGCCGTGTCGCGGATCCGTTCGAAGCAATCGAACGTGTGGCGGTCGCCGTCGATGTGCCGCTTGGTGATCTCCCAGTTGTTGGTGCCCGAATGACGGGGTGCGCCTGTATACGCGAGAACGATTCGCCGCTCCAGCTCCGTCGGGTCGACATCGAGTGCCACGCGCCTGATCCCTTCCACGCGGAGCTCGACGGCCGCGACGCCGCCATAGAGCGCGGGTCGATAGTCCTGGACGCCCGTCGGGACCCGGATCGCCTGGCACTCCACGTTCATGGCGACCTGCAGGAGTGCGTCGGGGTCTCCGGACGCGCCGGTCCACCGTGCGACCGCACCGCAGACCGCAATCGTCAGTGCCGATGATCCGGCGATGCCGGCGCCGGCCGGCGATTCGCCTCGGGTGGTCAGCGTGGCGTTTTCGAGGCCGTAGTGGCGCGCCAGCAGGGCCAGCAGCGAGAGGTCGCCGCCGCCATCCAGTGCCGATGCGTGCTCGGCCGTGACGATGCGATCGGTGTCGATCGATCGGAGCTCGACACGCCCGTCCGTTCGCGACTCCAGCTGCGCGTGTGCACGCAGGCTGATCGCCACGTTCACCGTGGTCGCGCCGTCGTGGAAGAGATAGAGCGGCCAGATATCGATGGTGCCGCCCGCCAGATCGATGCGGGTCGGCGCGGACGAAGCGATGCGCACCGAGCGATTATAGCGGCCTAGTCGCGCAGCACGTCCATTGGGTCGACACACGCCGCGTGTCGCGCGGGAACGATGGCCGAGATCGCGGCCACCAGAGAGAGCACGACTGGCACCAGGACGAACGTCAAGGGATCGCGCACCGAGACGCCGAACACGAGCGTCGCCATGAACCGCGCGAGGACGAACGCCGCGCCCAGGCCCGCTGCCAACCCGAGCCCGGTGAGGGCCGCGGCCTGTGCGACGACTCCGGACAGAATGCGCGAAGGTCGCGCGCCCAGGGCCATGCGGACGCCAATCTCACGCCGTCGAGCGGAGACCAGTTGCGACAGCACGCCGTATAACCCGAGCGCTGCGAGCAGGAGTGCGGTCGCCGCAAACAACGCCAGGAGGATTGCATTCAGTCGCTGCGGCGACAGCGATGTCGAAAGGAGATCGGTTAGCGACTGCTCGGCATAGACCGCGCGGCCAGGTTCGATCTCCCGGAGCGCCTCTCGTATGGCCGTCATCGAGACGTGCCGATCGGGGCTCGTTCGTACCAGGAAATACTGATCCGGCCAGTACGGGTTGTACCCGCACCAGTAGATGAGCGGCTCCGCTTCCTTGAGGGGTCCGCTTTCGCGGACGTCGCCCACCATGCCCACGATTTTCGCCGTTCGGTTCGACAGCTGACCGGGCGAGACGAACTCGTGACCGATCGGATCGTCCGAGGGGAAGTACCGATCGGCGAACGATCGCGTGACCAGCGCGCTCGAGAACACCGGCGCCGCCGGATCGTTGCTGCACGTATCGCCTCTGAGCACGGGAATGTGGAGCGTTCGGAAGTAGCCGGAACTCACCGAGCGCCCGAGCGCGAAAGTCTGTTCCGGCGGCCGTCCGTGAATCTGGAATTCGTTCGGCGGAACATCTCGCACCGCCGGAAGTAGCTGGCCGAAGGCCGCAGCCTCGACGCCGGGGATGGCGTTCAGCCGTGCGATCGTCCGCGCCTGCCGCTGCACCACGGCGTCGAATCGCTCGCTCCACTGCGCGCTCATGCGGAAGGTCATGACGCGATCGGGGTCGAGTCCGAGAGACACCTCCCGCGCGCCGGCGAAGGTTCGAATCATCAGCCCCGCGCCGGTGAGCAGCACGACGGCGAGGGCCACCTGCGCGCCGACCAGCAGCCGTTGCAACAGCTGGCGCCCGCCGGTATGGCCGCGGCCGCCACGCGACAGGGCGTCTGCCGGAGCGCTGCGTGCCGCCTGCAGCGCCGGCGCCAATGCGAACAGCAGAGTAGTCGTTGCGCCGACAGCGAACGTGAACAGAATCAGCCGCACGTCGATGGTCACTTCGGTGATGCGCGGGAGCTCGGCTGCCAGGGAGCGCAGCGCGGACAGCCCCCAGCGGGCGAGCAGCAGCCCACCCAGCGATCCCGTCAGCGCCAGCAGCAGTCCCTCGCGGCTCAGTTCGGCGACGATGCGCCGCCGGTCGGCACCGAGCGCGAGGCGGACGGCCATTTCGTGTTTGCGTCGAGTGGCATCTGCGAGCAGCAGGCACGCGACGTTGCCACACGCAGCGAGGAGCACGAGTCCGACGGCACCGAGGAGGAGCCATAGCGATCTGCGAACGCCGCCGATCTGTTCTTCCTTCAACGGGACAAGTGATGCGCCCCAGCCCTTGTCCGTACTCGGATACTGCTCGCCGAGCCGCGTCTGGATCGCGTCGAGATCGTCGAGCGCCTGCAACAGAGTGACGCCGGGTTTCAGCCTGCCGATGGTCGTGTACAACCGGGCGGTTCGCACCGCCAGGAACGACGGCTGCGCGCGAGTCGGCGACCAGACGTCCGTCGCCGCCGTTGGATAGCGGAAGGATGGCGGCATCACGCCGATGATGGAACGGCTCGTGCCGCCAAGCGTCA
>Ga0114129_10010306_pt1 | contig 13336 bp, 9 predicted proteins | sample RhiMetdeltSRZDD1_FD_80071 | JGI IMG/M metagenome (GOLD analysis project Ga0114129, IMG submission 80071) | Populus rhizosphere microbial communities from Tennessee, USA - Rhizosphere MetaG P. deltoides SRZDD1 (version 2) (version 2) | ecosystem: Host-associated > Plants > Roots > Rhizosphere >...
ACTGCCAACAGAGCCGCTCGCAAAGCCGGACAAGCTGTGTGTCAGGGCCAGCCCCGCCATGATGAGAGTCAGATTTCGCAATTGAGCATGGCTGAATACGGTGAAGGCCTTGGCGAGAAATGGCGTGACAAGGTAGAGTCCAGCAATGAGAAATAAGAAATATAAATGGATGTAGGGCTGTCCGACGGAGACATCATGGGCTATTAGCGAGAGCGAGACTGGTTCGTGCCAATAGAGAGCGCGCCATACAAAGTATATGGCCGACCATGCGATGAGGGGGGGCAGGAGGCGGCTCATCCTTTTGGCCCAGAAGTCTCGGAAACACTCGTGCTTTTTCGGATTCAGCAGCAGTGCGCCGCTCAACATAACGAAAATGGGCACACACCAGCTGGTAGCGGCGTTGACGGCGTTGGATAAGTGCCAGTGAATTGTTCCAAGGAACTCATGGTCTCTCACGATAGTTGCCGCTAAATGAAGGAGGATAACGGCAAAACAGGCAACGACTCGCAGGACATCAAATCGGCATGAATGTTCGACTTGAACGAAACCGATTGAGTTCTCAGCCGGCGTTAAGGAGCTCCGCCCGATCGGCGTTTGGATTAGGAGCATCATCGTCAAGGTGTCGCGTCGCTGCTCCCGCCGCCGCTGCAGGCGGTCATGGAAAATCCGGCTATTAACACGCAGGCCCAGACGCAGCACGTGATTCGGTCTCTCCAAGCTTCAACGATCATCTTCATCACACTGTTCCCTCCTTGAGAGATGGTTGCCCACAATCACAACTGACCTACCTAACGCGGCGTGAACGGTGACAGAGGAAAGTAAACGAGGCAACCGCGCCTGGTAGGAAGATTCACGGATTTCCTGGTTTTTTTACCCAATCTTTTTATGCTAACCCTAAATCCTGCTGGGGTTTTTGGCAGCGGCGAAGGAGGGATGTCTAGCTACCGAGCGCAGGGTTGATAATTGTTTTCACGATATAGTCCGCAACCAAATCATGCGCCAGAGGATTTGGATGTCCGTCGGCATGATGGATTTTGAATCTCTCTTCATGGCCTCGATACTCGGGAAGTATTGTTGATATCAGATGGATGGGTATCCCTTGTTGCTTTAGCCCGTCAATGATCTTGGCCTCTACCGGACTCTCTCCGCTGAAATCCCAGAATACGACGTGAAAACTCGCACCTGTATAGCGAGATTCGATGATCTGTCTTGATCGATCTACGATGCGAAGAAATACATCGATGTCATCGTCATTGACCGGCCGATGCATGAAGAGAAGGGCTCGATACATGGCTGATTTCTCAAGATAGCGCTTGGCATCTTTCGGGAGGTTTCGATGAAAGGCGCGAAACCTTCCGAGAACACCATGTGGCTTCTCCTCCTCGAATCGACCCTTCGAGAGCACTAACTTGTCCTTGGCGGAAGCATATTTGGGGCCGAATTGGCTCCACGCCTCCAAACCGGCAGCCCGGGATACATGATCGGGAAGAGCCTGGTAGACCGCTACTGCCGGCTTACAGTCGATTGCTGCATCCACCAGACCTTCTTGTAGCTGAGCGAGCATGTGATGAGGCCCGTAACCCAGAAACGCGAAGTTGTAAGCCTGATAGCGTCTCTTGGTCTTCTCCGACACCCGATAGGGCATCGTCTCGTCGTCCTTGACACCTTCTCCGAAGGTAAACGAGTCACCGAAAAACAATAAACAATTCGATTTTCGCCTCTGAGTGTCGACAGATGGAGGCGCTATGCGCAAACCATGATCATCAATCGTGTATTTCACCTGGTAGAGCAATTTGTTCTCGAAGCGAGCTCTCTCGACAAAACTTCTACCATTAGCTGGAGCCCATCCAAGCATTCTATGTTGGAACAGATCTACGATGTCTGTATTGCCCCGATTGGTTTCATCCTCACTGTACTCAGTCTCGCGAGGTGGCTCCTCGCTAAAGTAGGCCTTAGAGAAGTACAGTTCTGCGGCGCCGAGCGTCAACGCAACGACTGCGAAATTAACCCATAGCGCTTTTGCCCAGGAGAGCCGAGCCATAAGGCTCGCCGCTAGACATACGATGGCCCAGAGTATCGATAGATACATATATGGGTTGGGAAAGTAGGATAAGACAACGCCACTGAGAAGAATCGTCGACACGAACAGTATATGCTGATGAAGCACACGCATGGGTCAGGGCTTGCACATCGCTTCGATTTGTTCAAGAGGGTATTTTTGACCGGTGGGATATGGGAGATTCTTTGTATCAATGAGCTGCTTCAAAAATGTTGGGCCAGCGGACAGAGAGGGACCCGCATTGAGACGATAGATAGGATCGTTCATGGCCCTCGATAAGTCTATGAATCTCACCCCATCAGCCTGCAAAGCAGATAAGACCTCAGCTAAAGTCAACGCATTGAAGGCAGTCAGGTGCACCAGCAATATGTGCCGAACATCTCGTCCTGCCACGAGTTCTGCCGCTTTTTGTGCCTGACGGACTTCTCTTCTAGCTGCCGCGACGACATGCTGCTGCAACCACTGCATCTTTGCCTTGTCGTTCAGCGCATGGCATCTCACGTACGCATTGTTCCATGCCCAGTCGTCATAATGGATTGTGATCTGGGCAACGTGATAGCCACTGTTCTCCAGAAAATTCCGGACTCGGTCGTGTTTCTCCAGAGTGTCGCCTTCATTCAAGTAGGGATATCGAAACACTTTGTGTGGAGAGCCCATAGGGGACAAAGACGTTAAGAGCCGGTCCATCGCGACGATATCAGCGATGAAGGCGTCTGCTGTGGAGAGCGCAAGATTCACATGGCTGAACGTGTGGTTGCCAAGAAGATGACCAGACTGAAGCCAATCCTTTAATACCTCGAGGCTATCAGGGGCCCAGGTGAGTTGCTCAGCATTGCTGAATCCATAAACGGGAGGTGTACGGATAGACTCCAATGCTCTCAGCACGCCTTTGCCGATATCCCGACGAGTCATGCCGGGCGGAATCTCGCCGTGAGCCGGAAGATCGTCGACTGTGATAGCTATCTCCATTCCGTCCAAGGATTTCGGCCCATTCGGTAACTGAGTCCGAATGCCCTCGATTTCAACGCGGCCGGCATCTTTCGTGAGGATCCAGTCAGTGGCGCCTGCTCGAGCGTTTTGGAGTTGGGTGAGATCACGTGACGGCACTGTTCCCGTGGCCAGGGCGGGTGTTAGGACTTCTAGGGCGATGAGGATGCCCGTGACGGCTTGTAGCGGCGAACTGCGAACGCGCAAGATCGGAAGAGTGGCCGGCCGCAGGAAGCCTGATAATGTGGTGACCCAGCTGCGTACTTGGGCCGCCGTCCGGCTGAATGCCTGATCACCCACCACTTGCTTTGCACTAAAGAAAAGGTCCTGCTTGAGTTCGGCGAATCCGATGAAATGTTTAATGCCATACAGCAGCAGGACGGCATTAGCCAGAGCAAAGGCACCAGAGGTCCACAGCATTCGCGAGAGGTAGTAGAGTCCCAATGCAGTACTCACGCTCACGATGAGCAGTTGCAAAGCCAAATCCCAACCGGATGTCCTCGTCCGGCCGGAGACTTTGGGAGTCCTGCGGAAGGGAATTTTAGTGCCGGCTAAGGCCTGTCTGATCGAGGTGATGGCTCCGGTAAGATGGACCGGAACGAGGAGCAGATTGAGTGCATAGACACGAATCAAATCCCGGAGCGGTCGATAGCCCATGAACTGTAGATCACGGGCGTAGAGAGCAAAGTAAGGAAGCGCGGCAAGCGGCAGCCAGGCTGTCATCAACTCGGATGAAAACGGAACGCTCAGCAAAAGGAGAACACTCAAAGGAACAACTGCCAGGGAGGTCAGATAGTGTGTCTGGAGCAACGCCTGCACGATGGTCCGAGGCTGCTTCGGTGCACGCCGCAAGAAGGAGAGCAGTTTTGGGAGAATGATCAGGCCTCCGTTGGCCCAACGCGCTCGTTGAATCACGAGAGAGCCGAAGTCGGGAGGCGTGGCACTGTACGCTAAACGTTCTGGGTGGTTATATAACGACCATCCCTTGGCCAGCAGATCCACCGTGGATTCCGTATCCTCGATCACGGTCCGATCTTGGATATAGCGTCGAATGAGCTTCTCGCCTTCGCGCTCTTCCGTGCAGATATCTTCCAAGGCGCATTTTTTCAACAGGGCGTTAGCCCCGACCCAAAAGGTTGCACCAAACCTGGTAAAGCCTTGATGCACGAGATATTGAATGTCTGTGGTGGCGCCGGCCGTTCGCTCCAGCACACCAGGCGCGTTGGGAAATGCGCTATACGGAGTTTGGGCGACTGCGACTCGCGCATGTTGCGGCTTTTCCATTAGGTCGACCAGCGTGCTGGCGTAATGAGGGAGGAGCAAGCTATCTGCATCGAGCGTGATTGCATAGGGAGTATCCGGAATGAGGCGGCTCCTCCGATCTTCTGTCTCTTCGAGATACAGCCCGCCTTTGCGACGCACCGGCTTCACCCGTTTTCCCATAAGACCGAGGAAACTGTTCAGGTTCATCGCCTTATTGGGCTCGTGAGAAAGATTACAGTACTGCTTGCGCTCGAAGACATCGAATTCCACGTCGAAGCGAGCGGCGAGCTGTGCGTACGCGGCCTCGATTTCGTGTTGAAGGACATCGGAAGGTACGTCTGACACCTGTTTCCTGCGCGCGAACCACGCTGCCGACTGTTCCCTACAGATCTGGCTTGGTTGGACAAGGATATGCTCGACGAACCAAGTATCTGTATGCGACTCGATCGGAACCTGCTTGGCTTGCACTTCAAACCACTCGGCCGCCCACCTGAAACAGTCGGAGAGCCGCACACATTCATCGTCCGACACAGAAACACCGGTCGCGTACCGGGAACGGAACGCCGACGCTGCTTTTGTCACGTAGCCGTATGGAGAAGCGAGAAGCCTTTGGAGGTCGAACGGCAGGCTGCGCGCTGCCCATAGTGCCGCTTTATCTTGTCGGGTTTTTGGAGCGGGAGGATCGTCGAGAAGGAGGACCACCCGCTTCTTCGGATAATCCTGCAGCGCCGCCGATAGGAGCGTTTGCCTGATCACCGAAATCTCTTCTCTGTACGAGGGGACCAGAATCGTCAAGCCGGGGGTCACTGGACCGAGCGAAGGACGGCAGTCTGCTGCACAAGATGATGCCTGATGCTGCTCTATGCGTCGCAACCGGCCCAGTCGTGCGACTTGATAACAGAGATTCCCATAGACCAAGAATCCAGAGAGCGCACCGAATAAGGTGGTTTCGAGGAGCCGAATGAAGTCATGCCCCTGCAGGGCCGACCAAGCGATTTCCCCGATGGACCATAGGAGCAGAGCTGTCGCTGCCCCCGTCAAAGCTAGCGACAGCTTCGTCAGGTGAAGTTCTGTGGTGTGTCGGGAAGTCGATAAAAACATCGCGGCAGAACAGGGCAAACTGCATGCGGAACCGCGCGGGGAGAAAACATCGAAAAAGCCCATATTTCTGGTGGTGTCTGTGGACTGCCTGTGGATCGCTGTATGAAAAGGCAGCCAAACTGCCTCAGGATGTGGCTCCCTTGCCGACCAGGTTGGCAGTGGCCCCAATGACCATTTTTTGACACCTGACGGTGGGCGGGATGAGCGAATATTAGGATCGCTTCAGTGGGCCGCCGGAAGATTGGAAATATTGCCTGAGAAGGCCTTCAACCGAGACAAAGTGCCGGTCGGGGAGGTTTTTGAAGCGGCGTCGACATTCAACGAGGGCTTCATCAGCAGACTTGAACGGTGCAATGACCGAAAGGAGATGTTTGTAATAGTCACTCAGTTTGAGTTCGACGGCACGAACATGAATTGGATCCCCGGCGATAGCTATCGCTGCCTTAAGAGCGTTGCCGTGAGATTCAACCAGCGCTTGAAAGCAAAGACCCTTCAGACGCTGCGTGACCGTGCTGCGATCCCAGTCTAGAGTTTTGGCGGTTGCCTGCATATCGAACCCATGTTGTCTCAGGCAATCCAACAATGCGTTGTCGCTGGCTGAATCCGGCAGAGCAGTAGTCTTGGAGCCCGCCTTAGCCTCCTGTGAGACTCCCTCAACAGAGAACGAATGCTTGGTTAGCAATACCCCATCGCTTAGAGCAACTGCCCGTTCAAGCGCATGGCGCAGTTCCCTCACGTTGCCAGGCCATGCATGTTCGCTCAACAAACGCAACGCGTCATTGGACAATTTGGGGACAGGACGGCCCATCTCTTCTGCGATGTCGGCAAGCACGGCTTCGGCGAGGATTGGAATGTCCGCGGCCCGCTCACGCAGTGGCGGCAGACGGAAGACAATCCCCTTGAGTCTGAAATATAAATCCTCACGGAACCAACCTTCGGATACGCCACGCTGGAGGTCGCGATTGGTTGCAGCCACGACCCGGACATCCACAGTCGCGGGAAAGGTTGCTCCGACACGATAGAACGATTTCTCCTGGAGGACGCGCAAGAGTTTGCTTTGGTGATCGAGGCGGAGATCCCCGATTTCGTCCAGGAAAATCGTCCCGCGATGGGCGAGTTCAAAATACCCGCGGCGATCTGAGCTCGCCCCCGTAAAGCTTCCCTTCATATGACCGAACAGCTCACTTTCGAACAACTCCGGCGAGATCGCCGCCATGTTCACGGCGATGAAGGTCTTGTTGGCTCGTGGACTGAGCCGGTGCACAGCACGAGCGAACAGTTCTTTCCCCGTGCCCGGTTCGCCCAGAAACAACACTGTCAGAGGCGATGCGGCGCCTTTCTTGACGTCCCGGAACATCCTGAGGAGCGTGGGGTCTTGTGTGATGATATCGTGAGGGCGACATTCCTGCTTGAGCTGATCGAGTTCCGCATCTCCGATCGCACCCGAGTCGGTGCTGGCGGCACGGAGGTCGTGCAGCTGGCACTCAAGCTGTGCGAGTTGCCGACGGGCCACCTGTTCCTGGATCTGTGCATCGGAGATTTGTGAGCGTAATGATTCGGTGCTACGGGCCAGTTCTTCCTGTTGAGCGGTCGATTGTGCTACGGCAGCTTTGGCTGCTTCGAGATCTTCTTCGAGCGCTTCCGCCCGATTCTCACGCAGGATCAACGCCTCTCTGACTGCTGCAGCGTCTTGCTGGATACGCAGCATGTCTTGTTCGAGCATCAGCATGCGTGGGCCGGCGGTCAAATGAGTCCAGGCGGTGGTCCCCACGATGACGAGAAGCGCGGCTGTCAGTGGAAGAGCCAGGGGGAACACCAGATGAAGTCCTGGCAGCAGCGCGGCGGTCAGCGCCACGTACGACGCAAACACTCCGCCCGCAAAAAGAAGACTGGCCGAGCCATGAAACCGCAGAAGTCCCCATGCCATGCATGAAGCGATCAGGAGCGTGATGGAGAATCTCCCGAATCGACTCATGGCACAGATCCGGTTCTCGGTGAGGAGACTGTTGAGCAGCTGAATGTGCGTCACCATGCCGGTCACAGACTGTCCCGTCGGGAGAAGCCAAGGTCCTGGAGTTTGTTGACTGGCCAGGATGACCACGACTTTGCCGTTGAACCAGGCATCGAGCTGCGGCTTCTCGTGGTGCTGCATCGCATTCCAGACTGAGGACAACAGCGTCGTCGGCAGGGCTGACAACGATCCATTCCCGACAAGATTGACCAATGTGGGCGTCGATTGCCCAGTAGCGAGCGGATGCGTGACCGGCGCGGTTTCTTGTCGATAGAGGTCGTACATGAGAGAGCCAAAGGCTGGAACCGTTTGAGCTTCCACAGTGGTCAGGAGAGGAATTTGACGCGTGACGTGATCGGACTGAGTCGACACTAAGACATGGCCGGTCATCGCCCCGTCGGATTGAAGGGTTTGTTCGATATCATGCACAAACACGATGGGCCTGGCCTGATGGATGGCTTCTAAAAGAAGCGCATCACTCGCGGCTCCTCCCAGCGAGGCCGGGCTGGCATGATCCAGGCGTTGGTCGATGCCGATCACTGTGGCGCCCGCTTCATGAGCGGTGGTGATGAGTTGGGCGAGGATCGACCGATCCAGGACTGGTCCAAACTGGTCCTCGCTCGCCGGATCGCGCGTTACGACGGTCAGGAGGGGGCTGACGGGCACAGGGGCACGCTGGCGAAGCCAGATGTCGTAGCTCGTCCAGTCCAGCGCGGTAAACGTGTCGGGGGCGGCAGTCCAAACCGCTGTCGCGAGAAGCGCTGCAAGCAGCCCGATAGCCAAAGCTTGCAGCGGTTCGGAGGTCATGAACAACCGCCAGAGTTTTGGTCGTTCGAGCCACATCGTTATTGAACACCCAGTGTATCAAGGAGGGTTTTCGTCTCCTGTTTGGACAGGCCCTTGAGAATGGCTTTGGCTTTTTGAGGGTCAGGCTGGATGCCGATCCCCTTGGCATAAATGCGTGCCAGAGATTTCTTGGCCGGAAGAAATCCCTCGGCAGCGGTAGTTTCAAAACAGGCGAGAATCCTCTTATCAAAAGGCGGCAACTGTTGGTCTCGTCCGGTTTCATAGAGCTTTCCGAGTTCAACCTGTGCGCCTTCGCTCAGTGCGTAGCCTTCCTTCAGGAGGGTTGAGACCGCATAGCCAGTGCGGTTGTGTTTCAACAAGGTGGTTCCCAAGGTCTCGCCGTCATCTGTGCGCGTGTAGTCTGGAAACTCATCCCACAGTTTCTCGCGGTAACTTTGAAAGGCATCGAGCACTTCCTTTCGCTTTCGTTCCGGTTGGTCTGGCGACAATGCCTGTCGGCGGAGTTTGGAGAGTGCATCATTTGCAGGTTGATACCCGTATTCAACGGCCTTGGCCCACCAAAAGATCGCCTGTCCCAAATTCTTATCGACCCCCTGGCCGTTTTTATAGGCGTTGCCGAGGAAAAACTGCGCCTGCGAAATGCCACCGACCGCAGCTGCTTCCATGAATTGTGCCGCTTCTTGTTCCTGATCCGAAAGCTTCAACAGGAGTGCCAAGCGATAGCGGGCGTCGGGAAAGTAAGGCTGCAACTCCAACGCTTGACGATAGGATTGAATCGCCGCTTTCAGGTTGCCCGACGAATATTGCACGCTTCCAAGATTGTAGTGCGCCTGAGTCAGCTGAGGATCGAGCCTGACTGCTTCTTTGAGGACTGACGTGGCCCCCCGCCAATCTTGCTTGGCTGCGAGGATCACGCCGAGTTGAAGATGGGCCATTGCATCGTCCGGCTGTAACTTGATGGCGACGCGACATTCTTCGATTGCGGCATCGAGATCGCCGATGCGATAGAGGGCATGGGCCAGTTTCAACCGATTTCCGGCACTGCCGGGTGCTACCCGTACGGCACTGCGCAATTCGCCGAGCGCCTTGACCGCATCTTCCAGCTCCAGCGGGATCTGAGCAGGAGGTGACTGTTCTGGTTCAAGGACTTCTGATGGAGGGGCTGGGCTCTCGGTAGGCGTCAGCGGGACTGCATCATCAGGCGCTTGAGCGAATGACGATTGGACCGGAGACGTCGCCAGCAGAATCGTCATCAGCAATAGTGGATGGGACATTGAGCCCTGTGGCCCTCCATGGATGGTGTGGCCACCATTATAGCATTCATGAGAAAAGCGCGGTTCAGGGGGAGTTTTTAAAGCTCAGCTTGGCCAGTGAGCCATGAAGCGTAGAAGTCGGAAAGTGCTTTAAAGCCGTTGCTTAATGCGCGAGATGGTCGTACGTACGTCTTCGGCTGATGGTGCAACTCGTTCGTGCGGAATCCGCCAGACTGGTTCGAGTGGCGCGGGATCATTCTGAAGGCGCGGGATAACGTGCCAATGGATATGGGGCAGTTGATTGCCAAGCAGTCCGTAATTCATTTTTTTTGCGTCAAATACCTCGGATAATACCTTTGCGAAACGGCTTACTTCCTCCATGAGCTGGATTCGTTCCGTCGGCGCCAGGTGAAAGAGTTCCGTGGCGTGGCGTTTGAAGACGACCACAGTCCAACCTGGAAAGAATTGATCATCATGGAGATAGGCCATGGACAAGCCGAGATCGGCGATGAAAAGGTCGTTACCGGGCCAGGTTCCTGAACAGGCCTTGCACGTGGGATCGGTCATGGCTGCATCGCTTTTCGCCACTCTTCTTCCGTGATGACGCCCTTCTTGAGAAGGAGTTGGATCAACTTCTCGGTCTGCCGATCTTGCGGAGAACTGCCCGGTTGCGCCTGGTTGATCGACTGTCGGGGTTCAGCCGGTGGTCGCTTCTTCCCGAAAACGCGGAAGACCGGGGTGAAGACCGACACATAGTCCTTGTTCCGAATGCGGATCGTGAGGGGAGGGCTGTCAGTAAGGGGTGCCAGGTCTGGGCTGGCACCGACTGGTACACGGAAGAATGGTTTCCCATCATCGGTCTCCCCATCTTGTCCGACGATGTCGAAGCGGCTCAAGATCGGTTCGCTTTTTAGCGGCTCTCGCTCTTCGCCGGCCAGGTTGGTGATTTTCTCAAGGACGATCACGAGAGAATCGGCGATAAGTAGATCGCTGGACCGATTGCGGACCGTGAGATCATATCGATACTCACTGTTAAAGTTGTCCCGCCCGGTGAGGGTGACGGTCACCGAGGCTCTCCCAGTGAGATCTGTCAGCTGGTCGAGAGGAGAGGCAATAACGTGAGCGTGAGGATTGAGGAATTCTGTGAGCAGGAACGCCCCGATGAGCAATTGGACTGGAATCTGAACGCGAATAGATTTCATCCGCCTCGGATCACACCCTTTGTGAAGTTGAACGGAGCATAGCAAAGATAGGACCATTGAGCGAGTGTTTCTCGCCAACGTTGCCTTGACACTGTCCTTTTTCGACGGATATCCTCCCAAGTCTCACACATGAAACCTGTTGGCGATTCTTGTGCTCCGCTCATTCTTCCCCCTTCCCTTGTTTCGCGCCTCATGCGCCTCTACGACGTGCCCCATCCACTTCACCGGGGTCGCGTGATTCGTGGGTATGACTGCTCCCACGCCGTCCGGACTGCCCGCATGTGTGCGGCGGTTGCCTCTGCCTTGGGTCACGGACAAGATCGGCTTCGTCAGTATCAGATTGCCTGTCTTCTGCATGACTTGGGCCGGGCGGGACTCGATCGGCAACTCTTCGGAAAGATATGGTCCTGGGCGAAGGCCCACGGTATTCCCACTAGGCCGCGTGAATGGCGTGCCATACATCCGGAAACGACATACGGACGCGAGACGGAAGCATTCATCAGACGCTATCGACAAGCCCTCGAAACCGATGGCATCCCGATGACTGCCTGGGCCAAGCAACAGGTCGAGATGCGGCTCGGTTATGCACGTCGATTGGCGCGACGGCTGCGAGTTGTTCGATCGTCGATAAGAAAAATGGGGGTGCGGTGGGAACCCTGGATGCAACTCGTGATGCTCTATTATTACTATCCGGAGAAATTGACCGGCGCAAAACCGTGGGTCAAACAGCTCGCCGAGATTCTGGTCGCCTGCGAACAGTTTGAGGCTTATAGCAACCAGCGCCGTGGTCGCGATTATTATGTCCGGAAGAAGGAAACGTTTGTGGAGGCCTTTGCCTATTTGGAAAAATTGGAGCAGGAAGGCATTCTGAGTCGTCAGGTGATGAAGGCCTTGAAGCAGTTGGCAGCGGCCGGCGAGTTCGACGGCATCATTACCCAGGCACGCGGCCATCGCCTGACATCCAACGAGCGAGCCCTTCTTCGTCGCATGGAGCCATGACTATGTCGGTAAAAACCGTTCCGCTCACGATCGACATGCGCGGGGGAACGCAAATCGAAAACGTCACCAGGCAGGTGCAGGAAGCGCTGGCTGGCACACAGTTGATGGCCGGGATCGTGACGGTCTTTGTGAAACATACGACGGCTTCTATAATGGTGATCGAAGATGAACCTGGCATCAGAGCTGATACCAAAACTTTTTGGGATCGAACGGTTCCGCCCGATCCCAACTGGCAGCACAACACCAGGAATCCCGGTGAAGATAACGGCCACAGTCATTTACGGGGGCAACTGCAAGGCCCGTCCGTGACCATTCCTTTCTCGAACAGAGAAATGCTGCTCGGAACCTGGCAGCAAATCATCCTCGTCGATTTCGATACCCGCGCCCGTACGCGCGATCTCATCATCCAGATCATGGGGGAGTAGGACCGATGGCGGGCCGGGCCATTCAGCTATTCCTGTATCCGGTCCTGTGGTTCTGTCTGTTTGGCGTCAGTGAGCGCGCCCTTGCCGCCGAATGGGGGAAGCCGCTGGGACCGGCATATGAAGGGCCGGAAGTACGGCCCCGTCCGGTCGCTCCTCCTCCGCCAGAGCTAGGTGCCGATGAACGGGCCACAATGGCCGTCTTCGACAAGGTCTCGCGATCCGTTGTCTTCATCTCGAATACGGCGATCCAACGCGATTTTTGGTCGCTCGATACGATGGAGGTGCCTCAGGGGTCCGGCTCCGGCTTCGTCTGGAACAAGCAAGGACATATTGTGACGAATTTCCACGTGATCTATGGAGCCAGTTCGATCAAAGTCACGTTGGGCGAGCGCGCAGAGTACAAGGCGGCGGTGATCGGCGTTGACCCTGATCATGATCTGGCTGTGTTGCAAATTCAGGCTCCTGACGATGTCCTATATCCGGTCACGGTGGGCACATCGCAGGATCTGCGGGTCGGACAAAAAGTGCTGGCCATCGGCAATCCCTTTGGGCTCGACCATACGCTGACGACAGGTGTGGTGAGTGCGTTGGGGCGGACGATCAAGTCTCTATCGAATCGAACGATCGAAGGAGTTATCCAGACCGATGCCGCCATTAACCCGGGCAATTCGGGCGGCCCTCTACTCGACGGGAGTGGACGAGTGATCGGTGTCAACACGCAGATCGTTAGCCCAAGCGGTGCGTTTGCGGGGATCGGCTTTGCCGTGCCGATGGACACGGTCAATCGAATTGTTCCAGAGCTGATCAAGCACGGCAAACTGATTCGACCCGGCTTAGGTGTCTCGCTGGTGCCCGACGCGATGGTGAGGCGGTGGGGGATCAGGGGTTTGGTGATCGGAAAAGTTTGGCGTGCCGGGGCGGCAGATAAAGCCGGCCTCAGAGGTGCGCGCGAAACGATGAATGGACGTGTGGAACTTGGTGATGTGATTGTGGCGGTCGGCGGGAAACCTGTCGCAACGGTCGATGATCTGCTGGATGTCATGGAAGACCATCGAGTGGGCGATCAAGTCGCTGTGGAAATTCTTCGCGGAAACCGGCGTGAAAAGGTATCTGTCACGCTCCAGGCTGTAAATTAACTGGTGCTCAAAGGGTTCCACACCTATTCGCACATTCCTGGCAGATCCTTCCGTCCGCTGTGCCACAGCTAGGCAATCCCCGATCTCTCTATG
>Ga0114129_10010308_pt1 | contig 13336 bp, 9 predicted proteins | sample RhiMetdeltSRZDD1_FD_80071 | JGI IMG/M metagenome (GOLD analysis project Ga0114129, IMG submission 80071) | Populus rhizosphere microbial communities from Tennessee, USA - Rhizosphere MetaG P. deltoides SRZDD1 (version 2) (version 2) | ecosystem: Host-associated > Plants > Roots > Rhizosphere >...
GGTGGCCTTGTCTTCGTTCGCCACACTTAGTGGTCCGTATGTGCGGAAGGGGTACGAGTCACAACCAGCTTCCGACCGCGATTATTCGGCCGCGACAACCGAGCGGCCGACAGCAATGCCGCACAACATTCCACTAAACGCCTGCTTCCGCGCGGCGGCGGCCGCGCAGGCCACGCCCGCGCGCGAAGTCGCCGGTCACACCGACGCGCACGCCGCCGTTGGTGGTCTGCACGCTGATTCTCGGACCGCCCTTATTGAGACGGCCGGTGACGCGCTTATTTGTACGGTCGCTCGCCGTCAACGGCAATCCATCCTGTGTCGTCACGCCGCCATTGACGGCCGCGGCCTCGAGCTCAGCGTTGATCTCGGGCGAGAGAATCACTGTGGCCGGACCGTTGACGGTGACGATCTTCGAGTCGCCGTTCACCGAGGTGAGACCAATCTCGATGCCGCCGTTCACAGTAGATGCGTCAATCGATCCCGAGAGCCCGCGTCCGATGATGGGACCGTTGGTCGAGGCTACCGTGATGCGTCCGTCGATGTTCTCGAGACGTACGACACCGTTCTCCGTGCGGAACGACGTGGCCAGCCCGGCCGGCACCGACACGTGATACTGGATGCTCACCCGGCCGTGCGGACCGAAGCTGACGCCCTGGTCGTTGGGCTTGGCCTCGACCTTTACGTGGTCCGGACCGACGTCTTCGAGCATCTCGGCCTTGGCCAGACGCGCTTTCGCTTCCTCCTCGGTCCGCGTGCGCACCTCGCGGCGAGCCACAACTTCGACCTCCGAGCCGGTGGCAGGATTCACTTCGATCATGCCATTGACGTTGATGATTTCGAGACGGCCGCCCTTGGGCAGGGAGTAGGTTCGCCGCCACTCGTCACTGGCTTTCCCGCTCGCGACGTCCACCGAGACATCGCCTTCCTTGCTGACCTTGATGTCACAGGCGACTCCGGCGCTCACCAGACAGACGACGAGCAGGGTTCTGAGGAAGGGCATGCCTGACTATACGAATCGTTCGTGTGGCACGTTCGGACCGTCCGCATCTTAACCTTAGTGGGTTCTTATGATGTGAGGAGCGCGGTCAGTTCGCGGGCAATCACGCCAGCGGTTCGAGCGTTGTGCACGAGCAGCGCCTGGTTGGTGCGCTGCGAGGCGCCGGCGCTCAGTTCGGACACGCGTTTCAGGAGAAACGGCGTCAGCGCCTTTCCCCGAATGCCCTGCGCATCGGCGTCCGAGATCGCCCGGTCGATCGCCGCGTCCACGTCGGATGCGTCAGACTCCGGCACCGGCACAACCACCAGCACACCGTGCCGGGCATCCATCCGCTCCGCGGCGGCGATGATGGCCGCGGCGTCTCGCGGCGTCTCGACGCGTGCGTCGATCGGCAGTCCGCTCGAGCGCGTGTAGAACCCTGGCAACGTGTCGGCACCCAAACCGATCACGGGTACACCGTGCGTTTCGAGCACCTCGAGCGTCAGCGGTAGATCGAGGATCGCCTTCGGCCCAGCGCACACGACCGCGATCGGCGTGCGTCCCAGCTCTATCAGATCAGCGGACACATCGAGCGGCGCGCCGCGATGCACGCCACCGATCCCGCCAGTGCCGAACACTCGAATCCCGGCGCGGTGCGCCACGATCATCGTCCCTGCGACCGTGGTAGCGCCATCCTCGCCGCGCGCGACGACGATAGGGAGATCGCGTCGGCTGCACTTGCGCACCGTATTGAATGGTCGATGCGCGAGGTCCTCGATCTGTTCACGCGAGAGGCCCACCGTGATGCGACCAGCGAGCACCGCAATCGTCGCCGGCACGGCACCGCTCTCACGCACGGCAGCCTCCATGGCGAGGGCCGTCGCCGCGTTCTCCGGCCACGGCAGCCCGTGCGTGATGAGCGTTGACTCGAGTGCGACCACAGGTCGCTTGTCGCGTAACGCGGCTTCGACTTCAGAAGACAGGTGGATGAGACCCGCCTTAATTCAGCTGAACCGAGATCAGCTTCGACACTCCCGGCTCTTCCATCGTCACCCCGTACAGCCGGTTGGCGATCTCCATCGTCTGTCGATTGTGGGTGATCAGGATGAACTGGGTGCGGTCGAGCATGCCGCGCAGCATCTCGATAAACCGGTGGACGTTGGCATCGTCGAGCGGTGCATCGATCTCGTCGAGTAGACAGAACGGGCTCGGCTTGTATCTGAAGATCGCGAACATCAGTGCGATTGCCGTCAGCGCCTTCTCACCACCGGAGAGCAGCATCACGCTCTGCAGCCGTTTCCCGGGCGGCGAGGCGACAATGTCGATGCCGCTTTCGAGCGGATCGTTCTCGTCGAGCAGCGTCAGGCCGGCGCGACCGCCGCCGAACAGCGTACTGAAGGTGACCTGGAAGTTCGCCTGGATGGCCGTGAAGGCCTCCGTGAATCGGGCCTTCGTCGTCTCGTCGATGCGGGCGATGGCCTGCGACGTCTGGGCAATCGATTCGACGAGATCGCGGCGCTGCGTGGTCAGGAAGACGTGGCGCTGCTCGAGCTCGTCGAACTGCTCGATGGCCATCATGTTCACGGGCCCCAGGCGATCGATCTTCGCCTTGAGTCGCGTGATCGCCTCTTCGGCGGTCATCGACGCGGGTGGCGGCTCGGGTTCGGTCGCCATGACAGACGCATCACTCGCCGCAGCGACGGTGTCGTCTTCAGCCTCAGGGTCGGGCTCCTCGGCGGCGATCGCCGCGGCATCCGGCGTGGCCTGCCCCGCCTGCTCCATCTGCTCCACTTCGGTGAGGACCTCATCGAGAGAGACCTGCACCGCGTCCATGCAGGTTTGCGCGAGATGCGTCAGGTCGCTCTGCGCCGTCGCGCACTGGACCTCGAGGTCGATGGCCTCGCTGCGAATCGCCTCGACGGCGCCCCTCGCTTCGCGAATGACCGAGTCTTGCGCGTCAACCGATGCGCGCAACGCCGCCGCATCCTCGTCGGCGGCCCGCAGCTCGTCGCGCTTGCCGACCAGCGTCTGGATGTCCTCGTCCAACGTGCGCTGCCCGTCGACGATCGACTCCAGCAGCGACTCCCGGCGCGTGTGCGTCTGCTGTAGCTCGCCTTGATGCGCGCCGATGCGCAGCTCGAGCTCTCGCGCACCTTCCTCGAGGCGGAGGACTTCAGCGGCCAGTGCCGCAGAGCGTTCGACCATCGCGGCATGATTGGCGCGAGCTTCGGCTGCCTGGGCGCCGAGTGCACCTGCCGTGTCGCGCGCATCCGCCAGCGTTCGCTGCGCGTCGCCCAGGCGTTCTTCCGCGGCGTGCTGCTCGCTCTCGAGACGAACACTCGAGGCGTCGGCCTCGCTGCGCCTGGCCTCGAGTGCGGCGCGCTCCTCTTCAGCAGTGCGGCGTTCGAGGGCGATGACTTCGTCCTTGCGGGCCAGACGCGCGTGCTCTTCGTCGGCTCGATCGCGTTGCGCTTCGTAGGCGACGATCGATTTTTCCTGCGTATGCTCCTCGGCCTGCAGGCCGGTGATCGCGCCGGTGGCTTCGGCAATCGTCAGCTCGAGCTGAGCGACGTCGGCGGCCAGACGCACGAGTTGCTCGCGGTCACTGGCGACACGCCCGACGAGTTCCTTGATCTCGCGGCGGGTGGCGAGAATGCCGCGCGATTCGACCTTCGCACCGCCGGTGACCAGGTGCGGACCACGGAGCACGTCGCCGTCGAGCGTGGCAATCGGCGCGGATGTCTGACGTGAGAACGACACCGCTTGCTCGAACGTGTCCGCGACGTAGGCCTCGGGCAGGACCTTCTGGATCGTGATCGCGTGCGGACCCTGCACGCGCAGCACATCGGACACCGGCACGATGCCGGGCATGCGCAGCACTTCGCGCGGGTGATAGCCGTTGGAACCCGGATCGACGACGACAAAGCCGCAGCGTCCGGCGTCGTGCTGGCGCACCAACGACAAGCCCGCGGCCGCCTGGTCGTGACGCTCGACGATCACGTGCTCGAGCAATTCACCGAGACACGCCTCGACCGCGCGCTCGTAGCGGCGATCGACATCAACATAGTCGGCCACCGCGCCCTGCTGGCCGACGTGACCATTGGCCTGCACGAGCACCATGCGTGCGGCGTCGCCGAAATCGGCGCGGCTCGTCGCCAACTCCTGCAGCGAGGCCAGCCGCGCTTCGACGGCGGCCAGTTCCTGCTCGCGCGTGCGCACCTCGCGGGCACGCCCCTCGTGTTCGCCGCGCGCGCTGACCAGTTCCGACTTCTTTGCCGCGTGCTGCAGCCTGATCGATTCGAGCGCGTCCTGTGCACGGCTCAGGGATTCGATCGCGGCCGTGCGCTCGTCGGTCACCCGCTCCTGCTCGCGGCGGAGATCGTCCTTCTCGACTTCGAGCTTGGCGAGCGTCTCACCCACGCGTTCGTGCTGCGCGGCCGTGTGCTCGAGCGCATGGCGTACGGCCATGACCGAGTTGAGCGACATGTAGACGCTCTGGCGTGCGGTCTCGACGTACGCGTCCAGGCCGTCAATCTGCTGCTGCGCCGCGCCGTAGGCGGCATTCGCAGACGTCATGACGTCCGCAGCCTCGTCTCGCGATCGCTCGGCCTCTGTTTGCGCACCTCGGCGCGACTCCATGGCCAGTCGCGCCGGCTCGCGACGCGCTTCGAGGTCGCGAATCTCGCCTTCAATCTCGGTTCCGCGGACTTCGAGCGTGTCGGCCTGATGGCGATTGAATTCGAGCTGCTGCTGCCGGCGATTGATGTCCAGCTCACGCCCGTGCGCGTCTTCGCGAATCGCCGATGCGCGGTTGTCGGCCTCGGTCTGCGTCAGGCGCAGACGTCCGAGCTCGGTTTCGACTTCGGCCAGGCGCGCGGCGGCCGCCGCTTCACGCTCACGTGCCAGACCGAGCGTGGTGCGCGCGCCTTCGATGCTCGCCGCCAGCTCGCGATACTTGCCCGCGAAGAGCACTTTCTCCCATCGACGATACTCGTCGCGCAGCCGCTTGTAGCGGCGTGCCTTCGCCGCCTGCCGCTTGAGGGTGCCACGCTGCTTTTCGACTTCGAAGACGATGTCGTCGATGCGAACCAGATTCTGCTGCGCGGCTTCGAGCTTCAGCTCGGCCGACCGGCGACGTGACCGGTACTTGGTAATGCCGGCGGCTTCTTCAATCAGCTGACGGCGATCGGCCGGCCGCGAGCTGAGAATCATCCCGATCTTGCCCTGCTCGATGATCGCGTAGGCCTTGGCGCCGAGGCCCGTATCCATCAGCAGTTCGTGCACATCGCGCAGACGGCAGACCTCGCCGTCGATCAGGTACTCGCTTTCACCCGAGCGATAGAGCCGTCGTGTCACCTCGACGTCGCGTGTGAACGCCTGGGTCAACTCCTCGAGATCAAGCGGGGCATGACCGTTGCCATGGCCACTGCCGTTGGAGTGGGCCTCAACGCTGAGTCCGTTCCCGTTCGCATGGCCACTGTCAGGCGGTGGATGGAACTCTTTCAGCCCCTCGATCTCGTCCACCGGCGTGATGCGGCGAGGCGGCGGCAGCGGGAGGCCAGCGAGGCGGAGGCGAACTTCGGCCGTCGCGCCGGGCTTTCGGGCGTCGCTGCCGTTGAAGATGACGTCCTCCATCTTGTCGCCGCGCAAGCTCTTGGCGCTTTGTTCGCCGAGCACCCAGGTGATGGCGTCGGCAACATTGCTTTTGCCGCAGCCGTTAGGGCCGACAATCGCGGTGACACCCTGATCGAAGGCAAGCTCCGACCGGTCTGAAAACGACTTGAATCCAGATATTTCGAGGCGTTCCAGGCGCATGTGTAGTACGTCCGAAGAGGGCTGACGCTCAGTTGTGCAGAACGGCGGTCAGTCTAGCAAGGCCTAGGAGTTGTGGCAAGGGCTAAGTCATACCACAACATTTTGGGCCACGGGCCCAACTGGGCTCTTGCCCAGTTGGGCTAAGAACCCAACTGAGCCCTTACTTCGCGGCTCGTCGACTCTGCGCCTGGCGCCCGGACTCGAGAAGCTGTTGGGCCTCGGGGAAGAGGCCCAGGGCGTACTGCAGCTGCGGGTCGCTCTTGGCCAGATTCGCATGGGCCACGGCCACCCCGAACAAATCCATGTCGATCTCGCGATGGATCATCGCCTTGATGAAGTCGAGGTCCTTCTGCCACGACGCGTCGTCGAACACGATCGGACTCTTCTGCACCAGCGCCTTGAACTCGCCGAGCATCTGGTCGGTGACCTCGTAATTCGGATCCAGCTCACGAATCTTGCCGCCCTGACGCGTGAGGCGCGTGTCGCCGCGGCGCGAGAACTGCTGCGCGTAGACGTCGAAGAGATTGCGCGCGGCAATCGAACGGCCGAAGCGCGTTGGGTTGAAACCGTCCGAGGGTCCATCGAATCGTCGATCGGGTTCGATGCCGCCCCCGCCGTAGACCTTACGGCCCGAGTCGGTCAACTTGAGATCGGATTCCTTGTGGACCTTGTTCGCGTCCTGCTCCCGTAATGCGTAGGTGATGTAATCGTCGAACGTTTCGTCCCACGGACGCTGAATCATGCGTCCGCTCGGCGTGTAGTAACGCGCCGTCGTGATCGCCGCGCCCGCGCCCTGCGACAGACGATAGACCGACTGCACCAGTGCCTTGCCGAACGTCGTCTCGCCGACGATGAGCGAGCGATCGTGATCTTGCAGTGCACCAGCGACGATCTCCGACGCGCTGGCGCTCGTGCGGCTCACCAACGTGACCATCGGCAGATTCAGAAAGTCACTCGTCTCGGTCGCACGGTAGTCCTGATCGGAATTCGCGACGCGCCCGCGCGTATAGACGATGAGATTGCCTTTGGGCAGAAAGCGGTTCGAGACGCGAATCGCCTGATCGAGGGCGCCGCCAGGGTTGCCGCGCAGATCGAACACGAGGCGCTTCATGCCCCTCTGTGTCAGCTCTCGGAGCGCGCGTCCCAGTTCCGGATCGGTGTTCTCGCCGAAATCCTGCAGCTTGATGTAGCCGGTCGTCGCGTCGAGCATGATCGCCGCGGGGACGGTCGGGATGTGGACCTCGTCGCGCATGACCGCCAACTTGATCGGCTCGTCGTAGGTGGCGCGGCGAATCGCGATGTTGACCGAGGTGCCTTTCGGCCCGCGCAGTTTGCGCACAGCCTGGTCGGTGTTCCAGCCCTTGGTGGTCTCGCCCTCAATCAGGACGATGACGTCGCCACGACGGAGGCCTTTCTGATAGGCCGGGGATCCCTCGAACACGTTGAAGACGGTGACGTCGCCATCCACCACGTTGATGGTGATGCCCAGGCCGTAATAGCGGCCCTCTTGACGCTCACGCATCTGGGCAAAGCTGCGTGGGTCCATGAAGCTTGAATGCGGGTCGAGCGTCTGCAGCATGCCGGTGATCGCGCTGTAGACGAGCCGGTCGGACTCGAAATCCCCCACATATTTCTCTTCGACGGCCTTCAATGCGGCAGTAAAGACCTTGTACTGGTCCGGCACCTGGTTCTGTGCGGACAAGGCGGCCCGCCCGAACAGGCCCCCGACCAAGGCACATACTGCGATAATGGTGAAGGCGGCCGATAGCGAGCGGACACGTCGCATATGTTTCGAATGTACACCCTCGCCTTGACCCCGTCCAGACCGGATTTCTATAATCGCATGAGGTACTTACGTAGGGACGACGCATCTGCCGCCCCCGCGGTTTTCTAGACCTAATGCCGGTGGACGCCGGCTGGAGCAGTTCCTATGTTTGGTTCCATCGGCATGCCGGAGTTGGTCATCATCCTGGTGATCGCTCTGATTATTTTCGGGCCCCGCAAGCTCCCCGAGCTCGGCCGCTCATTGGGGCGGAGTCTGGGTGAGTTCAAGAAGGCCTCGAACGAGCTGCGCTCGACCCTTGAAGAAGAAGTGCGGGTCGAGGAGCAGAAAGAACAGCGGACCAAGATGGAGGCGGAGCAGACGTCGGCGATCGATGCGGCCCGGACCGGATCGACGGCCACTGAAAACGCGCCCGACTCCTCCGATCCGACGGTCAGCCGCGCCAACGCTGGCAAGCCCGCGTAACCACGATGGCGCTGGTGCCGTTTCCCAAAAAGGCCCTCACGCCGGCTCCGGGTGAGGAGCGCGATCCCGACTGGGACGAGGACGATTCCGACCGCGCTGGAAAGATGTCGTTTCTGGAGCATCTCGACGAGCTCCGGAAACGCATCATCTGGGCGCTCGTTTCCATCGTCGGCGGCTTCGGTATCGCGTGTTTCTTCCTGCAGCGGATCTTCGAGTTCGTCATGAAGCCGATGCAGGCAGCGCTGCCCAAAGGGCAGACGCTGATCTACACCGAGCCGACCGAAGCGCTGATGCTTTATCTGAAGATGGCGCTGCTCATGGGCGTCCTCATCGGATCGCCGGGCGTGATGACCCAGGTGTGGCTCTTCGTCGCACCTGGCCTCTACTCGAACGAGAAGAAGCTGGCGATTCCCTTCGTGCTGATGTCATCGTTCTTTTTCATCGCTGGCGCCGTGTTCTCGCACTACGTCGTATTTCCGCTGACCTGGCAGTTCTTCCAGAGCTTCACTTCCGACCAGTTGTCGTTCATGCCGCGCATTGAGCCCGCGTTCGGCCTCTACGTGAAGCTGATGCTGACCTTTGGCCTCATCTTCCAGATGCCGACGCTGGTCCTGTTCCTGGCCCGGATGGGCATTGTCACGGCCCGCTTCCTGATCCGAAACATGAAGTACGCCATCCTCATCATGTTCATCGTCGGCGCGGTGCTGTCACCCGGCACCGACCCGGTTGGACAAGTGATGATGGCGGGCCCGATGTTCATCCTCTATGTGATCAGCATCGGCCTGGCCTGGGCATTCGGCAAGAAGAAGGAACCGGTCCCCGAGGAAGCGTAGGGCGGCGCATGCGTCGCGCCACCGGCGATATCGATCGGCTCATTGCCGATCTTCAATCTTCCGATTCCATCCGCAGAGATGCGGCCGTGGCGCGGCTGCGTATTCTCGGAAACCGCGCGCTCCCCCGCCTGATTGATCTCGTCGCCGCTCACGAATCGGGCGCCGTGCGCGCATTGGCGCTCGACGCGCTCGAAGGACTCGACGACGTCCGTGCGATCGATGTGGCCTTCGACGCGCTGCGCGACGGGAACATCGAGGTCGTGATCGCTGCGCTCGGCGTACTCCGCCGCTGGGTGGCCGAAGAAACCGGCACACGTCTGCTCGACGCGATCACCGCCATCACCGTCGATCGCTCTCGCGATGCGCGCGTGCGCGTCGCCGCGCTCGCCGCGCTCTCAGAGTTGCCCGAACATCTCGTCCGGCCGATCCGCGACCAGGCCCCGCCACCCGAAAGTGCCGGCCCGGCGCTCGACGATCCGGTACAAGTCCGTGAGTGGATACAGGCGTACGGTGCAGGCGCGACGCTCTCCACGCTGCACGAGCTCATCACACGCACGCGCGAACGCGAGCATGCCGAGTCGTCCTCACGGCTGCGCTCGGAATGGCTGCAGGCGCGCGGCCGCGCGCATCAGGCGCTGGCCAAACGCGACAGCCTGGTTGCGCTCTACGACCTGCGCGAGACATTCGAATCGGCCACGGGCGCCCTGCCGCAGTCATTCCTGTCAACGGCGGCAACGATCGGCGATGCGAGTTGCCTCGAGCCGCTCGCTCGCGCGTGGGCGACCGCGGGCAAGGATCTGGACTGGAACCATCAGCTGTCGACGACGGCCGCGACGATCATGCGGCGCGAGAAGCTGACCGGGCGGAGCGCGGCGGTCAAGAAGCTGCGCGCGAATTTTCCGGGGTTTATTTAAGCGACGGCCGGTCCAAAAGGACCGGCCCTACTTCTCTTTTTCGACCTTCAGACTGCGCGTCTCGACGGGCTTGCCGTCGAGCAGAATCTCGACCGAATAGTCTCCAGGCGGGAATCCGCTCGAGTTCGTGATGTGGAACTCCGTGGCCGCGCTGTCGCGATAGGACACCTTCTTGGTGTCTTCGCTGACGGTGCGTCCGGCGTACGTCCACTTTGCGGTCAGCGTGCCTTTGCCTGGACCATCGGTCAGGACTGCGACGTACATCGACTGATCCGGCCTGAACCGTTGGGTGAGAAGGCCGACGCTGTTGTCCGAATTGAGGGAACGACCCGTCTGGATGGTCTTCACCTTCAACGGACCGCTCGGACCACAGCCGACGGTGAGCAGCAGTGCGGCGCTGCAGAACAGCGCGGCGATTAGTAGCTTTTTGCGAACCATGCTGCGGCCACCGCATCTCCGTTGCACTTCAGACACTTCTTGCCAACCGGCGGGGCTGACGAGAACGGAATATTGCGGATCGTCGCCTGCGTCTCGGTCTTGATGTCGGCTTCGCATTTCGCCGAGCCACACCATGGTGACACGACGAAGCCGGGCCGCCCCTCCATGATCTGCTTGAACTCGTCGTACGAATCGGTCTCCGTGGTGTGCTCGGTCCGAAACGCCACGGCACGGTCGTAGAGCGCCTGCTGGATCGTCTTCAGCATCTCTTCGACGTGGGTACCCAACCCGTCCATCGGCGCGAACGACTTCGTCCGCGTGTCGCGGCGAGCGAGCTCCACCTGCGACTTTTCGATGTCCTTGGGACCGATCGCGAGACGCAGCGGCACGCCGCGCATCTCCCACTCGTTGAACTTCCACCCCGGCGTCTGCGATTCGCGGTCGTCGATCTTCACGCGGATACTGCGCGCGACGAGCTCGTCGCGGATCGCTTGCGCCTTCGGCAACACAGTTTCCTTCCAGTTGCCGCGGGGAATCGGGACGATGACCACCTGGTACGGCGCAATCCGTGGCGGCAGAATCAGTCCGCCGTCGTCGCCGTGCGTCATGATCACGCTGCCGATCAACCGTGTCGAGACGCCCCACGATGTGCCGTACACGAACTGCACGGACTTGTCGCGCGCCTGGAACTTGATATCGAACACCTTCGCGAAGTTCTGACCCAGGTTGTGCGAGGTGCCGGCCTGAATCGCCCGGCCGTCGCGGACCATGGCTTCGATCGAGTACGTGCGCTCGGCGCCCGCGAACTTCTCGCTCTCGGTCTTCTGTCCGTCCATGACCGGCATCGCCATCTCGGTCTCGGCGAAATCCTTGTAGACGGCGAGCATCTTGCGCGTTTCTTCCTCGGCCTCTTCCGCCGTCTCGTGGGCGGTGTGTCCTTCCTGCCAGAGGAACTCCGTCGTGCGCAGGAACAGACGCGTGACCTTCTCCCACCTGACGACGTTCGCCCACTGGTTGATCAGGATGGGCAAATCGCGCCACGACTGCACCCACTTGGCGTACATCGTCCCGATGATGGTCTCAGATGTCGGACGGATGACGAGGCGCTCCTCGAGGTCTTCGTTGCCGCCGCGAGTGACCCAGGCGACCTGCGGCGCAAAGCCCTCGACGTGCTCGCTCTCCTTCATGAGCAAGCTTTCGGGAATGAACAACGGGAAATACGCGTTGACGTGACCGGTCTCCTTGAACCGGCGGTCGAGCGCCTGCTGTATCAGCTCCCAGATGGCGTAGCCGTACGGACGAATCACCATACAGCCCTTCACGGGCGAGTAGTCGGCGAGCTCGGCTTTGCGAACGACGTCGAGATACCAGCGGCCGAAGTCCTGGGACTGAGGCGTGATCTCGGTTGGGAGATCTGGAATGTCGGTAGTGGTGGTCATCAACTCGTTGGGCCTTAGGCTTTGGGCGTTAGGCTCTGGGCTCAAGGCTCTGGGCGGATCAGCCTAAAGCCAAGAGCCGAAAGGCGAAAGCCTACAGTCGATCGGCTATCCGTCTCCGCCAGTGTATATCGTCGCGCTGCGGGAAATCCTCCCGGAAGTGCCCACCGCGGCTTTCCTCGCGCCGCAGCGCGGCGCGCGCGATCAGGTGTCCGACGGTGACGAGGCTCGCGACGCGGCGCAAGTCGCGGTCACCGGGTGCCGCTGAGCGAGCCTTCGACACTGCTGCGCTCCATGCGGAGAGCTGATCGACAAGGGGCGCCAATCCCAGCCTCGATCGGACGAGGCCCGCATCCCGCCACATCGCATCCCGCACGTCGGACGCCGACGGGACCTGCCCCGTCGAAGCCGACGGGCGAAGACGGATGGTCGAGCCGGCATCACCGTGTTGAAACGGTTGGCCGGCCTCCGCGGTGAGTGTCGGTCGCATCGTCGGCCCCTTCATCGCGTCCCCCGCGAGCGCACCAAACACGAGTCCCTCGAGCAGCGAATTACTGGCCAGACGATTGGCGCCGTGGACGCCAGTGCAGGCGGCTTCACCGGCGGCAAACAGGTCGTCGATCGATGTCCGTCCGCACAGGTCCGTCTCGACGCCACCCATCACGTAGTGAGCGGCCGGGCTCACCGGGATTCGATCCGTCGCGAGATCGAATCCCGCACGGCGGCACGCCTGCGTGATCGTCGGGAACCGGTTGCGGACGTAGTCGGCGTCGAGATGCGCCATGGTCAAGAAGACTGGCGCACCGGTGCGATTGACCTCGCGCACGATCGCTCTCGCGACGAGATCACGCGACGCAAGATCTCCCGCCGGCTCGTAGCGTTGGACGAAGCGTTCACCCTGCTGATTCACGAGCCACGCGCCTTCGCCTCGCAGTGCCTCCGACAGCAGGAACCGCGGCGCACCTGCCACGTTGAGCGCGGTCGGATGAAACTGGATGAACTCGAGGTCAGTGACGCGCGCCCCGGCTTCGAACGCCATCGCGATTCCGTCGCCAGTGGCAATGGGAGGGTTGGTCGTCTCACGATAGACCTGACCCGCTCCGCCGGTTGCCATGAGCGTGCGGCTCGCCGACACCTCTTCGACGCGTCCCTCGCGATCGAGGAACGTGGCACCCACACAGTGTCCGCCTCGCATCGAGAGCGCGAGCGCCAGCGCATCGCCAAAGACCTGCACACGGGGATGTGTGGACACCATCTGCCAGAGGACCTGACCGATCGAGCGGCCGGTCGCGTCACGCACATGCAGTACACGCCGTACGGTATGTGCAGCTTCACGGCCCAGCGCTGGTTGTCCCGATGGATCGGCGTCGAAGGTGGCGCCCCACTCCATGAGCTCGCGCACGTAGCGCGGCCCTTCGCGGACGAGCACGTCGACTGCCTCAGGCAGACACAGGCCGTCGCCCGCAGCGAGCGTGTCCTTGGCGTGAAGATCCGGCGAGTCGTCAGCACCGATTGCCGCGGCGATGCCGCCCTGCGCGTAGCCGGTATTGCTCTCGCGCGGATCCGCCTTGGTCAGGATGACGACACGGCCGGTCTCGGCGAGCGAGATCGCCGCACGCAGACCGGCAATCCCACTGCCGATCACGAGAAAATCGGCGACGATGCTCACGTTGGTA
>Ga0114129_10010314_pt1 | contig 13332 bp, 10 predicted proteins | sample RhiMetdeltSRZDD1_FD_80071 | JGI IMG/M metagenome (GOLD analysis project Ga0114129, IMG submission 80071) | Populus rhizosphere microbial communities from Tennessee, USA - Rhizosphere MetaG P. deltoides SRZDD1 (version 2) (version 2) | ecosystem: Host-associated > Plants > Roots > Rhizosphere >...
GGCAGGCGTTGCCACCAATTGAACTTGGGGTCACGAAGCCGAACGGTGGGGATGGTCTCGAGGGCCTTGTCGACAATGGCTTGCTCCTGCGGATGCAGGTCTTCCCCATTCCAGCGGCTCAAGGAATCGGCCAGGATCGGGTACGGAGGAAATCCATAGGCATCTTCGGCATTCTTCACAAACGTGTCCACCGCCTGCTGATGATGCAACGCTTCCACAAATTCCTCGCCCCGCTCGATGATCACGGCTCGCGCTAACGTCGCCTGGTTGGCATAGATCGCCTTCGGGATCAAACGATGCACCATGTACTTCGGAGGTGGCACCATCCATTGCACAATCGCATTCATCGTCGCCGCCGGCAACTTGGACTTGCTCAGATCCATGCCAACTTTGCGTCCTCCCTTGGAATGCAGCCGGCTCTGGAATTGCAGGGCAACCCGCTCCCACCAGGTCAACGAAGAATTGGCATTGACCGCACTCAAGGTGTGGTTACTGATCGTCAACGGTTTGGGATAGCTCATCACCTGACCATTCTTACTGACGATGGTCATGTCATCCGACAGGAATGCACAAGCATAGTTGTCCACCGTGCGCAGGATCGTGGAGGTCTTGCCTGTGTCGGTGCGAGCGGTGACCAGGACTGCCTGTCCATCGAAGGAGACGCAAGCCGCATGGACGAGAGCATAACCCTTGCGCACAAATGTCCAGCGCAGAATCGGTTCGATCACATTGGTATACAGAACGTGCAGGGAATGCCGCAGAATGGGGGAGACCGCCACTTCCACAACATTCTTGTTGGAGATCGTTACTTCAAAGCCGTAGCGACCGAGCGATTCAGCATAGTGGATGTTATCCTGAGCTCGACGCGGTTTGCCACCACTGCGTTCCATTTTTCGGCGCTCCTTGTATCTGCGTTCGAGGCGCAGGCGGATGTCGGGATCAGCACTCAAGGCGGGTACTCGGAAATATTCCAACTCTGGCAGTTCAAACATCGAAGCCACCTGAATGATGTTGTGAATATTGTAGGAGTAGTCAAAGACTTCTACCTTTCGGGTTCGGTTGGTTTTTGTCATGTTCATGTCAACTTTCCTCTCTTCGGTTGTTGTGGTTTGGGTTTTCTCTTTGTTCCAGATCCATTTGTCTGCCAGCAGATAGCGCAGCACGGTCATCACAAACAGCGAGAACAGGTTGGAGATCAGATAATGAATGCCCATCTGTCCCACCATGAAGGTGATGATCGGTCCCCGCAGGATCAGCAGCAGGTTATTTACCAGTAAGAAACTCACCAGTCTCTGCAGGAACGGTCGCTCCGTCTCCCGCTTGCCAAAGACCCATTTCTCCGTCAAGCCAAAGTTCCACAGCGTGGAGACTTGGGTGGCAATGACCGCTGAGATCACATAGTGGATGGCAGCCAGTTCGGTGAAGGCAGCCAGAGCCAGGCTGTTCACGACCAGTCCCGACATCCCCACCAGCAGGAAGCGCATGAAATTCTCATTGCCGGCCATGCGCAGACGATACAAACCACGGAAAAATTTCACAGTCTCTTTGACAGAGGCTTTGCTTTCCCCGGCATTGCGATGTCCAAATTGGATCGGCACTTCCGAGACTTTCAATTGCGGATGGGAGACCAGGATCTCCAGGAGGATCTTGAACCCATCTGGTTTCAATTCTTCGGCCTTCAGCGCCGACCGTTTGGTCAGGAAGAAACCGGTCAATGGGTCAGTCACATTCCACAAGCGCTGGGGGAAGGCGATACGAGTGGTCAGGGCAAAGACATGCGAGATGACATTGCGAGTAAAGCCCAGGCTGCTGGAATCTCCACCCGGCGCCAGACGACTGCCCACCACGATATCTGAGCCGCTCTTCTGAGCATGGCGCAGCAATCTGGGGATCATTTCGGGGGGATGCTGCAAATCTGCATCCATCACTCCCATCCAGGTGCCTTGGGCTGCCTGGAAGCCTTCCACCACGGCCCCGCCCAGACCGTTCTTCCGGCTCTCGGCGGGACGCGCGATCAGTTTGATCGGCAGCGGGAACCACTCTTGCAGTTTGCGGATGACCTCCGGCGTGTGATCGGTGCTGTCGTCCACGAACACCACCTCCGCTGAAATCCCTTTCAATGCCTGATGGATCCGCATCAACAACGGCTCGATGTTCCCACTCTCGTTTCGTGTCGGAATTACCATACTTAGGTCGTACTGCGGCTCTAGCGCAGGTAGCGCACTAGTAATACTCTGAGGAAGCTTGTTTTCAATCATATTAATAACCTCTCTATATGCAATAACAAAAAGTTAAAAAAACGTTAATGATGTTGGATAAAAAAAATTGCTTCTTTACAAATTGATCGATGTTCGCCTCCTTGATAGGTGAATCTATGACCGTCAGAATATGACCCAGCCTGGGATTAGTTTGCTTTCCACCCCAAGTGCTGTATGAAATGGTACCGAGGATAAGTGCTGAAGTTTTCATTTAAGTAAGAGTCGCTTACATTTCTGCAAGCATAGAAGCAGGACGAAAGCAATGCAAAAAGGTTACAAAGGTAACCAGAATACCAAATTCCTATTTAGCGGGCACCTCAACACATTCAATCGGGACCACTCTTAATAAGACAGTGTGGTTGTGTTCAAGCATCGAACAATTGAAGACAGCCTCTGCTAAAGATCGTTTACTTAGCATGGAAGCCAATAATCAGACGTGGCCAAACAGGTAGACGTAGGTTTCATTTACATATAAAAGGGCATTTGCAGACAAATTATTTGCTACGTTGATGCTACTTTTGCGTAAAGAATAGTAAGTAGAGCGGGTTTGTAACCCACCAAATCTGATTATGTCAGGCTTTGAGCCTGACCTGTTCACCTCAAAACATATTAGGAGAATGAAATGCAAACAAATCGTTCCAACACTGGAGGGCTGATCGCAGGCACCCTCTTGATTGTCTTCGGTCTTATGGCTCTGGCAGGCCAGGTCTTTCGCAATCTGGATTGGAGCTTTCTCTGGCCTTTTGCTATCATCGGGTTGGGCGGGCTATTTTTCGTGGCAATGTTCGCGGGTGGCAAAGGAGCCGCAGCATTTGCCATCCCCGGTAGTATCATCGGTGGGATCGGGCTGATCCTGCTCTTCCAGAATATTTTCCAGCGTTGGGAATCCATGTCCTACTTCTGGACGTTGATCATTTTGTTCGTAGGCATCGGAATCTACCTCATGGGGTTATATGGCAGTGACGAGAATCAAAAACGATCAGGTGTGCGCGTGATGAAAACAGGATTCATTCTCTTCGTCATCTTCGGCGCATTCTTTGAGATGATCTTCTCGTCATTCAGTAATATCGTCTTCCCGATACTGCTTATCGCTCTGGGTGCCTATCTCATCTTGAGCCGCTCAGGATTGTTTGGTAGCAAAAAAATCAAGGAACCATCAGATAATTCAACCCCGCCTCCAAGTTAGAAATTTGCGTACGGTTGCTCATGCAAAATTTAAAGTCTGCGTGAGCAAAGGATCTTAATTAGAAAGAAGGAGACCATGGAACACAGAAGATCGTTATTCGGTCCATTATTGCTGATCGCAGCCGGTGTGATCTGGCTGCTCGTCAAAGCGGGAACAATCCCCTCCGAAAATTTATGGGCGCTGACTCATCTCTGGTCCTTCCTGCTGATCGCCGCAGGTGTGGGTATAATTCTGAGACCGTATTGGAAATACACATCCATTGCATTGGATGTGATAATTATTGGCGGCGCGATACTGGCAATCCTTTACGCTCCGCAATTGGGATGGACGAATCCGTCCATAATATCTATGATCAATAATAGTGAACCTTTCATTGGTCCCGGAGTACGCGGTTCTGGTAACGTAGTGACCGAAACGCGCGAGGTCAGTGACTTTCGCGCGATCTCCGTTGACTATCCTGCACAGGTGACCGTCAAACAGGGAAGCAAGGAATCCCTTCAAATCGAAGCGGAAGATAATCTTTTGCCCGGTTTGAAGACGGAGGTCAAGAATAATACGCTTCAAATTTTCTACAAAACGACGGATGGCAAACATGTTAACCCAACGAAGACTGTAAAAATCACAATTGTGGTCAAGGATTTAACGAGCGCGGATTTTTCAAGTGCGGGCGAGTTGACCATCGAAAAGCTCAAGACAAACGCGCTGGATGTTTCACTCAGCGGCGCGGGCAATCTGAAGCTCGACCAGATTGCTATGAAAGATCTCAGTGTGGATTTGAGTGGCGCGGGCAGCATGAGCGCCTCTGGCACAGCCGACAATCTCAGCATGACCATCAGCGGATTCGGTGATTTCAAAGGAGCCGAACTCCACGACAAGAATGCAAGCGTGGATATCAGCGGTGCAGGCAGCGCCACGGTCTGGGCAGATAACAACCTGGATGCCCAAATATCAGGCGCTGGTTCAGTAAGTTATTACGGTTCTGCCTCTGTGACCAAAGACATCAGCGGAGTTGGTGGTGTTAACCATCTCGGGAACAAATAACTCTAATTAAACTTTCTATATGGATCATAAAGCTCCTCTATCGCCAGGGGAGTTTTTAATTTTCTATATACGGAATGTGTCATTACTACTAGGGCGAAATAATATATGTGAATTATTATTGCGACAACAGAAAAGGAGATGATCGATGCGCTTTGGAATCAGTGTTCCTGCTTTTGCAGATTTTAGCGATCCTCGCGTTCTGGCTGAACTTTCTCATGATGCTGAGGCTGCAGGATGGGATGGTTTCTTTATTTGGGATGCTGTCTTCTTCGACCCGACATTTCATCCGATTGCCGATCCGTGGGTGTCGCTTGCAGCAGTTGCATTGAGTACGCAACGGATGCGGATTGGGACAATGGTCACACCAATTGCTCGCCGTCGTCCATGGAAGTTGGCGCGTGAAACTGTTTCAATAGATCGGCTCTCGAATGGACGTCTCACCCTTGGCGTTGGGTTAGGTGATCCGGCACAATGGGATTTTGGTTTCTTCGATGATCCGACTGATCCCAAAATACGTGCTCGTCGTCTCGACGAGGGCTTAGACATTTTGACAGGTTTATGGAGTGGGCGGCCATTCAGCTATGAGGGTGACCAGTACAATATTAAAGAAGTGACTTTCCGCCCGACGCCTGTACAATCTCCGCGCGTTCCCATTTGGGTTGGTGGCTGGTGGCCCAACAAGCCTCCTCTCCGCCGCGCCGCGCGCTGGGATGGAATCTGCCCGCTCAAATGGGGTGGCTCGATCACGCCTGAGGAATGGCGAGAATTGTTGACTTATGTTCAAAAACACAGATCAAGTAGTACGCCATTCGATGCAGCCCATTCAGGCGCTACACCCGGCGATGACTTAACCAAAGCTGCTGAACTTGTTGGGCCCTATACAGATGCAGGCGTGACCTGGTGGATTGAGCCAATCGATCCATGGCGCTTTGGCTGGAGCTTTGAAGTGCCATGGGCACCAGAAGCGACCGTTCTCATGCGCGAGCGCGTTCGTCAAGGTCCACCGCGGTTTGGATGATCTGTGCACTTGATCAATACAAAACTCCCCACTGACAGGTTATGAGGCAAGCATATAAGATTTTTAACCTATGAATTACGCTGAGAGCAAAAAGAAATTTGAGTCCCCAATTTATAATGGTTGGATCATCCTAAAGATAATAATTTGAGCCTACATGACAATGATCCTTGCTAGACTTCAGTTCCCCGGAAATATTACCCCTCGAAGCCATGCCAGAGTGATGATTAGTAATCCTACAGGAATAGCCCATGCCGCATGAATCCAGGCACCTACAGCCATGATCCCATAGCCAATGAAGCGCGTGGCTTCGACGGCACGCGTCATATACTGGCGGACATACCTCCCAAATGCTGACTGCTTATACTTCTCAAGATCAGCGCATCGTACGATTATCAGCGAAGCAACAATGGGAGGTACGAAAGCAATCAATAACGCCGCGATCAGATTGTGATGCCAGAATGGATAAAGCGCGATGAGACCCGTGCTCCAATCGGTAAAGAGCTTGGCAGGATGGATTTGATGATAGAGTGTTTTCTCTTGAAATGTCATAACTAAAATGGCTTTATCACCATCAAAATAACGATCACAATCACTATGATCAACTCCACCTCTCGAAATGTAACTACAACTTTGTCATGGAGGGCCGCGGTCAATTCAGGGGTAATCGTCCCTTGCACCAAGGCTTCTTCAAGTGCCTGTGTTCGTTGCTTACGGCGAACGACCAGTCGCAGCGGTATGATAGCTAGTGACCCACCTACAAAAAGGATGAATGAAACCAGCAACCAATTGGAGTGGGAGCCTTGCAAAAAGCCGAAGAGTGGCCATCTCTGCATCCAGGTGACTATCAAGCCAAACACCAGGATAACACTTCCCATTGGAATAACAGCAAAACGCTCAAAGAATTCGCTCACCTGTAACAATGCATGAACCGCCTGGACGTTCGTCGCTTTGCCAGCCTGCCAGAAGGTGAAGTCCCGCCCAATCACACCACTGATGAACCAGAAGGCGGCCAGAACATGGAACAACTTCATGATGAGATAGAGGTTCATTTTGACCCTCCCGCTTCCGGTTGCGGTTCCATACCGGGCTCATCAGTGAAGAAGATGATCACTTCCTCGTAGGGAACGCTCCCAGCATTGACCCCGCGATGCACTTTGGATTGGGGCGCGTCCCAATCCGCCATACCCGCGTGGACCGGAAAGGTCTCGATCTCTCCCGAGTCCCGATATTCTATTCTCAACGACTCTCCGCTCACAACGACAGTGAACCGATGACATCGGTCCGTATGCCAGGGCAGCGCTTCGCCCGGCTCCAAAATGTGCCTTCTGATGATAAGGTCCGCTCGCTGAGTGATCGTCTCTGATTGCATGGATACATCCTTTGTTGCTCCAGCCGTCTATGCAGGAAACATGGAATTATTATAAATCTCCTTTCGATAACAAGGTTTCTTTTACACTTTCCTGTTATTCTTTGGAAAGTTCTCGACGATCTATCTGATATATACAGCTAAAATAAGGAATACGGAACAGACGTCGAAAATCAATGATATCTATGCCTACAACTTTTAGATGCACTTCAAACAGTTGACAAATGATTGGTGAAATTTGAAAGAATTACCTTCCACCCCTATTGCACAAGGCCGCACGGCTGAAATCTACTTATGGGATGAAACCCACGTTCTGAAACTCTACCGTGACTGGTGCCCATCAGCTTGGGTCGAATATGAAACACGGATTGCTGGTGCGATTAATGAGGCGGGCATTCCCTCTCCAGCTATCGGTGAAATCGTCGAAGTGAATGGCCGGCGCGGATTGATCTATGAACGCCTGGATGGAACTTCCATGCTTCAGGATATGAGTACGCGTCTTTGGACGTTATTCCAACATGCGCGCTTGCTGGCTGATTTGCAAGTGCAGATCAATCAAAAGTCCATTACAGAATTGCCATCCTACAAGGATCGTTTGCGCTATGACATCTGCAACACGGAGCATCTGAGCGCAGACTTGCGAGCTAAGGTAATAGCCAGGCTGGATATTCTTCCCGATGGTCAGAACGTCTGTCATGGTGACTATCACCCAGACAATGTGATCATCACCAAAGCAGGACCGGTTGTCATTGACTGGATGACGGCAAGTTCCGGCAGCCCAGGAGCCGATGTCGCGCGTACCAGCCTGATCCTCAGCATTGGAGCAAAAAGAGCGGGAAGGCAAGTAAATCCTATTATTCGCACAGCAATCAATCTATATCTTCGAACATATTTGAATCGATATCAGGAGCTTGTACCCGGCATAAAAAATGAATTGGCTAGCTGGATGCCTGTCATCGCTGCGGCGCGGATAAATGAAGATATCGTTCCAGAGCGCGAAGCATTGATCAAAATTGTAAAAGAAGGCTGAGAGAAAGTGAAGAAATAAAACTGATTGTTTATGACTGCTTGATCGAATATTTCCAGTACTGAATCTCATACCGGGTAAATTCATCGACAAGCTTCATGCCTACTTTTTCAGCCACGCGCTTCGAAGCAAAATTACCGACCCGAATAAGGCTGATCAATTCTGGCAGTTGCAAAACATCAAACGCGTAATCCCGCACTGCTCTAGCGGCCTCGGTGGCGAAACCCTGATTCCAGTAGTCACTGCGGAAATCGTAGCCGAGTTCTGCGATAGATTGACCACTTACTTCCATTTGTTCAAACCCGCAATCGCCGATGAGGGTTCCATCGGTTTTGAGGATCACGGAAAAAAGACCATATCCAAATTGATTCTGATGGTCGAGATTTCGTTTCAACCAACGCTCCATTTGTTCGCGGCTGAACAACTCGCCACCAAAAGAAGCCATCACTTTGGGATCAGTAAAGATAAGATGCAGTGCATCTCCATCTGTCGCCAGCATTGGTCTCAGGATAAGACGCTTCGTCTCAAGGAATCCTTCAAATGAGTGAAATTTAGATGATTCCAATGATCACCATTCCTGCTAAAGTTTCGAAGATATAAAGAAGGAAATTAAAAAGACACTCCATTCAGAGTGAGGGGGACACCCTAAATGGAGTGCATTAATTGTACACGAATTTGGTTCTTTAACAAAGAAATCCCGGACTTTTTCTGAATTAAGGATAGAAATCTGTTACAACGGCGAGGCAAATACCAGTGTTCAAGGGTAGGGAATCCCCCCATGTGCATAACTTTGGATGGACAGGAAAATATTTTTGAAACACTGTTATCTTTTTTTCTTCCGTATATCCTTATCAACAACCAATTTTCATAACCAGAGGCGTTTATGAACAAAAGTCTGCTCTCTTCCTTATCGGGATATCCTAATTGGGAAGCATTGAAGATTACTGGGATCTATCTCATCCTTGGTAGTGTGTGGATTTTGTTCTCTGGTCGGCTAGCGACGATCAGTCCCTACAAAGACTGGGGCTATTTACTTGTTACGGCATTACTTCTGTACTGGTTGATAAACAGATTTGCCAGTAGATTGCAAGCTAATATAAAGCAATTACATCTACTGATCAATGCCCTGCCTGCATTAATTTCATACGTAGATTCAAATCGACACTACCAGTTTACCAATGAGTCTTATCGGGAATGGTTTGGTGAGAAGGCTCAGGGAAAATATCTGGAGGAAGCACTTGGTCAGGCGGCCTACCAAAAGATTTCAAAATATGTTGATAGGGCATTGAGCGGAGAAACCGTATATTATGAAACTGAAATACCCTATCAGGATGGCGGAGCGCGATTTGTAAACGCTACTTATATTCCAGACGTCGCGGCTAACGGACAGGTGAAAGGTTTCTTCGCATTGGTGCAGGATATTAGTGAACAGAAAGAAGCCAGGGAAAAACTCCGTCAATGGGCAGACGCCTTTGAAGGTTGCGCCCATGGAATAGCAATCGATGACCCGGATACAAACCGTATTGTAGTGTGTAACCCTGCGTTCGCGAACATGCACAAATGCAGAGTGGAAGATATCGTCGGTTTTTCCATCCTGAGCTTATATGCCCCATCAGATCACGAACATGTGCGAGCCAACATCGAACGAGCAGATCAGATCGGGCATGCCCGCTATGAGTCTCGAATGATCCGTAAGGATGGGTCGATCTTCCCGGTTCAAATGGATATAGTAAGTGTATTGGGAGACGATGGAGAATTATTGTATCGTGTGACGACTTCGCAGGATATATCTGAACGCAAGCGAGCAGAGAAAATACTACAAGAATCTGAAGAGCGCTATCGAATGGTCTCCGAATTGACAAGCGACTATGCCTACAAGGACCGAGTCGAAGCAGATGGTAGCATCATGCCAGAATGGTTTACTGAGTCATTCACAAAAATTACCGGTTACACATTGGAAGAAACACGCATGGCTGGATTTTGGCAACAGATCCTCTACCCAGAAGATATCCCAATTCTTGTAAGCCACATACAGAAAATCCTTTCTGGACAATCTGATGCTGATGAAGTGCGTGTAATTACGAAGGCTGGAGAGACACGCTGGCTGAGAGATTTTGCTAACCCGATTTGGGATGCAGACCAGAAACGCGTTGTGAGTTTATATGGGGCCGTGCAAGATATCACTGAAAGCAAAAATGCAGAGGTGGCTTTGCAACAATCTGAAGAGCGTTTTGCCAGTGTGTTTCACTCCAGCCCAACTCCTATTGCTCTTACCCGATTGGCAGATGGCAAAATTATGAATGTGAATGAAGCATTTTGTCAATTGTTCGGGTACTCCCATGAGGAAATCATAGGACATACATCACTGGAGTTAGGCATTTCTGATCCTGAATCACGCCAGAAGGCTGTTGAAACTTTAAAAGAGAAAGGGGTAATTCGAGATTTGGAGCAAAAAGCCAGGAACCGCAATGGCGCGCAACTACATATTCTTAACTCAGTCGAAACGATCAATGTAAACGGTGAGTCATATGCATTGACTACCATCATTGACATCACCGAACGCAAACGGGCAGAGGCAGCTTTGCAAAAGACGTATGATGAACTGGAAATTAAAGTTCAGGAACGGACCGCTGCATTATCGCAAGCAAATGCTCTATTACAGGCACTCCTGGATTACATGCCAGACCAAATTTACTTTAAAGATTTGCGGTGCCGCTTTATAAGAAACAGCAGATCACAAGCTAGCTTACTTGGTTTAAGTGACCCAATACAAGCTGTGGGCAAAACTGATTTCGACTTCTTCCCACATGCTGCCAAAGCCTATGCCGATGAACAGGAAGTGATGAGATCTGGCAAACCATTGGTGGATTTGGAAGAATGGGTCGTATGGCCCAGCGGCACAGAGACATGGGTTTCAACAACAAAAGTACCTCTCCGCAATTCGGATGGAGAAACCATTGGAATTTTTGGAATCTCGCGCGATATTACAGAACGCAAACACGCAGAACAAGCTGTTCAACAACTCAATGCTGACCTGGAACAACAAGCTGTACAATTGCAAAACGCCAACAAGGAGCTTGAGGCCTTTTCCTATTCCGTGTCACACGATCTGCGTGCCCCGTTACGTGCCATTGATGGCTACACGCGCATCCTGGTGGAGGATTATGAAGCAATCATCGATGCTGAGGGGAAGCGCGTGTGCAGCGTGATCAGTGCCGAGGCTCGCCGCATGGGACAGTTAATCGATGACCTGCTGACCTTTTCACGGCTGGGCCGTAAGGAAATGCATTTATCCAACATTGAGATGAAAGCGTTGGCGGTTTCAACGCTTAACGAGTTGATAAGTGAAAGCGACCGTGAGCGCGTTGAATTCAAAATCGCCAGTCTGCCTGCAGTCCAGGCAGACTCTTCACTAATGCATCAGGTGTGGATCAATCTACTTTCCAACGCGCTTAAGTTCACGTCCAAAAAGGAGCGGGCCATCATCGAAGTAGGAAGCAAATCCGGCCAGGATGAGATTATTTATTATGTGCATGATTCCGGCGCGGGATTCGATATGGATTACGCGAACAAGTTGTTTGGCGTCTTCCAAAGATTGCATAGCGAAAGCGAATTCGAAGGCACAGGCGTAGGTCTGGCAATTGTGCAACGAATCATACGCAGACATGGTGGACGCGTTTGGGCCGAAGGGGAAGTAGGAAATGGCGCAACCTTTTATTTTGCTCTACCCCGTGAGGAGAATCATCATGAATGATAAGAATATTGTGGAGGTTCTGCTGGTTGAAGATAACCCGCGCGATGCAGAGCTGACAATTCGCGCATTGAAAAGACATAACCTCGCCAACCAGCTTTTTCATGTGAGGGACGGCGCAGAGGCTCTGGATTTCCTGTTCGCACGCGGAAAATATGAGGGACGCCCGACTGACATCTCACCGAAGGTGGTTCTTCTGGATTTGAAGTTGCCGAAAGTAAACGGGCTTGAAGTCCTGCGTCTTATGAAAGATGATTCGCATTTGCATACAATCCCGGTGGTGATGGTGACTTCCTCGGCAGAGGACCCGGATATCAAAGCTGCCTATAATCTGGGCGCCAACGGTTATGTGATCAAGCCTGTTCAGTTCGATGCGTTTATGGAAGCCATGAGTAACCTGGGTGTTTACTGGTTGATGGTCAACCATCCAATGAAATGACGTATAAATATTCACTGCAGCATATAAGGTTCTGAATGAGCACTTACAAGGAAATATAGCGTGAATAAATCAACTCGTATTCTCATCGTTGAAGATTTAATATCGGATGCCGAGCTTGCCAAACATGCGATCCGCAAGGGATTGAAAGACTGTGAGTTTGAGGTTGTGGAAACCCGCGCAGACTTTCTAAACGCATTGGAAACGTTCCAGCCTGATGTGATCCTTTCAGATTACAGTTTGCCGCAATTTGACGGAATGAATGCTCTGAAATTGGCGCTAATAAATGCGCCCTTAACCCCTCTCATCATCTGGACTGGTTCCATCAGCGAGGATGTGGCAGTTGAGTGTATGAAAGCTGGTGCGAACAACTATGTTCTAAAGGAGAATCTCAAGCGACTGGCACCTGCAGTGATCCATGCACTGGAAGAGAGGCAGTTGCTTTTGGAGCGCAGGCAGGCGCAGGAAACCCTTCAGAAAAATGAAAAGCGTTTTCGCGCTCTTATCGAGAACGGTTTGGACGACATCTCTCTTCTTGATGTGGACGGCACGTTATTGTGGGAGAGCCCATCTATTGTCCGCAACCTGGGCTATCCACCGGATGTGTTCGTGGGCCATAACATTTTTGAATTAATACATCCTGATGATCAGGAGTGGACTCAGAATATATATCAAAAACTCGTTCAGGAAGTGGGAGGACGGGAGCAGGGTACATTCCGCTTGCGACATTCTGATGGCACATGGCGTTGGATGGAAGCGATCGCTACCAATATGCTTAATGAACCAGGCGTCAATGCAATTGTTATCAATTATCGCGATATCACAGAGCGCAAACAGGCAGAAGAAGCCTTACGCGAGAGCCAGGCCAAGTATCAGAACCTGGTTGAAACTTCGCACGATTTGATCTGGTCAATCGATGCTGAAGGCCGATTCACTTTCGTAAATCGCGCTGCCAAGGAGATTTATGGCTATGAACCGGAAGAATTGCTCGGACGTTCTTTTTTCGAAATCCTAGATCCACAATACTATCACCAAGAGGATTTCGAAAAATTTAAGGAAGCGATTGCCAAGGCAGATGAGTTCAAGGAGGTTGAGACCTATGCACAGCATCGGGATGGGAGACAAATTATCCTGAGTACGAATTCTATCGTGGCTCGTGATACTGATGATAATGTGATCAGCGTCGCCGGAAGCTCGCATGACATCACCATTCGCAAACGAGTGGAAGATGTGCTTAAGGGAGAAAGAA
>Ga0114129_10010315_pt1 | contig 13332 bp, 12 predicted proteins | sample RhiMetdeltSRZDD1_FD_80071 | JGI IMG/M metagenome (GOLD analysis project Ga0114129, IMG submission 80071) | Populus rhizosphere microbial communities from Tennessee, USA - Rhizosphere MetaG P. deltoides SRZDD1 (version 2) (version 2) | ecosystem: Host-associated > Plants > Roots > Rhizosphere >...
CCCCTCCCGCCGCTCCACCTCAGCGAGGAACCAGCGGGTCACGGGGTTGTCCGGCTTGTAGCCGGTGTTCATGTCGCGAGCCTCGATATAGGTGTCATAAATCATTCCCAGGGGGCGAGCGCCGCCAAAGTGGTGGGTGATGTGGTGAGCCCTTCCGATCACGGTCCATCTGGCAAAAGGAAATACTCCGGGGATATATTGATGAACGACCATGTCGAAGGCGATCGAATACGACCATCCGAATTGCATGACCACGATGCTGTTCAAGGGTTCGAGCCACGTGAGCGTACGGTCGACGTTCTCGAGAAATCCCGTTCCGCTGGCGGAACCGATCAGCGCGGAGGGAATCGCATCGTGGTGATGACCATGGAATACGGTAAAGAAAAATCGCGACTGGTGGGCCAGCCTGTGATTATCGTAGAACAGGCGGTGAGCGATGATGCCCGGCTTCTCGATGAGGTTGCGCTTTTTCAAGGGACGGGCGATCGTTCTCCACAAGAAGAACCCGGCAATGAGCAACCCTTCGCGCAGGATCGATGGATTGGTCCACATGAAGAACAAAATGGCGGGCGCGACCAGTGAGAGATGCGCCACCATGCCGGTAACAAAAGCCTGGAAGATATGCTGGCGGATCGAAATATTCGCAATCGTCTTCTTTTGCGTCGAGTTTTCCAGCACCTCGCGCACCACAGAAGCTCGGAGCAGATGCGCAACCAGGATCACCACCCGAAACGCCGTCACAATCAGGAACACCATCCAGATGACCCACTGCCACGGAAAGGGATGGAGCCATTTTGTACCGGCGAGCGCGGGACGCAGGAAGTGTTCTGCCGTGAGAGCGAGTATGAAGACGACAGCGATGGGAATGATGCCCGCACAGCCGGTCTTCCAGTTGCGTACCAGAACTGCCGGATAGCGCGCCAACCCCTCAAGGGCGACGCGAACGACGCTCGGGTCGAATTTCGCGCCATGTCGGATCAGAAAAAAACCGACGAGATATGCAAGAGCGCAGACCAGCAATACCTGTGCGCCAAAGTGGGGAAGCGCAGGGAAGATCAGCGCGCCTGCCAGCGCGAGACCCAGCAGATAAAGCGGAAAGTCCTCCGGGCAATATTGCATGAAAAATGAGCGCCGCGGCGTTGCCGTAGCCATATGATCCTTTCTTAAAAGTGATGGGTTCAGGCGCTATCGTCGGCAGTGGGGCGACTTCAGGCGGCTTTTTGCTGCTGAATTTCTTGCGACACACGGGTCAGAACATTTCCCGGGCCCATTTCGGTGAATTGCGTGACCCCATTGTCGATGAGGAAACGTATGCTCTGAGTCCATCGCACCGAGTGCGTGATCTGCTTCACCAACAGCGACTTGACTGACTCCGGCGCGTTGTCGGCCGGATAGGGCCGGGCGGTCGCATTGGCGATGACGGGAGTTTTGGGCGCGGCGAGCGGGAACAGCGCAAGAAAATCATCGAACGTTCTGGCGGCCTCCGCCATATACCGGGAATGAAAGGCGGCGCTGACCGGCAGAGACATGCACACTCTAGCGCCCGCCTTTTCGAAAAGGGGGCCCGCGCGCTTGATATCCTCGATCGGACCCGATACCACCGTTTGCGACGGCGAATTGAAGTTGGCGACATCGATACCCGCCAGTCCGTTTTCTTCGATCACCTTGGCGACCACACCGGCGCCCAGACCGATCACCGCCGCCATGCCGCCATCCTTCGCCCGCGACATCATCTCTCCGCGCCTCTGGACCAGCCGCAACCCGGTCAGAAAATCGAAGACGCCTGCCGCAAGCAATGCGTTATATTCGCCCAAACTGTGACCCGCCAGATAGTCGGGACGCGCGCCCTGACTGACAGCCTTGTAGTAATGCAGCGCATTGACCACATAGAGACAGGGCTGGGTGAATTGTGTTTCTTTCAAGCGATTATCCGGGTCCTCCAGACACAGCTTGCGCAATGAATAACCGATAATCGCGTCCACGTCCTTCTCGACAGCGGCATATTCGCCCACTTCATCGAACAAGCCTTGGCCCATGCCACGTTTCTGTGAACCCTGACCAGGAAAAATAAAAGCAATCATTTGACCTCCTTACAGCGGTTTTCATGTGGATGAATGGCCATCGCAGCGCGCCGCAGGACACCGCAGGTCATAATGATCTCTCCGTGTTCTTTATGACCTGCGGCGCCTAACAGTCTTCACCCATTTGAAAACCGGTATAGAAACCAGCTCAAAACGAAAAGTAACAACATCTTGTTACGGAAAAGCGATCGCCGGATCAGGCAAGCGGCGATACTAGAAACTGGGTGTGCGCTTGTATGAGTTTTGGGATCGCTACGCGGAATGTTTCGAGACCCAGACGCGCGATGGCAGGCGCCATGCCCTGGATTACTTGAGCAGACTGTTGCGCATCCAGGTGATCTCGAAGTAATCGATCTTCACCCAACGTTGAAAAGCGCGACGGATGGTGGAGTCATCGCGGTAGACTTTCGGGATGTGATTCCATTGGCGCCCGGTGATGATTTTTAGTTATGTGAACCCTGCGCATAAATCGGATGCGCAGGCTTCAGTTATGCGCGGCGTTGACGGTTTCTGAAACACGCAGGTATTCGATGGAATAGCGCTTTTCGCTCAGCATTGGAATGGCTTGCCAAACAATCAAGATCGGAGACCGCGCGCCGACTCGCTCGGCGCATATCGCCACCAGATATTCCAGCCTCGGCCGGAACTGCCAGAGTTGCCAGCGCGCCGGATCGTCGGCCAACTCGGGATGAATCGCCAGCTCGACCGTGCGATCATTGGGGTAATGAAAGCTGAACCTGTCGAGCGGCAGGGACAGACCCATGCCACGCGCCTTGATGTAGGCTTCCTTGAACGTCCAGTACTCGAAGAATCGATATCGCTGTCGCTGCGGCGGCGTGGCGGCAAGCGCTGCGACTTCTCGCGGCGCGAAAAAGCGATCCGCAACATCAATCGGCGCATCCCGCGCGAGGAAATTCTCGACGTCCACGCCTAATGCTCGCCCCCTCGTCACCCCTAAGACGATCAGGCTGCGCGTGTGCGAAATATTGAACGACAAATCCGCCTCCCTCGCCTGCGCATTGACGATCTCGGGGCGGCCATAGGCGTTCGCGGAAAAGACCCACTCTTTGGAATGGACGCGCGCATAGCGCGACAATACGGTCCGCACCAAAGCCCGCGTAATCAGATAACGGCGCCGATCCGCTGCGAAATAAAAACGCGACTCCTGCTCCTTCTCCGCGGGACTGAGCAGTTCCCGATAGGCCGAATGCAGGCGCTCATCGGTTATCTCGTCATAAAAAGCCAGCCACAAATGAATCTCGGCGGGCGTGAGTGGGATGAGCCGGTTCATATTAGTGATCGTGGATGAGCAGCAGGCGCTTCGACGTTATCCGGGCTTCTCTCGGATAGCCTAGCGCGTTGTTGATGTATGAGACGCCATCGATCTTCACATGACGATTAACGTGGCTGTGTCCGTAGACATGAATGATCGGGTTGAGTTTCCGCAACTGGCTCTCCAGTCGAGCGGAGCCCAGGACAGGATAGAGAGGGTTGTTTGCGCCCGGACTGAACCCCGGCGCCAAATCGATTCGCGGCAAAAAGTGCGAGTATGTGATGACAGTGTCGCCCGCCACACTTACCTGTTCGTCGTTTAACGCGGCAAAGCGCGAGGCGACTTCTTTTTCCGTGTATCCGCTCGGCCAACGGCAGGCGCGATAGTCCATCCACATCGACCTCAGCTCTTCACCCGGCTCCCCGAAGGAGTAGTCGTACCATGCCAAGAGCGGAATGATCGACAGGCCCCGCTCGCGAAACGCCCGCATCGACGCCCCGCTCGATTCGACAACCGCACAGACCTCGTCGAACTTCTGCAATGAATTCTTTTCGCGGTCTTCGCGTATCACCCACAAGTCGTGGTTTCCCGGCACGAATAACACCTTTTTGAAACGCTTCGCGAGCGCGCTGAGACACCAATCGAACAGTCGCCGTGTATCGGTCACGTCTCCGGCAAGAATGAGCGCATCGTCTTGATATTCAGCAATGGATAGGTTTGCAATCCACTTGGCGTTCACGTCATAGTCGATGTGGATATCCGATAGTGCAAATACTCGCATCACGAATCACTTTTGATACTTATCGTAGAGACTAAGAATTCTCTGCTGGGTTGGGTTGTCCCACTGGAAGCCTGTCAGCTCTTCGTCCAGCTTGACCGAGTTTCTTATCTCATCCGGCAACCAAGCGAAACCCTTTTTATAATCTTCGGCAACACTGGGCTGATCCAATTTCGCCCCAATACTATAAGGCGCAAGCAGCCCATAATGGTGCGTCGAATGCTGAAAAATCTCCATATATCTTCTTGGTAACCTTGGAAAAACCCCGGGAATATACTGATGTCGTTCAATATCACTTTTGACTTCGACCGTATATATCATAAAAGAAATGACGGGGTTATAAAATGTAATAGGCGATCCTATCGTGAACCGCATAAATCCTTCTAAAAACCCGTTTTCCGCCACGGCAATCAACCCGGAGGGGATAGCGTCATGATGCGTTCCGTGGAGAAATATGAATTCAAACTCGGAATTGTGCCCCAACCAATGATCTCGATAGAACCACGCGTTAAACACCTTCAGCCATTTCCGATGAACAATGACACTTATCAAGCACGCAAGTGGAAGGAAGATCGCCGAAAAACTGGAATAACTGATCACGAGATACCATGGCGCAATCAGGATGATATGCGTCAATAGCCCCGTGCAATAGGCATGCGCGATTTCCAAGGTGATGTTTGTCTTTTCCTTGATAACTCTTTTCCACGGGGTTTGCATCAACACCTCGCGGACCAATTCCTTCTTGGTCAAATGGCCAGCCAATACGGCTGTTCTGAATGCAGTTATGTATATGAAATGTATATAAAACAGATATAGGGCGACTTTGCGCATCAATTCGACATGATGTGGGAGATTCGGCGTTGCGGCAATCAGGACGTTTTCCAGCAAGAGCAAGCCAAGAGCAATGAAATAAATAAGCTTTAAATTCTGGAGCTTATACATGAACATATAGAGAACATCCTGCGGCCTTTTTAAGATCACAGGAACTCTAAATTCAATGCCATGCCTTACTATGAACGTGGCAAGCGTAAAGGCGCACAGAGCAAGCCCAACGATCGACATTACGTGGCCAAAACCATACGAGAAGCTTACGACAAGCGCGCTCAGCAAAATCATCAATAGGTAGTCAAGAAAATCTCTTCCATAGTACCTAATCTTTGTTTTTTTGATTCCATATAACTTATGAAAAATGGCCGGATCATTTTTTTTCATAATATTCTCCGTGTCATCTTTCGTCTTTGCGACGATAGCCAAGCGCTGGTCGAATGACTTCCGCTTCAATTTGTAGCCTTGGCGCAGAAGTGGACAATAGCAGCGCGGTCGACGAGGCGAAGATAACGACGGGTCGCACGGCGGCTGATTGGGCTATAGTCGCCGGAGGGGATGAGGATGTCGCCGATGCGCGAGAGGCATATCTTCGGTCCGACGACGTTAGTGTCCGATAGCCGCCAACAAGGCCGCCAGATTGTTCTGATCGAAGCCATAAGGCGTCAGAATCGCATGCGCCGTCGACTTGGCTCTCGCAGGCCCCCCGTACTTCAAGAACGTGGCCAGAGTACCGGCCGGGCCAACGTCGATGTATCGGCGAGCGCCCTGTCGCTCCAATCGCGCTATGGTTTCGTGGAACCGAATCGGACGCCGCACGACGTTCCAGAAATAGTCGTCTGACAGGTCGGAAAGAATGTCCCCCTGATCGCAGCACGCCAACGGCAATCGGCCTTGCTTGCGCCGGATCGATCGCATGAACGACTCGAACGGGACTTTCGCGTTGTCTATCCACTGCGAATGAAAGGGGAAAGAAACCGGCAGCCGCTGATAGCCGACATTGCGCCTCCTCAGGGCAGCCTCGATCTCCGCGAGTTCAGTCCGTCTTGCGGATACGACGAAATGAGAAGAGAAGTTGACCGCCGCCAATTCACTGCGACCGCTGAGGAAATCCTCTGCAAACAGCGCCGGATCCGCCAGGACAGCGGTCATACCTCCTGGCTCGCATCGTTCCTCGAGCGCAATCGCCTGGCGGATCACGGCCGTCAACGCATCTTCGACACCGATGAAGCCTGCCACCGCCGCCGCCGCGAAAGACCCGAGACTCACGCCCAGGACAATATCGGGACATACGCCTGCGTGAATCAAGGATTGCGCCAGCGAATATTCCACCATGAATATTGCAGGATGTGTCAGCAAGGTGCGGTCGAACGGATCACCCTTGCCGCGCTCGCCAGAATAGAGGGTCTCGATCACCGACCTGCCTGACACCTCTTGCGCAATGCCATCGAGCCGGATCATCCATTCGCGGAAAGTGTCGTCGCAATCGTACAACTCCCTTCCCATGTGGAAGTACTGCGACCCCTGGCCTGAGAACATAAATACAGTCGTATTCAAATCCATCGGTCACAATAGCTCCCAGGGAAACACGCCTTGTTCGACGTAGCGGGTGATGGCTTGCAGATTCCCGGCGTCGGAGAAAATTTCCAGGTTGGCGGCGACGGCCAAAGGCTTCAGGTCCTGCAACGGCGCGCTGACGCGGCTTATGTAGGTCTTGTAGCGTCGAATCGCGACCTTTGACAGTCGCCGCAGCCGTTGCAGATGACGGCGCAACAAAGCCTCGCTAAGTGGGTCATAGGCGTCAACCAATCCCCATTCGCAGGCCTGCCTGGCCGAAATGGGCTGGGTCATCAACGTGAGGTAATGAGCCTTCTGAAACCCGATGCGGCGTATCAAGAACGGCAGCACGCAGGCGGGGTATAGCCCAAACAGCAGCTCGGACAAACTGAACTGTGCGGTTTCGTCTGCGAGAACGATATCGCTCGCAGCGACAACCCCTAGGCCTCCGGCATTCGCTTTGCCTCGCACGTGCGAGATCGTCACGTACGGACCGGTCGCCAAGCGCAGCCACAAGTCGTACAGAGGTCCGGGACCGTCGTCCGGCTCATGGACTTTCCTTGACGCGCCAGCAATGGCCTTGAAATCGGCGCCCAAGCAAAAAACTTCCGGTGAGCCGCTCACGACTACGACGGTCACCGACTCCTCGCATGCAGACAAGACGTCATTGCACTCAGCCACAAGCTGACTGCTTATCGTGTTGTCGGCCTGGGGCCGGTCAATCTGTAAAAAACAAATCGACTCTTGAAACTGAACTTTAATCGTCTCGTAGTTCACGACGCCACACATATTCGCGATGAAACTCCTTGATCTCGCGCAGGAACAGCTGTTCGCCTGAGCGAACGCCACTTTAACTTTAGTCGGCCGCAGCCTTAGTCATCTCCGCCATCTCAACCATGACAGTTTGGATACGTTGCATCAGCGCCGCATCACTCATCAAGGCGCTGAAAGGCTGCAGCAGGCTCCTGATTTCCATCATCAGCTTGTGCGCGCTCGCGTCACGCGCGGCCAATTCCGTGAAGGCTGCGCCAAACATGAGCGACTGCATGAGGCTGGGCGGTCGCTCGTCGCGAGTGTTCGGATAAGCGAGATCCGGCAGCGCCGCCATGTTCCAAGGCCCCTCAATGATCTGAGCAGCCCGCTGAAAGAACGCGCGCGGGAGATCGTGGAAGTCGCCCTGCTCGGCATCGAGCAATTCGCGAAACGCCACTGCTTCGAGCGCCGCCACACTCATTCCCTGTCCATGCACCGGGTTGAAACAACAGATGGCGTCCGCCACCGGCAGCAAGCCCTTGGGCAAGAATTCCAGTTCGCTGAAGTGTCGATGGCAGCTTTCACGGAAGAGGAAATGCGCGACCTCGCCGATCATCGTGGCGCCCTTGATCGCGTGGTAACAAGTCTGCGTGCGCAGATTGCTCGTAAACTCGATAAAACTTTCCCGATCGACAGGCGCCTTCTCCTCGCCCTGCCAGGCAAGGCCGCAAATCCAGCGGTTACCCTCGATGGTCGACATCAAGGCGACTTTGACGCTTCCCGGCGGCGGCTCTGGGTACGTAATCAGCGCTTTCCAGTCATACGCGGCATATTCGGGAATCTCGAATAACGCCGTTACATAGCGCAAGTCGACACCGATGGTGGTCTCTCGGGGCCGCGCGTAGCCCATTTCGTCGAACCCCTTGAGCGTAAAGTCGCCGCGCCCGGAGGCGTCAATGACGAAATCCGCAGTCAGCAAACGGCCATCACGCAGCGCCACGCCGGTCACCACACCGGCGTCGTGTTGCAGCCGCTCGACAGCGCTGTTCTGCTCCCACGAGATATTCGCAATGGCTTGAACACGGCGGCGCATGCACAGTTCCAACAAAGGACGCGACAATCCGTAGGAGGAGAAACCGGCATCGCATCCATCGCGCGGCGCCCTCCGGCAAGCAGTCCATGGAAATGTCGCCCCTGCGGAACCCCATTGCGGGGCTCATCGTTGTCAGCTAACGAATCCCGCTCCAACACCGTCACACCTTCGAAATAATTCGCCAGCGCAGAGGCGAATAGCAATCCTCCTACCCCGGCGCCAATGACTATCGCGTGCTTTCCTATTTGCTTAGCCATGGCATCTCTCCCCAGCGCGGTAGCTCAACCATGTAGCGCCCCCAACGCGGTACTTTGTGAATTTTCGATGCGAACTTCTCCGCTGGCGATAACGAATCGAAAATTCGCTTCCCGTATTCACGCACGCCGCCAGCATAGCGCCGTATTGATCCCGCCGAAGCCCATGCTCAATGTCAGCGCATTCTCGATCGGATGATCGATCGATTTATTTCTTACCCAATTGAGCGCCGGGTCGATGGGATTTTCCAAATTGCGAGTTGGATGCAATTGTCCAGCCCGCATCTGCAGTAGGGTTGCAATCACTTCAACCGCGCCTGCGGCGCTCAGGCCATGACCGATAAGGGACTTGGTCGCGTTCAGATAGGCGTCCGTTAATCCGCATGCGCGTAATGCCTTCAATTCCGTTTCGTCGCCTACGGTAGAACCCGTGCCGTGAGGATTAACGTAGTCGATTTGCGCCGGCGACCATCCGGATGCGGCGAGCGCGCTCCGAATCGCCTGCGTTTCTCCCTCCAGCGACGGGGCAGGATTGCGATTGCCGTCCATCACGAATCCCCAACCGCACAGAACGGCGTAAGGCTCTATACCTCGGCGCAGGCTCGATTCCAACGACTCGATGACCACTGCGCCACAGGATTCGCCGAAGATGAATCCGTCGTGATCGCAATCGAAGGGACGACACGCGAGAGTGGGATCGTCGGCATAACGATCCGACCCCATAGCGCCGAGCGCGCGCAGGCTCCGGCACTCCCAATGCGATAAATCCATCAACGCGCCTAATGCAATACACACATCGACTTGATTTGCGAGCACCGCTTGCGCCGATTGAACAATCGCCAATTGACCGCTCGCCGACGCGCCGCCTACCGTGTAAGCCAAGCCGCGAATCCCAAACTGCTCCGTGCAAAAGCCGCACAGATCCGAATCCATAAACGACAACGCGTACGTCGGCCGCAAGAACACCGGACAGTCGCGATAGCCTTCGTGAACCTGCGTCAACTCACGCTGCTGAATGTTCGAGCCGCCGACAATCAGCCCCGTGCGGCGAGGATCAACGTCAGACAATCGCGCCTCAACCCACGCTTCCTGCAACACGACCAAGGCAGCCTGCGCGGACAACGAGGCCGCGCGCAACGTCTGCCTGGCGATGCCCGGAGGAAACGCCATTTCGCGAATTTCCGCGCCGATATATGCGGACTCCCGTTGGCGGCCCGGTCGCCGCATCACGTTAAAGGCCGCTCTACCGTCGAGCAAGGCGGTCGCAAACGCAGCCTTGCCCTGCCCGATGGCCGAGATGACGCCCATCCCGGTAACGACCAATTTAGGCGGCATCAAGTTTCTCCAGGAACAACTCGGCCAACTCGCCGATGTTCTTGGGCCCGAACAGCTCGACGCGCGAAACAGACAAACCAAGTGACTCCTGCATTAGCATCGCGACTTCGACGCGATCCACCGAATTGGCGCCCAGATCGGCCAGCCGGTCGGACGCGACGAACTGATGCGCGTCGAGGCCAGGCAGTATTTCTCGGGTATGCCGCGCGATGAGATCAAGCATTTCCGTCTTAGTCATAACAAACCCTCAGCATTGCCAGTTGGCTATTCAAAACCAAAGAAAGCAAGGATCGGGTCCATCTCGGCGCGTATCTTCTCGATCTCCTCTCTGGCCAGATCTTTCCGCGTATTGAATATTGTTCTTCGTGATTGATTACGACTTTGTATATTGTGTCATCTACTCGATCAGGATCGTACCAACTCATCCACGCCTCCTCGTTTTTATCTCCGCATATGTGAATCGCGGCCGTTGTTCTGCGCGACTGCCGCAAGATATTGTAGCGTTCGCCGAAGAGCCTGTTCACAAAGGGCCGACCGTTCGTCTCTCATCAGAATGCGCCTAACGCCGAATTGAGAGCGGAAGGCGCGCTCGCTCGCTGAAAAGCCGAGACGCGCGCACAACGAGGAATTCGCGGCGCGTTCCGCGTCGAACAACAGCCACGTGTGCGTGAACTTGCCTGGCCCCACGAAACGGTGATGCGCTTCGACAATTAACATCAAGGGTAGGTTCATCCCGCGATAAGCCTTACTCACTGCAAGTTGCATGTAGCGGGCAGTCCGGGAGTCGGGGCCGAGACACAGACCGTACTGCTCGCACAGTCCGGCTTCGTTCGTCGTGTCCACAACCGTGAGCGCCGCAACCGGCTCACCGGTTAATTCGACGCGCGCAATCACATGCGCGGCAGACACGCCTTCCGGCGCATTCAGCGGCGGGAGCGTCAACCCCATTTCAGATTCGAAGACCTGTTGGCGAATTCGGCGCATCGCCAACAGGTCTTCCTTGCTTGTCGCCATCTCGATGATCATCGCGGCCTCCCGCCTCCCCGCCAGAAATCGCCTCGAATCATTGCTCCGCAATTTGCAGCGATTTTCATTCTGAGGCGTCTTTGGTACCAACTCGCCCGAGATCCGGCGCTTCAGCGAATACGACGGCTAAGAGCTATTCCGTGGGAGCCTGTCTGAAAGGCTGACGCGCGCTCGAGGCGCTTGTCGAGTTGACGGGCAAGACTGTCTTATCATTTCTCGACACCTCAGGTTCGTGAGCAATTACGAATATTCTTATACTCTATTTGGCTCTCTTCACTAAGTCTCTTTCGATCTCAATGTGAGCTTGGTAGCTCACGGTCTCAAGAAGAAGCCTCACCCGATCGGTATCTTTCATCTCTCGTTCAAATATTCCCGCGAAATTTTTCAGCGGACCGTCCTTGATAATTACCTTATCGCCGAGCCTAATCTCCTCGTCAATTCTGACGAAGTTGTCCTTCATATTGGATTTAATCAGCATGATGACCTCTTTATCGATCGGCGTTGGATTTCCGCCAAAATTGATCACACTGTAAACACCCCTGGTAAAGCGAACCTTGTGATATAAATCATCGATATTAAACTTGGCGAAAACGTAACGAGGAAACAATGACTTCACCATGTAAGTAGGCGCGCTTACAAATTGATTATAGCGTCGCTCTTTAATTTTCGGATTGAAGGTTGGCGCCCCCAAGACCATCAAGTTGTTGCTCGCTCGATCCTCTTGTTTTGGGTGGGTGTGGATCACATACCAGAGAGTTGTATCTTCAATCGCGGTTTCGTTTGTGATTGGACGTGCCCTCATAACTTTCTAGTTAGACCCGGATGAAACTTGGCAGGCTGCCGCATGTTGAGCCAACAACATTTTGCGCATCAACCCTGGCCCAGCCCATATTAGAAGCTGGAGACGCATAGACTGCTTCCCTTTTGATAACTGGTGGAAGCAGTCAATACATCACCTGTTGTTACTTATAACTCCGAGCTTTAGCCGCTCGACCCCAAACGTCGTCAGGCCCCGTGGCCTAATTCATGCTATTTATCCGTTTTCGTCGCCCTTGCCATAACTAGCGCAAGAAGCAACGTCTCATCAGGCGTAGTCCTACTATTTTTTGAAAAATCATGCGGCATGACTGTAAGTCAGCGCTCCCTGGCGTATTGCGGAGCTACTAGCTTGGATCGCGATGATCGACCGATCGGCGAAGTTCTATGGCAAACCTGGGGAAAGTAATGCGACCGTTTCCGACGTTTGCGCTAACTTTCTCTCCCTCTCTATGCCAGCGGTCTCATGACACAAGATACAGCCGAAGCTCTGGCATAGATCACATCTCTTAACTAAACTCTTCACCCCTTATGAAGAATCGCGGTAAAAACTTTCATGTTGGTTTGGGCAGGCGTTTCAGGCCGGACCGATTCTGAGTTTAGGCAGGATTCGAGTTCGGAATCGCCCCGTCGCGGGACTGAGCTTGGTAGAAGACGAGGAGAGGTTACTTTCTTATGATTTCGAAATAGTAGGAGCCTATTCTCTCATATTTGGCGCCGGCCGCTGCGGCGCTGAGCGTAATCAGGTAGGCGTTCCTCGTGAGTAGCGCAACCGGCAAGGTAATCACCACGGCTTTGCCGATCCTGGTCGAGCGTTCCCTGAGAGCATCTCGACTCCAGACGAGGTCGCCCTCTGCTGTTAGCGCCTCGGCGCGATAGTGGGTAAAACCTGGATGATCAGTCCACAGTTCTAAGCACAAACGCCTGGCTCGGGACGACAGAATCGCCGTTCTCGTTTGAGCGGTGTCGGCGCCATCCCTGCCCAATCCGGGAAAGAGGGCAAGCGACACCACACCGGCTTCGGGATGGGCTGGGCCGACGGCTTTTGACAGGCCGGCAATCACGCGATCTATCTGGGCCAGCCGGCCGCGGCTGATCTCAAGTTGTCGCGCCAAATCTTCGCCGCGTGATCGCTGCTCATCCACTTGCCGCTTGAGTTCTTGCTCCAGGCGCCTGGATTCCGCTCGTTCAGCCCCGACTTCCGCCAGTCGCCTTTGGAGTCGGGCGGTTTCCATCAGCAACCACGCCGCCGCAGCTATCAAGAATAGCGTCGCGCACGCCAGAGAGGTATTCATCGCCACCCGCCATCGCGGACTCAGGTCAGTCAGGAAGGACGTCCAGGCGCGGGGGCCGCTAGCGACAGTCCTCCCGATCGCTTCGGACGAAACGTAGCTGTGTAGGGCCATGGCGAAGGCGACATCCTCGCGCCGCTCCGGGGCATTCATGAAATGATTCTCAAACATCTCACGTTCATGTTGGCTGAGCTCGAGGCGAACGTATTGATCCGTTAGCTCATCTTCAACCCTGACTAGTTGATTGAA
>Ga0114129_10010317_pt1 | contig 13330 bp, 9 predicted proteins | sample RhiMetdeltSRZDD1_FD_80071 | JGI IMG/M metagenome (GOLD analysis project Ga0114129, IMG submission 80071) | Populus rhizosphere microbial communities from Tennessee, USA - Rhizosphere MetaG P. deltoides SRZDD1 (version 2) (version 2) | ecosystem: Host-associated > Plants > Roots > Rhizosphere >...
AGCCGGTACAACCGCGGGAACGCACCACGCCAGTACGTCCCCGCAATTGTGAGTGGATCTCGTGTTGGTTTCGATCCGGTCACAGGTCAGGTCGTTTCACCTGCATTGATTTCCGCATTTGTCGCGGGAACAGGCAACATTGCGAACGGCATGGTGAGTCAGACCGACCCTGGGGTGCCACTCGGCTTTTTGAACAAGTTGCCGATTCTGGTCATGCCTCGCTTCGGATTTGCGTACGACCCGTTTGGAAACGGAAAGACGGCCATTCGCGGAGGAGGAGGCATTTTCTACCAAACAGAAGACGACGGATTCTTTACAGGGTTGGCTCAGACGACGAATCCGCCATTCATTCTATCGGCGAACGTGTTCAACTCCAATATTTCCCAGTTGACGACCGGGTTAGGCAGCATTTTCCCCGCTAACGTGTCGGGTTATGACCTGAAGACTGGCAGACCGGTAATTTATAACTTCTCACTAGGAGTTCAACGCGACCTTGGCGGTGGTACAGTGCTCGACGTCAAATACGTTGGTTCGCTGGGACGGCACCTCGGTGGGCGCCGCAACATCAACACGCTACCTTTTGGAGCGCGATTCCAGCCGCAAAACATCGATCCAACCGCGACAGTTCCCGGCACCCCTTACGTGGACAACTTGCTGCGGCCATATCCGGGATTCGCAAATATCACAATGTTGGAGCGGAATCTCAGCTCGAACTACAACTCCCTCCAGGCGACACTGAACCGACGATTCACCAGAGCACTGGAATTTGGGATTGTGTACACCTATTCAAAGTCGTTGGACTATGGGTCCGATGAGCGCGTTGGGTCTACGCCGGCGCTTTTGCCTTTGAGTCGGTCTTATGGAAAATCCACATTTGATCAAACGCACATCTTCGTCGCGAATTGGCAATATGATCTTCCGTCGCTGAAGTCGGGCCGCCTGGCGCCGGTAACAAGACACTGGCAACTTTCGGGTGTCGCGTCATTCGCAAGTGGTACGCCACTGGGAATCAACGTCGTGTCCGCCACGGGAGCGGATCTGCTGGGTGGAGGCGGCGGAGCAGACGGACAAAGAGTGAAGCTCACTTGTAATCCCAACCTCAGTCACTCCGATAAGACGGTTAATCGAATGTTCGATACATCTTGTATCGCGTTCGCTCCAAAGAGTGACATCGGAAACGCATCCAAGGACGTGGTGCGCGGCCCTGGAAGAAGCAATTTCGATGCAGCTTTATTCCGGAACTTCATTTTGGGAAATGAACAGCGCGTGTTGACGTTCCGGTGGGAACTCTACAACGTCTTCAATCATACGCAGTTCAATTCGATCGATACGACCGCGATCTTCAATGCGACGACAGGACAGCAAGTCAGTCCTACGTTCGGACAAGCTCTTGGCTCATGGCCTGCGCGCCAAATGCAGTTCTCGATGCGGCTTCGTTTTTAGCTACCGCAATTGATGCTGGGGCACCTTTATAGTGCCCCACCATCAATTTTGACCTGCCATCGGTCAAACTATCAGTGAGATGAAGCAGAGGTCGGAGACTATTCAAGAGGCGCCGCGCACTACTTATGACGTTTGTGTCATTGGCGGGGGTGCGTCCGGTGCCGGCTGCGCTTTGGACTCTCAACTGCGCGGCTTCAAAACCATTCTTGTTGACGCCGGCGATTTCGGGTCCGGCACATCGACCGCCTCCACAAAATTGATTCACGGCGGCCTTCGCTACTTGCAACAAGCGGTGACGGAGTTCGACATTGCGCAATACCGCGTCGTGCGGCTGGCGCTTCGCGAACGTCGCCTGATGATGAACAACGCACCCTACCTGTCGCGGGCCTGCGAATTTGCAGTGCCATGCTACAGCTTACTCGAAGCAGCCTACTATGATCTCGGTTTGAAGCTCTACGACTGGCTTTCGGGAGATGCGAGCCTTGCACCTAGTCGATTCGTTAATCGAACTCAATCCTTAGCTCGGATGCCCGGTCTCAAAGGGCAGGACCTATTCGGAACGGTTGTTTACAGCGATGGCCAATTCGATGATGCCCGCTACAACCTTGCGCTAGTCCAGAGTTGTGTGGCTTTAGGAGGTGACGCATTGAACTATGCCCGTCTCTTAGAGTTTGAGACAGATCCAGACTGTCGCCTCATCGCAGCATCCATTGAAGACCGACTGTCGAAACAACGCTTCAGAGTTGCGGCGCGAGCGTTTATAAACGCAACAGGGCCATTCTCAGATCAAGTACGAGCGCTGGCCGGCAATGCGAATGAACGGATCATTCTGAGTAGGGGCGTTCATATATTGCTGCCTTTGCCCGAAGAGTTTGGCAACGAGGCCCTATTGATACCAAAGACCGATGACGGGCGCGTGATTTTTGCCATTCCCTGGCAGGGCAGGTTGCTGGTAGGAACGACCGAAACTGAGTCCACGTTGGACACGCAACTGACCGTCACGCGAGAAGAGGCTGAGTTCCTGCTTCGCCATGTGAATCGATATCTTGCAAGGCGTTTTGATATAGAGGACATTGTGAGCGCCATTGCCGGTCTGCGCCCATTGGTACGATCGCGTAATTCCCGCGAAACGAAGAAACTCATCCGCGACTATGAAATCGAGGTTGATCGGCAAAGCGGCCTCATTAGCGTTCTTGGGGGTAAGTGGACCGTCTATCGCGCCATGGCAGAGGACGCCATCAATACGGTTCAAAGATTGTTGACAGGCCGAATAACCGACTCGCGTACTCGATACCATATGCTTTTTGGAGCCGAAGACGAGGACGCGAGCGTTGAAGCTCTGCTCGCGATTTACCACGTCCCAAGGAGTACGATCCGCCATATAACAGACAAATTTGGGAGCCGTCGCACTCGCCTCCTGGATCTCATTCGGCAAGACGGGTCGCTTATTTCGCCAATCATTCACGGAAGTCCGCACATCCAGGCAGAAGTTGTCTACTCCGTGCGCGAGGAGATGGCCGTTTCCGTCGAAGATATTCTGAGCCGACGCCTGGGTCTTCAGTTCTATGATTGGTGCCTGGCCGCGCAGGCAGCTCCGGTGGTCGGAGAGATCCTTGGCAGAGAGTTGGGTTGGTCGCCGGCGCAGACGCGCTCAGAAGTGAGCGGATATGTCGATGGGATCAATAGGGGTCTTGAAGCGCTAGGTCGGGAACGTGTTCGTGTGACAGGGATGCATAGAGGAAACATTAATGAGGAATTACATCGGCGCGCTTGACCAGGGAACAACGAGCACGCGATTCATGGTGTTCGATCGGCACGGGAGGGTGATAAGCGCCGCACAAAGAGAACATCGACAGATTTATCCTCAGCCGGGTTGGGTCGAGCACGATCCGGAAGAGGTATGGCGTCGAACCGGTGAGGTCATCTCCGAAGCGCTGAGCAAAAAAGAGCTGCGACCGACAGATCTCGCGGCGGTCGGAATCGCAAATCAGCGCGAAACCACCGTCGTGTGGGAACGAAGAACCGGTAAGCCGGTGACGAATGCGATTGTGTGGCAGGATGTCCGCGTATCCGGAGATGTCGCAGAGTTTGCAAAATCAGGTGGCCCAGATCGCTTCCGTTCCAACACCGGACTACCTCTTTCGCCTTACTTCAGCGGGCTAAAGATTCGCTGGATTCTTGAGAACATACCCGACACACGCAAGCGAGCAGAATCGGGAGACCTTCTGTTCGGGAACATCGACACATTTCTGGCCTGGAGTCTTACCGGCGGGCCCGACGGCGGCATTCATGTTACCGATGTGACGAATGCGAGCCGGACGCAGTTGATGAATCTCAACACGCTCGATTGGGATCGCGAAATCTTAACTGCGTTCCAGATTCCATTACCGATGTTGCCCAAAATCTGTTCAAGTTCGATGACGTTTGGGACGATTCGTCAAAAAGCGCTCGCTGGAGTACAGCTAGCGGGCATACTGGGAGACCAGCAAGCGGCGTTGGTTGGGCAGACCTGTTTCAGCCCTGGAGAAGCAAAAAACACGTATGGTACCGGCTGCTTTCTATTGATGAACACGGGAGAGCGGCCGGTTGACTCGAGTCACGGTCTGCTGACAACTCTTGCTTACAGATTTGGCAACGAAACTCCTCGCTACGCCTTGGAGGGGAGCATCGCGATCGCAGGAGCGCTGGTACAGTGGCTTCGCGATAATCTCGGCATGTTGGGGACAAGTGCAGAGGTCGAAGCGCTTGCGCGTACCGTATCCGATAACGGCGGCGTGTATTTCGTGCCTGCTTTCTCGGGTCTTTATGCTCCTTATTGGAAAGACAACGCGCGAGGAGTCATCGCCGGACTGACGCGATACGTCAACAAAGGTCATCTGGCACGTGCTGTTCTTGAAGCAACTGCATTTCAAACACGTGATGTTGTTGAGGCGATGCAGAAGGATTCGGGAGTCGATCTCAATACGCTGCGCGTGGATGGCGGCATGGTAATGAACGATCTCCTGATGCAATTTCAGGCCGACATTCTCGACCGCGCAGTCATCCGGCCGGTCACGCAAGAGACGACGGCGCTCGGGGCGGCATATGCTGCCGGTCTTGCCGTCGGGTTTTATGAGGATATTGATGACCTCCGTTCAAATTGGCTGGCAGACCGTACTTGGACGCCTGGACTCGATCAAGAGTCTCGAGAAACCTTGTATCGGACCTGGAAGAAAGCCGTGACGCGCTCCTTCGACTGGCTTGACCCCACCACATAGGACACACACAGATCAATGGTCTCTCCTATACTCGGCGAATTCTTAGGAACCCTTGTTTTGATTTTGCTTGGGAATGGTGTTGTGGCTAATGTTCTCTTGAACCGGTCCAAGGCGGCGGGCGGTGGTTGGATAGTGATAACGGCAGGCTGGGCGTTTGCAGTCATGTCGGGTGTGTTTACCGCAGCCGCGTGTGGCAGTAGCGCAGCACATTTGAACCCGGCCGTCACCTTTGGATTCGCTATGGCGTCTGGAGATTGGTCTAACGTGGTTGGCTTTCCAGCGGCTCAGATACTGGGGGCGTTCGTCGGCGCCGTTCTGGTATGGGTGCACTTCTATCCTCATTGGGCGGAGACGGCGGACAAGGAAGCCAAACTCGCCTGCTTCTGCACGAGTCCCGGAATTCGCAGTCTGATCCCGAATTTGTTAAGCGAGGTGATCGCTACCTTCGTTCTTGTATTTGTAGTGGCAGCCATATTTTCAAAGCGATCGTTGTCGCCAAACAGTGTGGCTCCAGGGCTGGGTCCTTATTTAGTGGCAAGTCTGGTGTGGGGCATTGGCCTGTCCCTCGGAGGGACAACCGGCTACGCGATTAATCCGGCGCGCGACTTTGGTCCGCGGCTTGCGCATGCGATTTTGCCAATCTCTGGCAAAGGTAGTTCTGAATGGAGCTATGCATTGGTGCCTATAGCTGGTCCTATCATCGGCGGAATCTTGGCCGGCCTGCTCGTACGCGCACTTGGGATATAGTCATGCGATCCAGAATCGGGGATCGCTGACCGAAACCGCGTTGATGCCGCTCGCCAGCAGAGATTCAACTTCCTTCAAATCGGAGATGAGGCCGCCGGCAACAATGCGCAGATTTGGGTGAGCGTTTCGAAAGCGCGGAGCGACACGAGGCGCAGCAACGGCTGGGAGTATCTCGACTGCATCCGGTAAGAACTGACTCATTGTTCTTAAGCCACCCTCGACTGCGGCTGAATCCAATGCAAACGTGCGCTGAACAGTGATCAGACCATGCCTCCGAGATGCGCGCAGTACCTCGCAATGCGTCGAAATAACGCCGGCAACTCCACAGGAAGCGAGATACTCGGCATTAATCGAGTCACGAGAAAATCCTGCCAGCAAGTCGAGATTTACTAATGGCAGTTTTCCGTGATTTCGCAGACGTCTGAGTAGTTCTGCGATGTTCAGCGTATTTCCGTACAGGAGATAAACCGTTTCGGTCGGTGATTTCTCGGCAGCCGTCAGGCCCTCGCCGTTGCGAACTGCCGCGATGATGTGCCGCCTTTCAAGGACATCGTGCCACTGCGGATTCATTTGCTCGACGTCCAGAGCGTTCGCCGGCGAATTGTCAGGACGAGACAGCATAAAAATGGGACTCCATTATAGTGACGTCTGTTACGGAATACGCGCGCTCTTGGCTTCGGCGATCAATTCACCCCCGTCAGGCTGAGTAATCCATCTTTCCTTGACGAGCTTTCTTACGTTCTCGATTACCTTGCGTTCGTACGTCTTGTGGTCTGGGTATAGTCGCTTCAGGCGAAACGCGTCAAACGGCTTTTCATTTCCCGCAATAAAACAAAAGGACTCTCCAGTGGAAGCGCCGGACCAAATAGAGGTCGGGACGTCGACGAAGGGTGAGCGCACTCCGCCGATAACATTACCGAATTCGTCCATGACGGGCTTCCCGTTCTCCACACGAATCGGTTCAGCGTGCGGCGCTGGAACGCCATTGCGGACCCAATCGACAAGGTTGCGCCATGCGGCGTTGAATCCGATGCTGCTCGGAAAACGGCTGCGCGGTCCTTCGTTGCAATTCATGGGGGGAACAGATCGTCCGGCTTTGATGATGTCCGCGGGAGCGGCTGAAAACTGGAGTTCCTCCGGCGTGGCGTGACCTGCGCCTGCGAGTTCGTAGTTTCGGAATCGCTCGGCGGGTGTATCGCTATCCGGTTGGCGGGCGGCGATCGCGAGCAGATAGTCCGATTGCGTCATTACTCGAATCACGGGGACGCCCGTATTCTGCACGAGCCTTTTGGGATCATTGGCGGGAATCGCTGGTGCACACTGGTTTATCGGCGTCCCGAGAACCGGCGTGCCAATGAGATATCCATCGAACATGGGCTTGCTGCTGCTTTTCACGTCGAGAGGATGAATCGCATTCGCATACGTCACCAGATACCCGCCAATCTGCGAATAGCCCCAGGCAAACAGATGCATCACTGAATGCGCGCCGTTTTCGACCGCACCATATAGAAGCGGATTCGATTTGTCGCGGCTCCTGAGCCACGCTGCGGTTTGTGTATAAATATCCCAGGCGAGACCATTCTCCGTCGTTCTTTCGCTGTCCATCGGCACCTGAGTGCAGTTACGCGGATCGTCGAGCGCCACAGGATTCGCCCACGATAGGGCTTTGTACCGCTCCGCATTGAACTTCTTTAATGCGGTGACTGCGATAGGCTTGGCCGTGATTCCGACCCACGCATCACCGTTGCGTACGAATTCTTTGTGAGACAAAGCCCAACCGATGTTTAGATCAAAACGATTCGATGGGTTCAACATCTCGACGGCTACGTTACCGCTGAATCTCGACTTGCTTATGGGCCGACGGACCAACACACGTGTCGTATACGGCGCATTAGCAACCCGCACCGAGGCCGGTCCCTGTCCCGTCCAATCGTAGACGTTGGCGGTGCCGCTGATCAGAAACTCTTCTTCCACATATCCGAGGGTCTTCAAATTCTGAGGAAGCATTGAGTGATCCGCTGCGCCAAACGGGTAAGATGTCGCCGTGACCGGAATTGGACCTGTTACTTTCGGTACAGACGTGGCCGCCATCGCCCGGCATGGAGGAAGCATCACGAAAATGACAATTGCAATCGATGGTGGAATTAGCGCTAGCGTCTTCGATTTCATCTCTTAACTCCTGTCAGGAGGCACAAATAATAAAGCCGCCTCCGGTCACACCACTCCTGGACCGGAGGCGGCTTTCTCAAGTCTCTGCCGCAAGCCGCGAAAACTAGCACGACCGGTCAAAAGTGTCAAACACCGTTCGGACAACACCCTTCGGAATTGGATTTCTAATGCTTCTGAAATTGACCACAGTTATAGAACGTGATAGTGTCCGCTGGCTTAAGCGGAAGAGATTAGAGACAGCCGCTCCACGCAGCCGAGGCTGCGCCGGAGGCGGCTTTTTTGTTGTCGGAGGAGGATATGAAAGCATTCAAGTTGAGTTTGCTTTGCTTCCTGGTGTTAACGCTCCCGCCGGGTCGTGCCGGTCTCCGTGCTCAAGGCCGTGGGGGTGGTGAAGGCCGTGGCGGCCTCACGCAACGCGATCTGCTGTACGTCGCCGTTCCAGGCCGGGTCGACGACATTGGCTACGGCGGTATTGGGATCTTGGTTTTCGAAGCGAATAAGAATTTTCGTTTCGTTAAACGTATTCCGACTTGGGACTACCCAGCCAGCATCGCGCCGGAGAATGTGAAAGGCATCGCAGTAAGTGTTCCACTAAACATGATCTACATCAGTACGATCAGAAGGCTGGCGGCCTGGGACCTGACGACTGAGAAGAAAGTCTGGGAACAAACCTACGATGGGAACTGCTGCGACCGCATGGCCCTGACTCCCGATGGCAAGACACTCTGGGTTCCGTCATTTGGCGGTCCACATTGGTACGTTGTTGATGGTGCTACAGGCAAGCTCATTAAAGATGTCCAGACGCCTGCAACGGGTGGAGCACACAACACGATCGTGAGTCTCGACGGTATGAAGGCATTTCTCGGGGGGTTGGGTTCGAAGACCATGTCGATTGCGGATACCCGCACGAACACCGTCGTTCAAACCGTCGGGAGCTTCAGCGGAAATGTTCGGCCATTTACCATCAATGGCGCCGGCACTCTGATCTATGCAAACGTCAACGATCTGCTCGGCTTTCAAATCGGCGACGTAAAAACGGGGAAGGTCATTCAGACGGTCCAAGTCGAAGGCTACGGCTGGTCGCGCGCGCGGCTGACGGGACACGGCTGTCCGAGCCACGGCATTGCATTGTCCCCGGACGAGAAGGAGATCTGGCTGACGGATGGAGCCAACAGCACGGTGCATGTCTTTGACAACAGTGTTATGCCGCCGAAGCAAACAAAGAGCATCAAGCTGCGCGACGAGCCGTTTTGGCTGACATGGAGCGCGAACGGCAAATGGGTATATTCCTCAACGGGCGACATCATCGATGCCACGACAAAGACGGTTGTGGCTCAGTTGAAAGACGAAATAGGACGCGAGGTTCAAAGTGAAAAGGCGGTCGAGGTTCCGTTCAATCCAGACGGCCGCATAGCTAAAACCGTAGATCAGTTCGGTGTTGGACAAGTGAGAGCAGCCAGCAATTAGCCACAGGAGGGTTATGTCTCGACTTTTTCTAATACTGCTCTTCGTACTGCAGGGCGTGCGTACCGATGCGCAAGCACCCAGGGGCAACGCACAAGGGCAAGAGGCGCTAGGGCAAGGCGCACGCGGACAAGGTGCGCGTGGAGCCAGCCCGGCCGCTCAGAATCCAAACAGTGTTGCGCCGGTCGAATTCTTCATTGATCCTCCAACACTGATCAACCTCGGCTTTGAATGGTTCATTCAAGGAGATGAGAACCGGAATGCGAGTGTAGCCGTGTCGTACCGCAAGAAAGGCGAAACGGAGTGGAAACAGGCGCTCCCAATGTTGCGACTGAAAGGCGAACGGGTTTTTCAGCAGTCGCAAGTCGACGTCATCTCTCCGAACATGTTTGCGGGTAGTATTCTCGATCTTGAACCCAACGCCGCCTACGAAGCGCAATTCGTCATGTCCGACCCGGACGGAGTGCGCGGCGAAAGTCGCCGCGTTGTTACAGTCCGCACAAGGCCCGAGCCGCAGCCTTATGAGGGCGGACGCGTCTTTCATGTCTATCCGCACGGTTTCAAGGGCCAGAAAATCGAACCTTCATTTGAAGGTTTGATGTGCGCCTATAACTATTCTTGCGCTGGAACCGACTGGGCAACCGCGGGCAGGCCCCGCGTGAGACCGGGCGACACGATTCTGGTTCACGCCGGTACGTACAAGTACAACCGATATGAGTACACCAACGACGCGGCGGTTAATAGGACCGAGCCTCTGGACGGCACGTACTATCTGACCGCCAAAGGCACGCCGGAAATGCCGATCGCCATCAAAGGTGCCGGAGATGGCCCGGCGATTTTTGATGGCTCCGGAAACTTTGCTGTGTTTGATGTGCGCGCCGCGGACTACACCTATTTCGAAGGGGTCACAATCCGAAATGCCGAATACGGAATATTGGCGGGAACGCAGTTCATCGCCGGGTCGAAAGGATTAACAGTAAAGAAATCGCGCTTCGAAAACGTCGGCTCCGGGATTTTCAGCAATTATGCCGGGTCGAGCAATTTCTACATCGCAGACAACTGGTTTTATGGACGGAACGATCCGAACCATCTCATCGGTTGGGCGGGTCCGCAGCTATGGGGAAGATTTAATGGAGTAGATGGACAGATCTTCCCCCCAAAAATGGCTTCCTACATTGCAGTGAAACTGTACGGGCCGGGCCACGTGGTTGCATTCAATTACATTACTGATTTCCACGATGGCATCAATGTAGAGACATACGGAAACCCTGACGGATCCGTCGCCTCCGGCCCCGACATTCCTGACGGGCCGAAATATCCACCTCGAGAATATTGGGATCGTCGACCGGTTGCGATCGACTTCTACAACAACTACATCACGAATTCTCACGACAACCCGATTGAGGCCGACGGCAGCATGCATAACATTCGCATCATGCGGAACATGTTTATCAACCATGCGTCTCACGCGTTCTGTAATCAGCCGGCCCTGGGAGGGCCGGTGTATTGGATACGCAACATCGCTTACAACCTTCCGGGCGGTTCGACGCGACTGACAAGCGGCTCGATGGGTGTGATTTTTTACAACAACACGATACTGTCGGAGACCTCCGGCAATCCTCAAAACACGCATTGGCGAAACAATCTTTTCCTCGGACAAAACTCGAATCCGACGATATTCAGCGTCACCACTAACACGAATTACACTTCATCGGACTACAACGGCTTTCGCCCGAATCCGGGGGCGCAGGTTTCGTTTCGCTGGGATTCACCTCCATTCAACGTCGCGATGGATCCGCTCGGGCCGGGACTGCGCCCAAACCTTGAAACCCGCCAATATGCGACCCTTGCCGAATACAGCCAAGCCACCGGCCAGGATCGCAATAGCGTTCTCGTCGATTACGACATCTTCATGAATGTGCGCCGCCTCGATGCACAGGACATCAGCACGCTTCAAAAACTCTACAAAGCAGAAGATTTCGATTTTCGACTTAAGCCCGGATCAGCCGCAGTGGATCGAGGTACGGTTCTGCCCAATGTGACTGACGGCTTTGCCGGAAGAGCACCAGATCTCGGCGCGCTCGAAGTCGGTGCGCCTGTTCCTCATTATGGCCCACGTCCATAACCGCAAAGTTGGAGGAAATATGCGTAAGATTTTGATCGCTCTGCTGGTCTCAGCGCCTCTTCTTTTCGCGCAGCAGGCGCCTCGTGTCTTCACCATTCAGGATTTGTTCACGCGTAACGTCGGCAACACGGAACAGCAGAACAAGCAATTCCCGCCGCACAAGATCATTGGGAACGTTTACTACGTTGGGACGGAAAGCTTGTCGTCGTTCCTCGTTACCACGCCGCAGGGCCACATTCTGATCAATTCGATTTTTGAGCGGAATGTGCCCACGATTCAGGATTCTGTTCAGAAGCTTGGCTTCAAGTTCGAGGACATCAAAATTCTGTTGGGCAGTCATGCTCATGGCGATCACCAAGAAGGAGACGGCCTCGTCGTCAAGCTCGCCGGTGCCCGCGCCATGGCGATGGCCGAAGATATCCCCCTTCTGCAAATGATGCGATCGCCGGGTGGTATTCCGCGTCCCATGTACGAAACGCTGCACGATGGCAGTGAGGTCAAATTAGGCAACGTCACTCTGACGGCCCATCATACTCCAGGCCATACGCCAGGGTGCACGACGTGGACAATGAAGGTGCAAGATGGCGGACGATCTTACGACGTCCTGATCATTGGGAGCGTCGGTGTCAACCCTGGAACCAACCTCGTTGGAAATCTGCAACTCGTCGAACAATATCGGCAGAGTTTCAAATTCCTGCATTCCGCTCATGTGGACGTGCCACTCGGATCGCATCCAGCGATGTACAGCATGGCGGAGAAATACGCGAAGCTCAAATCCAGTGCGCCAAGTCCTTTTATTGACCCCGCGGGATTTCAAAATGAAATTGCGATCCAGGAAACCGCACTGAATAACGAACTGAAGCGACAACAAGTCGAAGGACCTCCTCCTCCGCGCGGCGGCGGCCGGCGCGGCCAGGATTGAACTTCGCGGACAAAAAGGCGCGCGCGTCATTTCGACGAAAGGTGCGCCAGTCCAGATGACTTTCGGCGCGAATCCATGGCGTCTTGCCGTGGTGCAGGATCCGAACAATCTCTTTCTTGTCGTTCAACAACGCTTGGCTCGCCAGGCGAGCCGATCAGGGGCTACAATGATCACTGTTTCGCGTCTTCTGCCTTTTCTTTTTCTTGCTGTGTTCGCCCAACCTGGCGCCGGCTTCGGCCAGTGGTTGCATTATCCGACGGATGGTGTGCCCAAGAAGGCCGATGGCACTCCGAACCTCACAGCACCGGCGCCGCGATTGGCCGATGGGAAGCCGGATTTTTCTGGTATCTGGCACACAGCCAGACTCATTCCCTGCAACCCCGACTTGAGCACGTTCCTGCCTTGCGGATCAGAAATCGGCGGTTCGCCACTCGCTCTGGATCTCGGGACAGATATGCCCGGTGGTTTGCCGTATCAGCCGTGGGCTGCCGCATTGGCGAAGGAGCGGAAAGCCGCTCTCGGTGTCGATGACCCTCATGTGAGATGCCTGCCCGACAATCCGCCACGACCATGGGTCATGCCGCATCTGGTCAAGGCGGTACACACTCCGAAGTTGCTGGTATTGCTTTACGAAGTGAACGCGATGTACCGCCAGATATTCGTGGATGGACGGCCCTTGCTCGACAACCCTAACCCCAGCTGGAACGGATACTCCACCGCCAGATGGGAAGGCGACACGCTCATTGTCGAGACAAACGGTTTCCGCGACGACTTATGGATTGATATGGGTGGAAGCCCGATGAGCGAAGCGGCTGTAATGACCGAACGGATTCGCCGCCCCAACTACGGAACCCTCGAACTCGAGATCACGATTAACGACCCCAAGACATACACGCGCCCATGGACGGTGAAAATGGTCCAGAAAATCGAACTCGATACCGAGTTGATCGACGAGATGTGCCTGGAAAACGAGAAGTCGTATGAACGACTTCAGGCCGTCCGGCCGAAGAACTGAAACGCAGGCCGCAACGAGTATCGTGATTCGGATCTCGTTCGCATCTCACCATCAATGACGTTACGGTAATTCGAACGCCCAGATCGCAGCGCTGCGGGTCACCGGTAGCGGGATTTCCGGCGTGAGCTGAGGAAATGACGCAACTTGGGCTCCTCCATATCCGACGACGACGGCGACGTATTGCTTGC
>Ga0114129_10010318_pt1 | contig 13329 bp, 8 predicted proteins | sample RhiMetdeltSRZDD1_FD_80071 | JGI IMG/M metagenome (GOLD analysis project Ga0114129, IMG submission 80071) | Populus rhizosphere microbial communities from Tennessee, USA - Rhizosphere MetaG P. deltoides SRZDD1 (version 2) (version 2) | ecosystem: Host-associated > Plants > Roots > Rhizosphere >...
GTGAACGTGAAGCCCACCGGGTTGTCCAGCCCCGTCGCCACCGGCACCGCCTTCACGCCGGCCGCGATCGCCGGTACCGAGCCGGCGCCGGCGAGCCCGGCCACCGTGAGCACGGCGAGCACCGCCACCGATCCAATCCTCCGCATGTCGTTCGCTCCTTCCGCTGCGAGTATCGGCGCCGTGGCGACGGCGCCCCCATCGATGTTCGGCGTGCCGGCCCTTCGGTCCGAGGACCCCCGCTTCCTCCGTGGTGCGGGGCGCTACGTGGCCAACATCGAGCTGCCGGGGGCGGCCCACGCCGTGTTCGTCCGATCCATCATGCCGCACGCCCGGCTCCTGTCCGTGGACGTCGATGCGGCGCTGGGCATGCCCGGCGTCCTCGGCGTCTACACCGCAGCGGACCTCGAGCTCCCGAAACTTCCGCCGTCGGGCAACGTCGAGGGGGCGAGCGGTGAGCTGGAGGACCTCTTCAGCCGCGAGCCGCTGGCCACGGAGGTGGTGCGGTTCGTCGGCGAGGCGGTGGCGGTGGTGGTGGCCGCGTCGGTCGCGGAAGCGATCGACGCGGCCGAGCTCGTCGCGGTGGAGTACGACCCGTTGCCGTCCGTGACGGACGCGGAAGCGGCGGTCGCGGACGACGCACCGCTGCTGTGGCCGGCGTTCGGGACGAACGTCTCCCACTCGTTCGGCCAGGAAGACTCGGAGGATCCACTCGAGGGCGCGGACGTGGTGGTTCGCGCGCGGTTCGTGAACCAGCGGGTGGCGCCGGTGCCGATGGAACCGAACGGGATCGCCGTGGTTCCCGACGGCGAAGGCGGCTACACGGTGTGGGTATCGTCACAGGTGCCGTTCGACGTCCGCGACGATCTCGCCGAGGCGCTCGGGATCGGCCGCGATCGTCTGCGCACGATCGCGCCCGACGTCGGGGGTGGGTTCGGGTCGAAAGGGCAGATCTACGGCGAATACCACGTCGTCGCCGCCGTCGCGGCACGCCTCGGCCGCTCGGTCAGGTGGACCGAGACCCGGACCGAATCGATGCTGTCACTGACGCACGGCCGGTCGCAGATCCAGACGGCCGAGCTCGGGGCGCGCCGCGACGGCACCCTGGTCGGGCTCCGCGCGGACATCCTCGCCGACATGGGCGCCTATCCGATCGGTGCCTTCATGCCGGGGACGACGCAGCAGATGCTCTCGGGCGTCTACCGGATCCCTCGGATCGCGAGCACCGGGCGAAGCGTCGTCACGAACACGACGCCGATCGGCGCCTATCGGGGGGCCGGTCGGCCTGAGGCCGCCGCGCTGATCGAGCGGGCGATGGACATGCTCGCGGACGAGCTCGACATCGACCCCGCCGAGCTGCGCCGGAGGAACTTCATCCCGCCAGCCTCGTTCCCCTTCGAAACCGTGACCGGTGCGACCTATGACAGCGGCGACTACGCGACAACGCTCGACGAGGCGCTACGGATCGCCGGCTACGACACCCTGCGGGCGGAGCAGGCCGAACGCCGAGATCGCGACGACCCGCAGTGCCTCGGGATCGGCATCTCGACCTACGTGGAGATCACCGCGTTCGCCGGGCGTGAGTACGCCTCGGTCGAGGTGGGATCGGACGGGCGGGCCACGGCCGCCGTGGGGACGTCGTCGCACGGACAGGGCCACGAGACCGCGTTCGCGCAGCTCGTCTCGGGGTCGCTCGGGATCCCCTTCGAGGACGTGAAGGTCGTCCACTCGGATACCGCGCTCGTGGCCCGAGGCGAGGGCACGTGGGGATCACGTTCGTTGCAGCTCGGCGGGTCGTCGCTGTACGAGCAGGCCGAGACCGTGGTCGAGGAGGGCAGGAAGGTGGCGGCCGCGTTGCTGGAGGTCGACCCCGAGGACGTCGAACGGGTCGAGGGCGGCTTCGCCGTCGTCGGCGTACCGGCTCGGACCGTGGGGTGGTCCGACGTCGCCGGCGCCAGCGACGGCGGTGCGCTCCGCGCGGAGGGTCGCTGGCGCCAACGCGGCTCGACGTTCCCGTTCGGCGCGCACGTCGCCGTGGTCGAGGTCGATACGGCGACGGGCGCGGTGCGACTCCGACGGATCGTCGCGGTCGACGACTGCGGCCGGATCCTCAATCCGATGCTCGTCCGCGGGCAGCAACACGGCGGTCTCGCGCAGGGGATCGCCCAGGCGCTCTTCGAGGAGGTCCGCTACGACGACGACGCCAACCCGGTCACGTCGACACTCGCCACCTACGCGATGCCGAGCGCCGCGGATCTCCCATCGTTCGAGACCGCGAACACGGTGACGCCGACCGACCTGAACCCGCTCGGCGCGAAGGGGATCGGCGAGGCGGCCACGATCGGCTCCACGCCCGCCGTCCAGAACGCGGTGATCGACGCCGTGTCGCACCTCGGTGTGCGACACATCGACCTCCCGCTCACCCCGGAGCGCGTGTGGCGGGCGCTGCAGGCGGTTCGGCCCAGCGGGGGCGACCGGTTCCGTGCTGCCTGGCGCCGCGTCGGGGGCGACCGTTAGGGTGAGCCGATGGCCGCGATCCTCCCCCTCAGCGACCGCCGAGCGCGCATGGCCTTCGTGCTCGCCGTCCTCGGGCTCCCCTCGATGGGGGTGACCGTGCCGGCGGCGGTGTGGCTCGGCCTGGGGGCGGTTCGACAGGAGCGGCTGTCGAGCGGCGGCGAGCCGGCGCTGGGATTCATCGCGTTGGTCCTCGCGGTCCTGGACGTCCTGACGATCAACCCGATCGTCGTCCGGATCTTCGAGCTCGTCGAACCGCAACGCGCTTGGACCGGGTTGGCGACCGGGATCGCGCTGGCGGCCGGGGTGTTCGCGTTCACCGCGTCGGTGCTCCGGATCCATCCCGAGCGATGGGGTGCCGTCTTCGTCGCCCGGGCGGGGTTGGTCGCCGCGACGACCGGCGGCGCGCTCCTGTTCGTTCGCCTCCTCACGCTGATCGACTGAACCGGCCGCTGCTACGGTTCGCCGCATGACGCCCACCTGGGAACGCCGGTTCCGCGCGCCGCAGATCTCCTTCCCGGACTGGTCCCCCCATTCGCCCGACCGTCTCGCGTTCGAGTCGACCGAGAGCGGCGTGTGGCAGCTCCACGTCGTCGATCTGGCAACGGGTGCCCGGCGCCGCGTCACGGACCATCCGGTCGGGGTGATCGAAGGCGCCTGGGCGCCGGATGCGACCGAGGTGTGCTGGTGGGAGGACGGGACCGGCGACGAGTCCGGGCGGTGGTTCGCGCAGCCGTTCGAGGGAGGCGAGCGACGCCCGCTCTTGTCCGGTGTCGAGCCCGGCTGGAGCGAGGGCATCGCCTGGGTGCCCGGGATGCTGGTCGCGGGGATCAGCGGAGCCGACGGATGGACGATCCTCGCGAGCGAGGACGGCGGCGCGACCGTGAAGGAGCTCGCCCGGAGCACCGAGCACATGCGCGTCGCCGGCCGCGCCGGCGGGTACAACCGCGGCGGGCTCTCTGCCGACGGCCGGCTGGTCTGCGTCCAGCACGCCGAGCACGGTGACGAGATCCACGAGGCGCTCCGCGTGCTCGATCCCCGCACCGGCGGGGTGCTCGCCGAGCTCGTCGACGAGGGGATGAGCCTCGCGGCGTCGGCCTGGTCGCCGATCGCCGGGGACGGGCGCCTCGCGCTCGTCCACGAGCGCGGCGGCACCCTGTCCCCGGCGATCTGGGAGCCCGAGTCGGAGACCTGGATCGCGATCGAGACGGGGCTGGACGGTGAGGTCGCCGTGGCGGACTGGTGGCCCGATGCCTCGGCGCTCCTGCTCCAACAGCTCCACGACGGCCGCCACGACCTCCACCGATACGACCTGGCGACGGGTGTGGTGACGCCGATCGAGCATCCCCATGGGCAGATCGAGCGGGCGCAGGTGCGGCCGGACGGCGCCGTCTGGTACCGCCACTCGAGCGGGGGTACGGCGCCCCGGATCCTCGACGACGTCGGGCGGGAGGTGCTGCCGCTGGAGGGCGAGGCGGCGCCGTCCGGCCGCCCGTTCGAATCGTTCCTGTTCGACAACCGGCACGGCCGGTCCGTGCAGGGCTTCCTGGTCACGCCCGAGGGGGAGGGGCCGTGGCCGATCCTCGTCCGCCCGCACGGGGGACCGACGTGGCTCGACGAGGACAAGTGGCATCCGGAGGTCCAGTCCTACGTCGATGCCGGCCTCGCCGTGGTGCTGGTGAACTACCGCGGCTCGACCGGGCGCAGCGCCGAGTGGCGCGACACGCTGATCGGGGACATCGGCGGTCCGGAGCTCGAGGATCTGAACGATGCGCTCGACGACCTGATCGCCCGGGGCGTCGCGGACCCCGACCGGGTCGCGATCGGCGGTTGGTCGTGGGGCGGCTACCTCACGCTGATGATGCTCGGCAAGCACCCGGAGCGCGGCTGGCGCTGCGGGATCGCCGGCGTCCCGGTCGGGGACTACGAGCTGTCCTACGAGGATCTCTCACCGCTGCTGAAGGCCTACGACCGAGCGCTCCTCGGCGGCCGTCCCGACGAGGTCCCCGAGCTGATGGCCGACCGCAATCCGATCAACTCGGTCGACCGGGTCGAGGCGCCGGTGCTGTTCCTGATCGGTGAGCACGACTCCCGCTGTCCGTACCGGCAGGCCATGGCGTACGTGGACCGGCTGGCCGCCCGGGATCAGCCGCACCAGGTCTACGTGTTCGGCACGGGCCACGGTTCGTTCGACGTGGAGGAGGAGATCCGGCAGCAGCGGGCCATCCTCGCGTTCCTCGCCGAGCACGTCCACGGCGTGGCCGTCCCAACGGACTGAGTCCCCTATCGTGGTCGTATGTCCCGATGGATCGTCGTGTCGACCGCCGTGCTGGTCGGGTTCCTCATCTGGCGGGTCGGGGTGGCGATGATCCGATCGCTCACCGTCGTTCCGCGCGACGAAGACGCGCCGCCTCCGGATCAGCCGGAGGACGTCGACGATCTCGAAGTCTTCCTGGTGTGCGGGGAGTGCGGGACCGAGCTCAAGGTCTCCCGGCTCGGGGAGCTCCAGATCCCACGGCACTGCGGCGAGAAGATGCAGGTGGTGCGGCGCGCGAGCTCGCCCTGACACGTTCCGTCCACCGTTCCTCACAGCCTTCCCCCCACGTTTCCACCGGTTTTTCCACCGTCGCGTGAAGGAGCCGTGAAGATTCCACTGCGACGCAGGCGATCTTCCACGTTGTGGAAACCGTCCGTGGAAGATCACATCCGTGTGGTTCGAACGGGCTACTTCCAGAACGTGAGGCCGACGAACCCCACCCCGATGATCCCGAGCCCGGTCCACAGCACCCCGTTCGTGGCCAGGTCGCCCCGGAGGTAGTTCCAGACCACGACCGCCACCCCGACGCCGATCACGCCGAGCACCAGCGGTCCGTACCAGGGCGGGCTCTTCTTGGGTCGGTGCTTGCGCTGCGGCGCAAGCTGGTAGCGGGTGTTCGCGCGCTTCTTCCTGGTCCGGGACTCCGGCATGGTGTCGATGGTACCCCGGGTCGCCGGCGTCAGGCCGGCACGACCTCCAGGCGGTGGACGGCGGCCGCCTCGACCGCCGGCCGGGTGAAGGGGAGCGGGCGGAGCGCTCCCGCGGCCCACATCGAGGCCTGGTCGTTCCAGTGCGGCGATCCCGGGTTGCCGGAGATCCCCGTCGGCAGCACCCCCTCGCTGCGGTCCAGATCGGCGAGGTCGTAGACCGCCCTCCACGAGGGCGCGACGTACACGTCGAAGGGTCCGTCGCCTTCGAAGCCCGCGTTGTTCACGGTCTGTTCGTCGCCGCCGAGCTCCGGCTCGGCGGCGACGAACAACGGCTCGAGACCCGGCAGCCGCCCCAGCGGGTGCGCGAACCGCGCTCGGTGGATCGCGCCCCATCGCCATCCGGCCGGGTCGGATCCCATCAGTGCCTCGCAGCGGCGCCACGCCGCTGCGAGGGCGTCGGCCACCTCCTCCGCCTCGAGGTCGCCGCTCTCGAGCGCAGCCGGCAGCGCTCGACAGCGGAAGAGCTCACGATCGGTGAGGTACTCGGCGATCAGCGCCTCGCGATCCTCGCCGATCGCTCGGCGCGCCAGCTCGTCGATCCACAGTTGCCACAGCGCCGCGGCTGCCGAGTCGGGCCGCAGCTCGTGATCCCACCCCGCGAAGAGCTCCTTCGCTCGAACGTCGTCGAGGGGCAGGCGGGCAAGCAGCTCGCGCGCCGGAAGCGACAGGAGATCACCCTGGATCGCCCGTGAGCCGGCGACGTCATGGTGACGTCCGGCCTCCACGAGGTCCGCGATCCTCCGCGCGCGGAACGGTGCGTGCGGGTCGAGCCCGATCGGGTGGGGCGACGACGGGTCACGAACCTGTTCGTTGGCCGAGACGAGGTAGCCCCCCTCGGGATCGACCGCGAAGGGGAGCTCTTCGAAGGGGACGTACCCCAGCCACTCGTGCTCGCCGGTCCAGCCGGGGACCGGCCGGGTCCCGTCGCCCGCCGCGCGGATCGGGTACCGGCCGGTGCACTGGTAGCCGATCGTGCCGTCGGCGTCGGCGTAGACGATGTTCTGGCCCGGGCATTCGAGCGCCCGCGCCGCCTCACGGAACTCCTCGAAGGTGTGGACCGCAGCGACGGCGATCAGCGCGGAGGGGCGGATGCTGTGCTCGGCGCCGACCCATCGGACCGCGAACGCCTCCTTCAACGGTCGATGCTCGGGGCGGAGGCGCCCGGTCTGGTACGTCCCGAGCAGCGGCCCGTGCCGCGTCGATCGAACCTCGTGCACGATCGGATCCGCGCTGCCGCGGACGCCGATCTCCTCGCGGTGCACGACGAGCGGCTCCCACTCGCCCTCGTAACGCGCGGCGGTGCCCTCGTCGTTCAGCTGCTCCCGATAGAGGTCCTGGACGTCGCCGCAGACGTTGGTGACGCCCCAAGCGTGATGGGCGGTCGTGCCCAGGACGATCCCCGGGGCGAACGGCGCGGCCACGCCGCGCACCTCGTACCCGGGCGCGCGGAGGTGGACCTCGAACCATGCGATCGGCTGTTGCACGAGGAGGTGGGGGTCGTTCGCCAGGATTGGGCGACCGGAGGCGGTCCGGGAGCCGGCGATCGCCCAGGCGTTCGAGCCCTGGCCGCGCGGCGGCCGGGGCAGCTCTCGGAGCAGCTCGCCCGCGAGGCGGCCGGCCGCCGGCCCTGCGGGAGCGTCGGAGACGGGGGGCGCGAGGCGGCCGGCCGCCTCCTCACCGAGCTCGGCGACGAGGTGTTCCCGGAGCAGCTCGAGGTCCCAGTTGCCGGAGAGCGCCCAGGAGAACATCGCCCAGCACGCCGCCCACGACGCGCCGTCGTCGGGGAGCTCCGGCGCGGCGTCGAGCAGCGTGTACTCGACGGGCGGCGCCGGCATCGCCTCGATCCACGCGCGCACGCCGTCGCGGAACCGCGCGACCATCCCGCGCGAGACGTCGTCCCACGCCGCGGCGATCGTCGCGCCGGCGCGGTTGATCCCGATCGTGCGGACGAACCGGTCCCCGTCGAGGGTCAGCTCGCCGAACAACTCGGAGAGCCGGCCGTTCGCCTGCCGGAGCGCCAGGTCCAGCTGGAAGAGCCGTTCGCCCGCGGTGACGAGACCCTGCGCGAACCAGAGGTCGTCGAGCGACGCGGCCGTGACGTACGGCACCCCGAAGCGGTCGCGAAGGATCTCGACGGGTTGGGCGAGCCCGGTGACTCGCAGGTCGCCCTCGAGCGGGAAGCTGGCCGCGTCGGCAGCGGTGCGAAGGTCGTCGAGGAAGTCCGCCATCCGCCGGCGAGCCTAGCCGGAACGCCGCCAGGCTCACGTGTCGACGCGCACGTTGCCCAGCCAGCTCCCGTACAGCCTGGAGTACACGCCGCCGGCGTCGACGAGCTCGGCGTGCGTTCCGGTCTCGACCAACCTCCCCGCGTCGAACACGAACACCCGATCCGCGCCCTCGGCGGTCGACAGTCGGTGCGCCACCGTGATCGTCGTCCGTCCCGCGGACAGCCGACGCAGTGCCTCGGAGATCCTCCGCTCGGTCGCCGGGTCCACCGCCGACGTCGCCTCGTCCAGGATCAGCAGGCCGGGGTCGGCGATCTGGGCCCGGACCAGCGCCACGAGCTGCCGCTCGCCGACCGACAGAGCCTCCCCGCGCTCGCCCACCGGCGTCTCCAGGCCGCTGGGCATCGCGTCGACCCAGTCCGAGAGGCCCAGGTTCGCGAACGCCGCCTCGATCTCGCGGTCGGTCGCTCCCTCCCGTCCGGCACGGACGTTCTCGCGGATCGTCGTGTCGAACAAGAACCCGTCCTGCGGCACCATGCGGACCGCGTCGCGCTTCGACGTCGTCGACACCTCCCGGAGGTCGACCCCGCCGACCTCGATCCGGCCCCCACTCGGGTCCGCCAGCCGCGAGACGAGCTTCACGAACGTGGTCTTGCCGCAGCCGGTCTCGCCGACGATCGCGACGTGCTCGCCGGGGTCCACGTCGAGGGTGATCCCGTGCAGCACGGGGCCACCCTCGCGGTAGGCGTACTCGACGTCCCGCGCCGCGACGGAGAGCGCGCCGGTCGGGAGCAGCACCCCCGGGTCGGGGTCCACGATCTCGATCGGCAGGTCCAAGACCGCCAGCACCTTCCGCCAGCCGGCGATCGCGGTCTGCGTCTCGCTGTAGATCTCGGGGAGATCGGTGAACACGTGCAGGAACGCGTCGGCGAGGAACAGGAACGCGGTCACGCGGCCGAACGTGAGCTCCCATCGCGGGCCGAACGTCGCACCGAGCACGATCACGACCGACACCGCGAGCGCGTAGAAGATCGTCGACAGCGGGAACAGCGTGGCCGCGCGGAAGTGCGCCAGCACCTCTGCGCGGTACCGACGGTCGATCGAGTGCGCCACCCGGCGGTGCGTCGAGTCGTCGAGCCCGTAGGCACGGACCACGGCGGCGCCCATCACCGACTCGGAGACCTCGGACAGCATCTCGCCGACGCGCGTTCGCGCGAGGTCGTACGCGGCGGACAGCCGTCCCTGGAGCGACCAGACGATCGTGATCAGCGGGATCACGATCGCCACGATCGCCACCGTGAGCTGCCAGGAGTACACGAGCATCAGCGCCAGCGACCCCGCCACCTGGAACGCCGCCCAGATCCACGCGATCCCGCCCCACTCCATGAACTGCTGCATCGCGTCGATGTCGGCCGTGACCCGAGCGACGAACACCCCGCGTTTCTCCTCCGACTGCTCGGCGATCGACAGCCGGTGGATGTGCTCGAAGGTTCGGACGCGGAGGCCGAGCATCGCGCCCTCCGCGGCCGACACCAAGCGGCGGCCCGCCGTGCGGGCCGCCGCGAACGTGAGCACGACGAGCAGGAAGGCGATCGCACAGATCGTCCCGACGAAGACCGGACGGAAGCCGCCGTCGAAGCCGTGGTCGAACACCAGCTGCACCAGCACCGGCGTCGTGAGGTGCGCGATCACGACCCCCAGGGAGATGATCACGGTGAACGCGAGGCCGGCGCGGAGCTCCGGGCTTTCCCGGATCCCCCGCCGGAGCACGCCGAACGAGCTCTTCAGCGCCTCCGGCACCGGGAGCGCGTCCTCCCGCTCGGGGTCGAGCACGGTCCTCATCGCTCGCCCCGCTCGTAGGCGCGGATGATCGCCGCGTACCCCGGCGCACCGTCCATCAGCTCGTCGTGGGTCCCGGTCGCCGCGACCCGGCCGCCCTCCAGGAAGAGCACGCGGTCGGCCAGACGGATCGTCGACAAGCGATAGGCGATCACCACGAGGGTGGTCCGCAGCTCCTCCTGGAGCGACCCGAGGATCCTGGCCTCGATCGAGGGATCGACGGACGATGTCGCGTCGTCGAGGATCAGCACGCGGGGGTCGCGGACGATCGCGCGCGCCAGCGCGACGCGCTGGCGCTCGCCGCCGGAGAGCGTGTGACCACGCTCCCCGACGACGGTCTGGAAGCCGTCGGGCAGCTCGTCGACGAAGCGGTCGACCGCCGCGATGCGCGCCGCGCGCTCGACGTCCGCCGCCTCGACGGCGGCGTCGAGCGCGATGTTCTCGGCGATGTTCGTCGAGAACAGGAAGCTCTCCTGGAACACGATGGCGACCGACCGCCGCAGCGACCCGGGGTCGACGTGGCGCAGGTCGACGCCGCCGATCCGGACGGTTCCCTCGTCAGGATCGGCCAGCCGGACGAGCAGCTGGGCGAGCGTCGACTTCCCCCCGCCGGTCGATCCCACGACCGCGACCGATTCCTCCGGCGCGATCCGCAGCGATACGTGGTCCAGCACCGGGACGCCGTCGAACCGATGCACCAGGTCCACCGTCTCGATCCCCAGCGGTTCCGAGGGGAGCGGGACCGGGTCGTCGGCCGGCAGCACGGTCACGGGCTCGCGGAAGACCTCGTCGATCCGCGCGTACCCGACCACCGCGCGCGGGAGCTCGGCCAGGATCCAGCCGATGAACCGCATCGGCCAGGCCAGCAGGTCGAACAGCGCCACGAAGCCGATCAGTCGGCCCAGGGTGATCGCGCCGGCCGAGACCCTCCACGAACCCACCGCCAGCAGCAACGCGGCGACCAGCGCCGGGAGCGCGTCGAGGGCGGCTTCGAACGTCGCCCGGATGTAACCGGCCTCCACGCGCTCCGCGCGGAGCGCTCTCGCCTTCTCCGCGAGCCGCTCGGTCTCGGCCCCCTCACGACCGAGGGTCTTCACGACGAGGGCACCGTCGATCGACTCGTGCGCGACGGCCGAAACCTCGCCGATCCGCTCCTGGGCACGCCGGGCCGGTCCCTCGACCCGCTTGGCGAAGCTCCGGTTCATCAGCGCCAGCGCCGGGAAGACGACCACGGCGACCAGCGCGAGGGCGAGGTCGGTCGCCAGCAGCTGCACGAGCGCCAGCACGACCAGCACGATCACGCCGGTCGCGAACGGCACCGGCCAGAACACGTCGACCGCCGCCTTCACGTCGGCCTCCATGTGGGCGAGGAGCTCGCCGGTCGGCGTCTCTCGGTGGTACGCGAGCGCCAGCTGCCGATACCGGTCGGCGATGTTCGTGCGCAGCGACGCCATCACCCGCTCGCCGGCGACGCCGCTGAAGAAGCGTCGGAGCATGATCCCGAGCGCGCGGAGTGCGCCGAACCCCATCAGCGCGGCGACGGCCAGCCAGATGCTTCGCTGCTCGACGCCTCCGTGGAACGCCGGCCGCAGGACCTCGTCGGTGGCGCGACCGAGCGCCGTCGTGAGGGCGATCGAGGCCACCGCGAACAGGAGCGCGCCGACCACCGAAACGAGGAACGGGCCCGGGTGCATCCGGACGTAGGAGAAGACCAAGCGCATGCCGCGCCCGAAGAGTCCTTCGGGCGCGATGGGTTCCGCCTCGAGCATCGCCTCCTGCGCCGACACGGCCATCACCCTATGATGCGCGCATGACCGAGCACCGCCCGTGGTTCCGCACGTGGCGTGCCGGTGTTCCCAAGACGGTCGCCCCGTTCCCCCACGTGAGCGCCTTCTCGCTCCTGGCCGACGCCGCCGCCGGTTTCCCCGGGTCGACCGCGATCGCGTTCCTCGGCAAGCACCTCACGTACCGCCGGCTGCTCCACGAGGTCGAGCGGTTCAGCGCGGTGCTCGCCGGACTAGGGATCAGCCGGGGCGATCGGGTCGGCTTCCTGTTGCCGAACTCCCCTCAGTACGTGATCGCCTGGTACGCGTGCCAGCGCCTGGGGGCGATCGCCGTCGGCAACAACCCGCTGTACACGCAACGGGAGCTCGCGCACCAGATCGCCGACTTCTCCCCGCAGGTGATGGTGGTGCTGGACCAGCTCTACCCCAGCTGGGCGGCGGTGGCCGACCGCGCGCCGGTCCGCGAGGTCGTGGTCACGAAGCTCACCGACTACCTGCCGTTCCCGATCAACCTGCTGGCGCCGCTGAAGTTCCGGCGGGAGGCCAAGCACGAGGGCAAGCCGTGGCCGCCCGTGCCGGCGGGGGCGCGGGTCCGCTGGTGGAAGGAGGCGCTGGACTCGGCCGGCGCGCCGCCGCCGGTGGCCGACGTCGATGCGGAGACCGATCCCGCCTGCTTCGTCTACACGGGCGGGACGACCGGGCTCTCGAAGGGCGCGATGCTCTCGCACTTCAACATCACCTCGAACGTCCGCCAGGTGGCCCCGTGCATCACCGACTTCGAACGAGGCAGGGACGGCGTGATGTGCATCTTGCCGTTCTTCCATTCGTTCGGCCTCGTGGCGATGAACTTCGGGATCGCCCAAGCCGGCAAGCTCGTGCTGCTGCCTCGCTTCGAGGTGCACATGGCGCTGAAGCAGCTGGCCAAGGAGAAGCCCACGTTCTTCCCCGGCGTGCCCCGCCTGTTCGTCGTCCTGAACGAGGCTCCCGAGACGGCCAAGTACGACCTGAAGTCGGTGAAGGCGTGCATCTCCGGCGCCGCGCCGCTGCCGAAGGCCGTCGCCGACCGGTTCCGCGAGGTCACCGGCGGTGCGAAGCTCGTCGAGGGGTACGGCCTCACCGAGACCTCTCCCGTGACGCACGTGAATCCGTTCGACGCGCCGAAGCACGGCACGATCGGGTTGCCGATCCCCGACACCGACTGCCGGGTCGTCTCGCTGGAGGATCCCGATCGCGAGATGCCGTCCGGGGAGCGCGGGGAGCTCTGCATCAGAGGACCGCAAGTCATGCTCGGCTACTGGAACAAGCCGGAGGCGACGTCCGAGATGATCCGGGGCGGGTGGCTGCACACCGGTGACATCGCGGTGATGGACGACGAGGGGTTCTTCCAGATCGTCGACCGGATGAAGGACATGATCATCGTCTCCGGCTTCAACGTGTATCCCACCGAGGTCGAGGACGTGATCTATCACCACCCGAAGGTGTTGAAGGTGACGGTGGTGGGGTTGCCCGACGAGCAGACCGGCGAGCGGGTGAAGGCGTACGTCGTGCCGAAGGAGGGTGAGACGCTCACCGCGGAGGAGCTCGTGGCGTGGTGCCGCGACCCGGCGCAGGGACTCACCGGATACCGCGTTCCGAAGGAGTGGGAGTTCCGCTCCGAGCTCCCCGAGACGCTGGTCGGCAAGGTGCTCCGCCGGGTGCTGCAAGAGGAGGAACGCCAGAAGGCCGCGGCGACCGCCTGAGATGCCGCCCGCTCCACCTCGCTCGTAGCCTGCCCGGATGGACGAGGTCCGCGTCTTCCAAGACGCCGGGTTGGGGAACGGCTCGTACCTGATCGACGTCGGTGACGGGCACGGGGTCTTGGTCGATCCCGACCGGCGGGTCCGGCGGTACCTCGACGCGGCTCGGGACGCGGAGCTGGAGATCGTCGCGGTGCTCGACACCCA
>Ga0114129_10010319_pt1 | contig 13327 bp, 4 predicted proteins | sample RhiMetdeltSRZDD1_FD_80071 | JGI IMG/M metagenome (GOLD analysis project Ga0114129, IMG submission 80071) | Populus rhizosphere microbial communities from Tennessee, USA - Rhizosphere MetaG P. deltoides SRZDD1 (version 2) (version 2) | ecosystem: Host-associated > Plants > Roots > Rhizosphere >...
GCCGAATTCGCCTTCCACGTCGAGATGCGAACGCGCGATCTCGTGGCGCGCGGCATGGATCCGGCGGCGGCGCGTCAAGCCGCGATCGATCGTTTCGGCAACATTCAACGGGTCAACGCCGCGTGCCGCGCCCTTGGCCTCGAGAGGAATCGCATGATGCGTCGAACTGAATATCTGTCCGAGCTGCGACAGGACGTCGTCTTCACCATCCGCCAGCTCGTCTCGCAGCCAGGATTCGCGGCCGTCGCGATTCTCACGCTCGCGCTTGGCATCGGCGCGACGACCGCCATTTTCAGCGCGGTGCATGCGGTGGTTCTGCGTCCCCTTCCGCTGCCCGAACCGGATCGTCTCGTTGCCGTCTACGAAGAATGGCGAGGCAACGCCGGCAACGTCTCCGCCGGAAACTACACCGACGCGCGGGCAGCGTCGACGACGTTCGCGGCGCTGACCGCTGTTCAGTACTCGAGCTTCAACCTCGCGCGCGAAGGTGCAGCGGAACGGGTTATCGGCGCGCGAGTCACGGCGAGCTTCTTCGACGTCTTTGGCGTGCAGCCGTCGCTCGGGCGCGCGTTCACGGAGGACGAGGATCAGCCAGGACGCGAACCGGTCGTGGTCCTCAGCCATCGTCTGTGGACCCGTCGGTTCGGAGCCGACCCCGCGGTCGTAGGACAGGACGCCCGTCTCGCGGGACGTGCATATCGCATCATCGGCGTCATGCCGGCGTCCTTCGACCTGACCTCCGACAGCGAAGAACTGTGGGTCCCGATCGCGTTTACAGCACAACGGAAGGCCACGCATGACGAGCACTACCTGTCGATCATCGGACGCCTGAAGCCCGGCGTCACGCGCGCGCAGGCGCTCGGAGATTTGACGCGAACGGCGCTGCGGCTTCGCGTGCAGTTTCCGAAGGACGATCAAGAGCTGGCGTTCCAGGTCGTTCCGATGATGCAGGATTTCGTCGGCGATTACCGCACGCGTCTCTACGTGCTGCTCGGCGCCGTCGGGTTCGTCCTGCTGATTGCGTGCAGCAACGTCGCGAACCTGCTGCTGGCACGAGGCGCATCTCGCGCGGGAGAAATCGCCGTCCGCGCGGCGCTCGGCGCGGGACGCAGCCGCATCTTCCGTCAGCTGTTGACGGAATCGCTTGTACTCGCCCTTGCGGCGGCCGCAGCGGGACTGGCCATCGCGGGATGGGGCATCAAGGCGCTCGTTGCGCTGAGCCCGCCTGGCGTGCCGAGACTCGACCAGACACATCTCGACGGCCTGGTCCTGCTCTTTGCTTTCGGGATGGCTGTGCTGAGCGCGTTGCTGTTCGGCATCGCGCCCGCGCTCCGCGTGGCGCGCGCGGATCTGCAATCCGTCCTCAAAGAAGGAGGGCGCGGCGCCGGCATGGGAAGCGTGCGCGATCGTCTGCGGACCATCCTGATCGTCGGGGAGCTTGCACTGGCGCTCCTTCTTCTGACCGGAGCGTCCCTCCTGATCCAGAGTGCTGTCGCACTGCAGCGTGTGCCGCCCGGGTTCGATCCGCAAGGCGTCCTCAGCGCACGGCTCTCGCTTCCCGCCGAAGAGTACGCCTCACCCGAACGCACACAACAGACGTTCGAGCGCATCGTTGCGGAGACGAGGGCGATCCCGGGCGTGGTCGTAGCGGCAGTGACATCGCAGGTCCCGCGTGGCCCCGGAGGGAACGGCAACGGTCTGGTGCCCGAAGGAAAGACGCTGGAACCGAAGAACGTCGTGTTGAGCCGGCTTCGAATGGTGACGCCGGAGTATTTCGAGGCGATGCGCATTCCGATCCTTCGTGGCCGAGGTCTCACGGATCAGGATCGCAGGGGCGCGCTGAAAGTCATGGTCATCAGCGAGGCGCTGGCCCGCGCGGCGTTTCCGAACGACGATCCGCTCGGCAAACGGATTTCGTGCTGCGAGCCAGGACCCGACGGCGGCCCGGACTACAAGACCGTCGTAGGCGTCGCGGGTGATGTTCGCTCGATCGGCGCGGGAGAGGCGCCGTCGCCGGAATTCTATTTACCGATCTCCCAATTGCCGCCCGAGGCATGGGCCTGGATTCAGCGCACGATGTATGTCGTGGTCCGGACCCCGATGGGTGTCGATGCCGTCGCGGAACCGATGCGTGCGGTGGTGGCGCGCGTGGCACCGGACGTTCCGTTGTTCGACGTCCGGACGATGGAACAGCGATTGGGAGCGTCGCTGGCGACCGCGCGTTTCAACACGCTTCTCCTGACGCTCCTCGGCGTCATCGGTTTGATCCTCTCGGCGATCGGCATCTACGGCGTCATGGCGTATTTCGTCTCGCGGCGGACGCAGGAGATTGGCGTGCGCATGGCGCTCGGCGCCACCCGACGCGACGTCATCTTACTGATCGTCCGTCAGTCGGCGCGGCCGCTCGCGGCTGGTGTCGTCGTCGGGCTGATCGCGTCGATGGAGCTGACGGGAGTGTTGAAGGCGCAGCTGTTCGGCGTCACGCCGCGCGATCCGCTGACGCTCGCCGTTGTCGCCGTCGGACTGTCGTGCGTCGCGCTGGGCGCCAGCCTCATTCCTGCCACCCGCGCGGCTGCGGTCGATCCGATACAAGCGCTGCGGACTCCGTGATCAGCTGATTACTTCACCACGATCTTGGTTTCGACCGATCGTCCCTCGACATCGCGCACTTCGATGCGATGGGTGCCGACCGCGAGGGGCCATGTGAGGGGGCGTTCTGAAGAGGTCGTTCCGAGCAGCCGGCCGTCGACGAGCCAGGTCAGGGTAGTGGGGGACGAGGTCACCGCGCGGAGTGGGAGGGCCTGGAACTCCGACCGCAGCGTCGGGTCCATGCTGTAGATCGCGCCTGCCGGCGGGCTGGCGATCGCGACCGGGGGGGCGAAATTGTGAGTGTCACGTTTTAAAAACGTGAGTGTCCCCATTTCCGCCCAGGAGCGGTACTCGGGCGGGTAGATGGTCAGGAGGCCTTCATCGCTTTGGTGGTGCCACGAACAGGGGACGGGTTCGTCTTCAGCCCGGACCCATTCGGTCGCGCGGGTCGGGCACCAGGGGTTCGCTCGCATGCCGGACAGCGCGCAGATCGCAGCCTCGCGGACGTCGGGAGGCCTTGGGACGATAGGGTCCATCCCGGCAGGATCCCCGGCACGGCGCTCGGCCGCCAGCATGACGGCGTGGAAGATTGGCCCCGCGCCCGTCACGCCCGACGAGTCGCGCAGCGGCGTGCGATCGAAATTGCCGACCCACACGCCGACGGTGACATGCTTGGTGTACCCAACCGTCCAGTTGTCGTGATACGCCTGCGACGTGCCGGTCTTCACGGCGACGGCAAACGGGAACTCGAGATCGCCGCCTCGCCCGAAGATGAACGACCGCGCGTCGGCGTCGCTCAGGATGTCCGTGATCCAGAACGCCGTGCGCGGACCGACGAGGACGCGTTCGGCTGGAGTCGCGCGATTCAAGAGGATCGACGGTTCGCGCCAGGTTCCACCGCGCGCGAACGCAGCATATGCGGCGACGAGCTGATCGAGTCGCACCTCGGCGTTACCGAGCGTCACGCCAAGACCGTAGTACGACGCATTTCGATCGAAGGTCGTGAAACCGGCGCGCGTCAGAAATCGCACGAGGGTCGGAACGCCGACGTCTGATGCGAGAGCAACGGCCGGCACGTTCTCCGAGCCCGCGAGTGCACGCCGGGCCAGAAGCGGACCTCTGTATTTCCCGTCGTAATTGCGCGGGCTGTAGAGGACGCCGGCTTCGGCAGTCGGAAAATGCGACGGGATGTCGGCCAGAACCGTCGCGGGGCTCCGCCCTTCCTCGAATCCAAGTGCGTACGTGAAAGGCTTCAGCGCCGAGCCCGGCTGGCGCGCGACGATCGGTCCGTTGATCGCGCCGCCATGCTCGCCGTCGAAGTAATTCCCCGATCCTTCCCAGGCAATCCACTCACCGCGCTGGTTATCGAGCACGACGACGGCAACGTTCCGGGCGCCGTGGCGCGCGAGGGAATCGCGCTCGCGATCGATGATGCCCTGAACCTCGAGCTGAAGCGGAAGATCGAGCGTGGTTTCGATCCGCGCTGGCCTCGCCGGACCGGCAGCTGCAAGCGCCATCTCGACGAAGTGTGGCGCGAGGAAGGGCGCACGCCCGCGGTCCAATGACAGGCGCTCGGAGAGGGCATCGCGCAGCTGCTCGGACGTCAGCGAACCGGCGTCGGCCATCCGGCGCAGAACGACCCGTTGGCGCGTCATCGCGGCGGCCGCGTTCCGCCGCGGGTTGAATGCGGTAGGACGCTGCGGTAGCCCGGCGAGAAAAGCGGCCTGTGCCGGCGTGAGCATGCTCGGGTCCACACCGAAATAGAGGTCGCTCGCGCGCGCCGCACCCGCCGTCTGGCTGCCGTACGACGCAAGGTTCAAGTACATCGCCAGGATTTCGCGTTTCGTGAAGCGATGTTCCAGCCTGAGCGCGAGCACGGCCTCACGGACCTTCATGCGAACGCCTCGCCGCTTGACTCCCTCCTGACCTTGAATCAGCAGCTTCGCGACCTGCTGCGAAATCGTCGATCCCCCTTCGACAACGCGATGCTCCATCAGGTTGTGACGCATCGCCCGAAGCAGAGCCCAGACGTCGACGCCCGAGTGAGTGAAGAAGCGGCGATCTTCCGCAGCCAGCGTGGCCGAGACAAGGACCGGCGGGAGTGCAGACGGATCCAGTCGCGAAGCGCGCGAGCCCGCCGCGGACAGGGCTTCGTACAGAACGGCGCCATGGCGATCGACCACGACCGTCGACGGCGCCGAGGCCCCTTCGAGCAAGGATGCCGGCACCGGCCCGCACCGGAGCCACACGAGCGCACCGACGAGCAGCGCTGCCGCCGCCCCCCAACGCGCTCGGCGCCTTAGCGCCTTTGGCACCCTTAGCACCTTTGGCACCTCAACGTCTTACTTCCACAATCATCGTCGCCGTCCGCCCGAAGACTTCCGGCTCGTACATTTCCTCGGCGTGAGCCGGCGCCGTCCGGAACGTGCCTGATGTCGTCGCGCGAACCACATAACTGAACACGTGGCGTCCTTCGCTGAGGCGCGTGGCGAACAGCTCGACGCGATCGTCGTGGCGCTCGACGTGGTCGAATCCGCCGCGCTGCCACCAGGCGAACCAGTCCTCGCTGACTTCTTCCTGCTGATCCTGGCGTCTCACGAGCGCTGCGGCTGACGAGGCGAACCAGGATTCGACCGGCTCGAATCCGGCAGGAAGGGGATCCGTCACCGCCACGAATCGCCGCTCCTTCGTGAGCTGGAATGTCAGCGTCACGCGCACCAGATCGCCGGCCTTGAACGTCGTCGTTGCGGGCTTCGATCCGGACTCGACGTAGGGTGCGTAGCTGCGAACGATGCGAATGCCGCGATCGAGTCCCTGCTGGAAGAGTCGATCCTCCGCGTAGCGAAGCCGCGCGGAGTAGAACAATGTTCCTTGGCCGGTCTTCGTGAAGTTCAGCGTTCGCTCGGCTCCCGGCTGGCTGGACGCAAGCAGCCTGGTCATCGGCACGTCGGTGGTTCGAGCATCCGTCGTCCGGCCGGCGAACTTCTCGCTCGACAGCTGCTGGTCACCAAACGTCACCAGCGCCGTGAAGTCGGGCGCGACGGATTCGAAGCGGCGGTAGTAGGCGACGAGCGCCTCGAGCGCCATCGCGTTTTCCTGTGTGTTGCCCCAGCGACCCTTCTCCCGTGCCTGCAGCATCCAGCGCACGAGCGGCGCGTACTGAACGTCCTGCTGATTGGCCTTCACGAACGAGTTCAGGACAATCGCCGTGGAGCGGATGTTGGAGTTCCAGAACCACAAGAGATATGGATCGCTGAGCTCCTCGACGTGCGACGTCGCTCCCTCGGCGAGGACGGCGTTGCCGATCCTCCTCTGCAGCTCGAGCGCACGCGGACCTGACCCTTCGCCCTTCGCGACGAGCGCGTCGTGCAGATATGCGAGCGCGAACACCGGCATGCGCTCGCGGTATTCGTACAACCGCGTGACGTTGGAGTCCTGGTTGCGTCCTCCCTCGACGAGGACTTTCACCGCGAATGCCTGCCACGCCGTGTACGATGGCCACCAGCTTTCGTTCGTGGGCGGTGTCTGCGCGAGCTGACGCTGCAAGTACGTGTACGCCTTGTCGCGCATTGCTTTATTGACGTCGTACTTGAGATCCGACGCAACCTTGAAGACGTGCAGCAAGTAGGCGGTCAGATATGGCGACGTGCTCCGGCAGTCGCCGGGCCAGTACGCGAAGCCGCCGTTGTCGCACTGGTAGCGTTCGAGGTCTTTCAGCGTCGACTGGACCGTCGGGCGGAGCTGTGCCGGCTCGATGCCCGGCAGCTTGAAGGCCTCACCAAGATCCGCGCTGAGCAGGAGGGCAAGCGCCCTCGATCCGCGCTGCTCCGCGCACCCGTACGGATACTCGACGAGATAGCGTGCTCCTTCGCCGAGACCGACGAGCGCGGTCGATGCCAGCTCAACGCGAAGACCGCCAAATCCCGGCACGGTTCCCTCCGGAAGCTTTACGCGCTCGGCCGCCGGCGCCGTCGGATCTTTGACTTCGCCGATTGCCGAGACCGTCTCGGGCGACGCGAGCACCTCGATCGGAATCGCGTCTTCGAACGCGTCGGTCTCTCCCGCGAGCTTGACGGTCATTCGCACGCGGGCGCGCCCGACGGACCGTCCGGCCGCATCGAAGCGGACTTCAACCGAACCACCCGCCGGTACGTCCACCGTGACCGGCGTCGTGTCGGCAAACTCCATGACGCCCGGATCGAGACTCGAGATCGTCACCGTCGCCGATCCTGGTGTTTTGAGTTGACTCGTCACGACGGCGCCGACGGTGGCTTTGTCGCCCACGGCAAGAAAGCGCGGAAACGCGGGCTTCAACGTGACCGGCTTGTTGATACGGATTTCGGTATCGGCGGATCCGAATCGAGAGCTGCGGTCCGCTGCAACGGCCATCACGCGGTACGTCGTGAGCGACTCAGGCAGCTTCACGTCGACTGAGGCGTGACCGCTGGCGTCCGTCAACACGGAGCCAAGCCAGAAGGCCAGCGTCCGAAAATCTCGACGCACGGTCCCCGGACCCGAGTCCTGTCCGCCACCACCGCCGTCAGTTTCCCCTTTGGGGGTCAGCACGCGGCGCGAAATGATCTTCTGACGCGTGTCTTCATTCGACACGCCGAGAGCCTTCATCACGTAGACGGAGCCGAGCACATCCGGCGTGCGATAGCCTGTCAGCGACAGCACGCCGTAGTCCACGGCCCAGAGGGTGACCTCGCTGGCGGAGCCGCGTCCCTGTCGATCCTTGACGTCAACGCTGACGCTGGCGGAGTTCGCGGGCCGGTATTCTTCTTTGTTCGCAGAGACGGCGACGGTCAGACGCTTCGACGCATCCTCGACGCGAAGCTGCACGTACCCGAGGCGGAAGGACGGTTTGCCGGGATCCGCTGGATCGTCTTCCTTGCTCGCTTCGCCGACCGGCTTGCTCCGGCACTTGACGAGCAGCACCGAGACGAAGAAGTTCGGAATGTCGTCTTCCGTGACGGGAATGTCGAGCGACTGCTGCGTCGACGTCAGCGTGAACTGGCGGTGAGAGCGAATGCCTTCGCGTTCGGTCGTGACGAGCGCGGTCGCCTGCTCCCACGGCGACTGGATCATGATCCGCGCGGTGTCTCCAGGCTTGTAGGAGCTGCGCTCCGCGACGAGATCGATGCGGTTGTGATCGTAGCGCTGCCATGCGGTGTATCCGGCCCCAAGCGCGTAGAACGAGGACCGCGTGACCGTGTAGCGGCCGCCATCGGCATTCGCGCGAGCTTCGAGGATGTAGAAGCCGCCCGCGGGAAGCGGAATCTCCAGCGGCAGCGGATCCTTGCCGCTCGTGAGGTGCCATTCGCCAGACGGAACTTCCTTGCGCTGCGTCTCCCACGAGTAGAATCCGTTCCCCTCGGCGCGGCGTACGCTGAGCCACTGAATCTGCGTCAGCTTCACGTCGATCGGAACGTCAGGAACGGGCGCTCCGTCGAGCCCCACGGCAACGAGTTCAGTCTTGACTCCAGACTTCTGCTGATTGAAGTACGGTATGCGCTTGATGCCGACATACCAGGGAGCCGGATGGACGACGAGGCTTGCACGGTTCGCGATGTGCTGCCGCGAAACGTCCTCGATGTCACCTTCGAGCGTGTAGGAATACGGAAGTCCCGCCTTTGCATCCGTCTGGAGCGTGAGCGACAACTCACCGTTCTGCGAGAGATGCGCATCGTTGGCCGCCACGTCCGGGCGGGCCGGACGATCGACATCCGACCACCCGACGAATTCCCAGCGATCGACGGGATACTTTTCGACGATGGCCTCTGGTGCGGAGAACAGCGGCGCGCGCGTGAACGTCCAGTGCGTCGGGCGCTTCGGCATCGGCGCGCCGAAAAGGTAGCGTCCCTTGACGGTGCCCTGCAGCGATTCGCCGGCAACGACGGTCGTCCCCGTCAGCCTGACATCGACGCGGAAATCCGGCTTACGGTAGGCAGCGACGAGAAACGAGCCGCGAACCGCCTTGTTCCAGGGGACGCCGTCCTCGAGTTCCATCCCGTACTCTTCACCCTCCGGGACCGGCGCGTGCTGCGCTTTCGCGTCTTTGGGTCGATCGCTCTGGAGCACTGCCCGCATCGAGTAGCCGCCAAGCGATCCCTCTGACGGTAGCGTCAGCGTCCATTCGCCGCTGCTCCAGCCGTTGACCTTGATCGTTCGTTCGTCGATCACGCGATTGCGGCTGTCGCGCGTCGTGATGAAGACCTCGGTGCTCGCGGGCAGCAGCTTCACTCCCGAAGGCGTGTTGTGGCGAAGGATTGCCTTGACGTGTACTTCCTCGCCGAGGCGGTACACCCCTCGATCGCTGAACACCGAGCCGCGCAGCAGAGGCTCCGCTTCGTCCAGGCTGAAGGGCAGGCCGAAGTCCCACGAGCGAGTGCCTTCGTTCCAGTCGCTCGCCGCATAGGCCACGTCGCCGTCCTTCTCCGCCATGACCAGAAACGCGAGCTCCCACCAGCGGCGTGGATCGCGAAGACGTGTCTCCGGAGCGATGGCTACGCCGTTCTGTCCGGTTGTTCCGGTCCACATCGGCCGGCCGTCGGGCTTGATGATCGACACGCGGGCGCCAGCTACCGGCGCGGCAGTGTCGAGGCGCGTGACGAAGATCAGCGTGTTGAGCGAGCTGTCCTTGACGCTGATGCCCAGGTTGGTGACCTGGACCAGGCTCGCGCGAACGACAGGTTCGTTCGTCCTGTCGCGCCAGACGTGCGCATGCTCGATGGGCTGCCCTTCTTCCACCGCCGCCCACACGAGCCCGGTGCCCGAGGCTGTCAACACTTTCGACAGATCGAGCCCGTGAGATTGAATCTTGTCGGCGGTGCTGCCCAGGCGGCGTTCGACAGGGGGCGTGGACGGCGCCGTATGGAACTGAGATTTCCGCAGGTCGAGCACGGTCTGCATCAACTGGCCCGGCGAAACGGGCGCAGCCCATTGGCGGACGTTCTGAAAGTTCCTCGCATAAAACGGCAACAACGGTCCGCCGCCGGTTTCCCACACACCGTGTCCATCCCCGAAGCTGGTGAACGCACGGCGATGCCAGTTCTCCACCGTCCCGGCCCACGTGTAGCCGAGCGTCTGGCCGTCGGCCGCCTTCAGATCGGGCGACAACGTCGCCAGCCATGTGCTTGCGGGCGGTTGCGCCTCAACGCCGCCATCTTCGAGCGATAAGTGACTGGATTCATCCTGCTGCCACGACTCGCGTTTCTTCGGAGCCGACTTCGGCACGGGCCGGTCGCCTCCTGGAGTGCTGATGTCCACCGCAGTGATCGCGGCGGCAAACGCGTCCGCCTTCACCGGAACGCGCATCGCGATTCCGTTGGACCGATCGGGATCGCAGGCGGTATCGCAGCCAAAGCCGTCGATGAGAAAGGTGCGCTCGACCTGGACGACGTAGTTCTGTGTCGCTCCGGAGACCGCTGGACCTGCAAGAGACGGAATTCGACCGTCGATGTCAACGCTCACCCAGCTATCCGGCGGGATCGGGGTCGTCAGCTCGAAGACGACCAGGTTGCGCGCCGGCGGTAACTTCTTCTTGTCCCAGTCCGGCGCCAACCGCAGGGTCACAGGTCCCGTCGCGGACGCTGAGGCCCTCGCCGCTTTGACTTTGGCCGCGAACGCGTCGAGGCTCGACGGAGCGATGACGCGAAGCCGCGCCTGGGCGGCGGGAGAGATCGCCGGCGTCTCGAAGTCATGATTCTGAAATCGCGCCGTCACGTGCGCCGCAACGTCCTCGGGCGTCACGGACTGGTTGAAGCGCAGCGCTACGACCGGCGCCGCGTCGTATCGATTGCCGGGACGGTACCACCGTGTCTGCAGCAGTCGAACGGTGGGTGTCGTGAACTTGAAGAGATACGGTCGATCGAGCCGCCGGCCACTCAGGGCCGTTGCGGTCGCGTCGATCGTCACGTCGTATGTCGTCGCGAGGGGCAACCGTCGAGCCGGCGTGAAGATGAGAATCGTCGTCCCGGACCAGCGGAACGTCCCGTTCACCGCCGGCGAAATGTGGAAGAAGGGAGGTTGCAGTTTTGGCGGCACCCTTCCAAGCTCCACCATCGGCTCGGAGAAAACGACGCGCACCTCATTCGCTTCTTCGATCGATGCCACTTCGGCTGCAGGCCCCGCGCTGACGATGCGCAGCGGTGGCCGCGTTGTGGCCGGCGGCGTCTGACCGCTCGCGGCGTCGGTACACAGCAGCAGAAAAATTGCGGACAAAACGGCGCGATATGTCATAGGGATCGTCCGGGGAGCACTCGAATACTTGGACACCGGAAGCGACGAAGTCGGCCTGAGGCTGAGAAGTCAGCCAAAGGACCCCTCTAGGCGTGCGCGCGGCGGTTCTGGACGGCGAACAGCGTGGGGACGCGCTGCTGAAGCAGATACGTAAGTCGAGTGCCTGGAGAGGTTCCGGCGATGACCGTAGCGACACCGTAATAGAGGAGCGCCGTGGTGGCAAGCGTCTGCCAGAATGACGCCGGCCAGATCAGGGCGACGAGGGCGGTCGCACCGAAGATCGCGGCTGTGTCGATCGCCGCCGCAACGCCTCGCGGCGCGAACCGCATCCGGCGCGCCCGTGCGCCGGCGCTTGCTTCGCGCGACACCGCGCGGCGGTCCACGCCGCCGGGAATCAGCTGGGTTTCGTCACGGTAGGCGGGAGCCTGACCGATCAACTCCGCCTGTTCTCGGATGAGGCGCTCGGCGCGTCGATCGCCGACCGGAAACAGCCGGCAGAACTCTTCGACCACTTCGTCGGCGTCCAATCCGAGCGCCTTCGCGTAATCGCGCACGAATGCCCGCGCGAAGATTCCTGTCGGCCAGCGCGAGAAGTCGTTGCGCTCGAGTCCTTGCCAAAGCTCGATGCTGACGTTGGTGACGAGTGCGATCGTATCCAGCGAGATGCCGCGGCGCTCACGCTCGCTGCGCAAGCGCGGCCCGAAGGTGTCCCTGTCCGACATGGCGGATTTCCACATCGAGCAATTCCTACGCCGTGCCACCCTGCCACTTTGATTAATAGATCGTGAGCCGGGAGCCCAGCCGCACATGCAGTCTTGTAATCAACGTTACAGAACGAGACACGGAAAGATCCGCCTATGATTGAGGCGTGCGTTGGTGTCTCAGCTTTCACGCCGAGTACGGCTGCCGGCATTCGGGTGCCTGCTGCCGGGCCGGGTGGTCGATTCCCTTCGACCCGGCCGAAGCTGAGCGCGTCGAGGCCCTTCATCTTGTGGGTGTCGGTGGACTCGTTCGTCCGGAGGGGCCGGACGGGCACGCGTTTGCCGCGACAACTCCGGATGGCAGCTGCGGGTTCTTCGAACACGGCAGTCGGCTGTGCACCATTCACCGCGTAGGCGGGCAGGCGCTCCTTCCGGTGACGTGTCAGATGTTCCCTCGCGTGGTGCTGCGCGATTCCCGCGGCGCGTTCATCTCGCTGTCGCACTACTGCCCCACCGCGGCCGGCTTGCTGTTCGACATGTCAACTCCGGCGTCAATCGTTCAGGCACCGGCGTCTCTCGTCTCTGCCAGCACGCTGGAAGGTCTGGACGCCACCGATACGTGGGCGCCACTGCTCCGTCCGGGCGTCCTGATGGATGTCGACAGTTACGGTGAGTGGGAGCGCCTGGCGATCGATCGCCTCACCGCTGACGGCCTCAGCCCGTGGCACGCTCTCGACAGCCTCGAACGAACCACAGCATCGATTGTCGACTGGTGTCCTGGCATCGGTGCCGGTCCGCTGTCCGAGCATGTGCAGAATGCTTTCGGCCCACGCGGTGTCGTGTCCGATCTGAAACTTCCCGACGGCGCACTCGCGAAGCTCGTGCGCGATGCCGTCAGCTCTGAGTTGACCGCGCCTGCGCCGCCCGACGATCTGGCTCTTCGACTGCCCGCTGCGCTCGAGGCGATGGAGCGCGACGCTGCCGCAATCTGCCGCTGGCTGGCCGCGCGACTCTTCGGAACGTGGATCGCTTACCAGGGGAATGGGCTGCGGACGATCGTTCGCTATCTTCGTGCGGCGCTCGATGTGCTTTCGTTGGAAGTCGCGCGCGGCGCACGCGATGGAGCGATCGACCAACCGGCGATGCTCGAAGCGGTCCGTCGAAGCGATTACCTCATCATCCATCTCGCCGGTTCCCAGCGTCTGGCCACGCTTCTCTCCTGAGCCATGCCGGTTCTCGACCGTTTCTTGCGATATGTCGCGATAGATACGCGTTCGGCGGAGGATTCCACGACGTGCCCGAGCACACCCGGACAGCTCGTTCTGCTGCGACTCCTCGCCGACGAGCTGCGCGCGCTTGGGCTGAGCGATGTGGAGCTCGACGGAAATGGCTACTTGTTCGCGACTGTCCCGGCGACAGCCGTCGGACCCATACCCGTCATTGGCCTCCTCGCGCACGTGGACACGTCACCGGAGATGAGCGGCATCGGCGTCAGGCCGATCGTTCATCGTGCGTGGGACGGGCGCGACATCGTGCTGCCCGACGATCCGTCAACAGTCCTTCGTGCGTCCGAGCAGCCGGAACTCGCCTCTCAGATCGGTCATGACATCATCACGGCCTCGGGCACGACGCTGCTCGGCGCAGACGACAAGGCGGGAGTGGCGGCGATCATGGCGGCCGTTGAGCAGCTGGTAAGTCATCCCGAGATCCCTCACGGAGCGATTCGGATCGGCTTCACGCCGGACGAAGAGATCGGCCGGGGCGCCGATCGCTTCGATGTCGCGAGGTTCGGCGCC
>Ga0114129_10010320_pt1 | contig 13326 bp, 9 predicted proteins | sample RhiMetdeltSRZDD1_FD_80071 | JGI IMG/M metagenome (GOLD analysis project Ga0114129, IMG submission 80071) | Populus rhizosphere microbial communities from Tennessee, USA - Rhizosphere MetaG P. deltoides SRZDD1 (version 2) (version 2) | ecosystem: Host-associated > Plants > Roots > Rhizosphere >...
CGTGTGGGCATCGGGGCTGAGCGCGACGGATGTGATCGGAGCGCTTGTACCCTGAAGGGTGCGGAGGGTCTTACCGCTGTCAACATCCCAGACTCTGATCGTTCGGTCGTAGCTCGCGGAGAAAATTAGCTTACCGTCCTGGTTGAAGGCGGCGGATGTTACAATCGCGGAATGCCCTTTGAGAGTGCGGATGGCGGCTCCGGTTTCCACGTTCCAGAGTCTGATGAGATTATCATCGCCCGCGGAGGCGAGCAGTTGCCCGTCGAGGCTGAAAGCGACGCTCCGGATCGCAGCCGAGTGTCCCTCGAGGGCGCGAATCAGCTTCCCATCGGTCACCTGCCAGAGCCGGACAATCTTATCTGAGCCTGCTGAAGCCAAGATCTTTCCGTCAGGGCTGAATGCGACGGCTCGCACTTCTCCGGGCTGTGCTTCGAACGTATCGATCAATTCACCGGTGGCCGCGTCCCAAAGGTTGATTGTCTCGTCGCGGCTTCCGGAGGCGATCGTCTTGCCGTCGGGACTGAAAGCAAGGGCGTTAACTTCGTCGCTGTGACCCTGAAGCGAACGGATCAGACGGCCCGATTTGACGTCACAGATCGCGACGGTCTTGTCCAGGCTCGCGGAGGCGATCGTCTTTTGGTCGGGGCTGAAGGCAACCGAGGTGACGTTGTCTCGATGGGCGTCCAGAACGCGAAGCATGCGTCCGGTCGCGATCTCCCACAGCCTTACAGTTTTGTCCGAGCTTGCGGAAGCGACGGTCTTACCGTTAGCGCTGATGGCGACTGCGCGTATGTTGTCGGAGTGCCCGCTCTGAATAACCAGCTCGGGTTTCTCGATGCCCTTTGAGGGCGGGTTTAGCGTTTGTTGTGGCTGAGTGCGGGCCGGTTTTTTTGGCGGCGCCTTTCGACGTTGTTGAGCTTCGGCCGACAGTGAATCGGCCGGAAGCAGAAGGAATCCGATTAGGCTGAGGGGCATGATCGCTTTCATCCGGATGCTAAGTGGATTCCTTGTGAGGACATCTGTTGACATGCCAGGACCTCCTGCGTCGTGTGGTGCGCAAGATTATATCACCTGACTTTGCGTCTTTGCGGATCTTGTCGTCTTTGCGCGAAACTTGACTTTAAGTTGTCCGAGCAGTTGGACTCAAGTTCCGCGCAAAGACGCCAAGATCCGCGAAGACTCAGAGGCCCGAAAGTCACGATCGTGCTAATCACTTTCAATTCTCTTGACGGTTTTGTCAGGCGACCTGTGGGAGCTCTTCAAATGCAGTTTCGACCGGCCTGGTTCTCCGCTGGCGGGCACGCACCTTGCACAAACTGATAAGAGCAAAAAGGCTGCGTGCCCGTCGGGCGTATTCGTGACCGGGAGCAGTTCATAACTGTCCTCAACGAGTACACCGCAATCTTTGGCACGACGATCCGAAGGAAGGAGTAATGGAAGAGCGGGAATTGACCCTGTCTGAGATTGCGTTGATCGCCAGCACACGCGGAATGTTGGGAGCTGGAATCGGTTTGCTGCTGTCGGGCAAGTTAAGCAGGGAGCAGAGGCAAGCCGTCGGGTGGACACTCGTGATGGTTGGCGCTGTGACAACCATCCCATTGGCGATGAATGTGTTCAGCCATCGGGAGAAGCTGCCCAAAACGAAGCTTCACGCGGCTTAGTACCAACGGCGCGCAGCGACGTCGAGCGGCGACGGCTAGAAAAGGGGGTTGACATGACTTCGATTGAAACGATTTCACGAGATGAATTGACTCAAAAGATCGCGCGACACGACAGGTTTCGGTTGGTGGAGATATTGCCGGAGGAATCCTATCACCAGGCGCACTTGCCGGGCGCGATTAACTTGCCGCCGGATCAGGTGGCGAAGCTGGCATCCAAGCGGCTACGGGACAGGGATGCCGACATCGTCGTTTACAGCGACAGCTCTACCTCACACGAGTCAGAGGAAGCGGCGCGTGAATTGGCGGAGCTGGGTTACACGCACGTCCGCGATTACGTTCAAGGTAAGCAGGATTGGATCGAGTGTGGCTTACCGGTAAAGAGTGATCAGCGGCGGCCGCATGAAGAATCGTAGCGACAAGCGGGCACGACCTCGGGCTACTCAGGCAGGGGACGGGGCCTCGCTAGCGAAACCGATAGTGGGTAGGAGGGAAGATGTATGCGTGATGACGAAAAGTTGATTCGTGGCCTGTTTGCCGACTGGCATGACGCGAGCGTCGCCGGCGACTTATCCAAACTCCTCACCCTAATGGATGAGGATGTTTTGTTCTTGCTGGCGGGACCTCCGCCGATGAGGGGCAAAGAGGCCTTCGCAAAAGCGTTCCGGGAAGTGCTTCGGAAGCAGCGCATCGAGTACAAATGGGAGACCGAAGAAATCCAGGTCGCCGGAGGCTTCGCACATTGTGTGAATCATCTCTGGGTGACGGTGACTCCGCTGGGAACGGGTTCGCCCACACGTCGAACGGGCTTCACACTTACGATCCTTCGAAAGAAATCGGATGGTAGTTGGGTCCTGTTCCGCGATGCGAATTTGTTGACGCCGGAGCCCTCGGTCCAGGAATGAGGAATGTAGCGCAGACTGTCTAGTCTGCACGCAGCAATTCTTTCGCAGCGAATCCGCGCAGACTGGACAGTCTGCGCGACACCTTCTAAGGAGGAATCAGCTAGTGACAGACAAATACAGAGACGATGCGATTAATGGAAAGACAATTCGCTGGACTTTCACGGATGGGCCTGTTCAGGGCTCGACTTTCGAACATACCTTCGACGAAGACGGTATCGTTGTGTGGCGCGTCGTCGAGGGACCTGCCAAGGGCGAGGCGGCGCGCGAGAAAGAATACTCTGCATTGAAGGTCGCCGATGAAGTGTATGCGGTCTCTTACCTGGGCGCGAAAGGCTACACTCTCACAGTCGTTTTGAATCTCAAGGACAACAATCTGGTGGGATTTGCTTCAAACGATAAGGAATGGTATCCGCTTAGAGGTACCTTTGAAATGCTTGGGAAATCCAAGAGCGGCGCGGTCTGAAGCGGATCGAGGATCGAGGTTCGAGGATGGAGGTTCGAGGATGGAAGATCGAGGATAGAGGTTCGAGGATGGAAGATCGAGAGTGGACGACCGACGATGGAGAGGTCTACGGAGATCTTCGATCTTCAATCCTCGATCTTCGATCCTCCATCTTCGGATCTTTCATTCATACCTAAGGGCGATCATCGGATCGACCCTGGTCGCCCTACGTGCTGGCACAAAACAGGCTCCCAGAGCCACTCCCATCAGCGCTAACGATATGGCAATGAACGTGACAGGATCCGTCGCGCTCACGTCAAACAGCAGGCTGGACATCAACCGCGTTAGCCCGAAAGCGGCCACCACACCAATCACCACGCCAGTCAGCGCCAACGTCATTCCCTGCCTGACGACGAGCCCGAGAACATCCCTCGTTTGCGCACCCATCGCCATGCGAATGCCGATCTCGTGCGTGCGCTGACTGACCGCATACGACATCACGCCGTAGATGCCCACCGTCGCGAGCGCCAACGCAATCGCCGCAAACAGTCCCATCAGCACCAACGAGAAGCGCCGCTGCGCCATTGAATCACCGACGACCTGTCGCAACGTGAATACGTCGAAGACCGGCTGATTACGATCCACCGCTTGAACCGCGGCTCGCACCGTCGGGCTGAGCGAAAGCGGATCCGCCGCACTCGTCCGAACCGCCAGAGACATATTGAAAGTTGCTGACGGATCTTGATAAAAGGGAAAGTAGACTTGAGCGTCAGACGACGCTTCGAGGCGACGGCTCTTCACGTGACGCACAACACCGACGATCGTCATCCAGGGACGCGCTGAATCAAGCTTGCCGCGTTTGATCCTCTTTCCCACCGGATCTGCGTTCGGGTAGAAGCGCGCAGCAAACGACTCGTCCACTATTGCGACCAGCGGCGCGCCATCGGTGTCGGCTTCGGTGAAAGCGCGGCCACCCAAAAGCGTCGTGCTGATGGCATTGAAGTAGTCCGGAGTGATCCAGCGCCATTCGGCTTCAACCGGCAGATCGTTCGGTCCGACGGCGGAGTTCTCAGCGCTCATTGTGCCGGAGGAACCGCCCGTCGTTAGCGGGATGCGCGACGATGCGCTTGCAGCCTCGATGCCGGGAGAGGTCTTGATGCGTTCCAACACTTGTTGATAGAAGGCGCGACGCTGCGCCGGCTTCTGGTAGATTTCAAAAGGCAGCAGTAAGCGCATCGTCAAAACGCCGTCCGGATTGAAGCCAGGATCAACACGCTGCAAACGCCAGAAGCTTTTGAGCATCAGCCCGGCGCCAACCAACAGCACCAGCGCCAGCGTAATTTCAGCAATCACGAAACCGTTGCGGACGCGCTGACGTCTTGCGCCGCCGGTCGCGCCGCGTCCGCCATCTTTCAGCGTCTCGTTGAGATCGGGGTTCGAGGCCCCTAAAGCCGGGACAAGGCCGAACAGGATTCCCGTCACAAGCGAAACAGCAAAGGTGAAAGCAAGCACGCCTGTGTCCACCCAGACTTCATGAATGCGCGGCAAGTTTTCCGGCGCGAGACGCAGCAACAAATCTACGCCCCAAAGGGCAAGCAGCAGTCCGACGATTCCGCCGGCAAACGCCAATAGCACGCTCTCGGTTAACAACTGCCGCACCAGCCGCCACCGCGTTGCCCCGAGCGCTAACCGAACGGCGATTTCCCGGCGGCGCGCCGACGCCCGCGCAAGCGTCAAATTCGCAACGTTGGCGCACGCGATCAATATCACGAATGCGACTGCCCCAAGCAGCACCAGCAATCCCGTGCGAGCCTCGCCGACGTAATCGTCGAGCATCGGCACCACCGTGATCTTCCAGCCGCGCGATTCGTAATTGCGCGGATACTGCTCGGTTAGTTGCGCCGACAAACGATCCATCTCTGCTTGCGCCTCGGCGACGCTGACGCCCGTCTTCAACCTGCCGATCACCAACAGCCCGCGCGATCCACGCGACTGCGCGGTGAATTGCTCCGGCGGAAACCAGAGCGGCTTCCACAACTCAGTCCGCTGCGGAAACGCGAAGCCCTGAGGCATGATGCCGACGACCGTATGATTGCGGCCGTTGACGATGACGTCCTGGCCTACGACGGCAGGGTCTGCGGCAAACCGCCGTCGCCACAGATCGTGGCTGATCAGCACCACATCATCGCGTCCGTCTTGAGCCTCTTCAGCGGAAAAGACGCGCCCGGCCTGGGGCTCGATGCTCAAGACCGAAAAGAACTCCGGGGTCACGGCCAAAGCCTCAACGCGCTCGGGCTCACCGTCGCGAGGGGTCAGGTTCGCGCTGAAATCATCGTGACCGGCAATCTGCTCGAAGCTGGCGGTCTGCTGGCGGTAGTCGGTGAACTCGGGGACGGAGGCGCTCATGTTGACCATATTGACGGCCAGCATATTGCCGTAGATCCTGATCAGCCGCTCCGGCTCGGGGTAGGGAAGCGGGTTGAGCAACACGGCATTGACGACTGTGAACATCGCGGTGTTGGCGCCCATCCCGAGCGCGAGCGTGATCACAGCAATCACGGTGAAGCCGGGCTTCTTCGTGAGCACTCGCGCGCCGTACCGCAGGTCCTGCCAAAGTGTGTGCATCGCTCCCCCAATAAACATTTCCGATTTCCGATTGTCGATCTCCGAATGTTTGCTCAGTGGAATCGGCAATCGACAATCGGCAATCTCTTCATTCGTACCTGAGCGCGACCGTCGGATCGACTTTTGTAGCACGGCGAACAGGCACGTAACTCGCAAGCAGTGCAACGCCGGCTAGTATCAGGGGAATAACCACGAAGGTCAGCGGATCAGTGGCGCTCACTTCAAACAACAGGCTGTTCATCACTTGAGTCAAAGCGAGCGCGCCGGCCACACCTATTACTACGCTAGCCGCCACAAGCTTCAATCCATGCCCCACGACGAGCTTCAACACGTCCGCAGCTCTTGCTCCTAGAGCCACGCGAACGCCGATCTCATGAATCCGCTGCGAGACCGTGTAGGCCATTACCCCGTAAATCCCGACTGCTGCCAGCAGCGTCGCAAGCGCCGCGAACGCGCCCAGCAACAGCATTATGAGGCGACTCACCGCAACGGAACTCAAGAGACGCTGCTCCATGGTCTTTATCTCGAACACCGGCTGATCGGGATCCAGTTCCAAAACTTGACCGCGAATCGCAGCGATTGCGTTGACCGGATCTGAAGCTGTGCGCACGACCAGGGCCATGAAATTGTTCGGATACTGCAAGTACGGAAAGAAAAGTTCGGCTTTAAATCAGCATCCAGTCGGCGGTGCTTCACGTTGTCGACGATGCCGATGACCTCGTGCCAGACCTGCGGGTTCTGACGCCCTAAAGCCAAGCCGTTTGCCGATCGCTTCTTCATTGGGCCAGAAGTGTCGCGCAAGCGCTTCGTTGACGATGACCGAAAACCAGAAACCAGAAACCAGAAACAAGAAACCACAACCAGAAACCACAAACCCTAAACCCTGAACTCCGAACTATTCGTAGCGCAGGGCGAGCATCGGATCGACTTTCGTTGCGCGGCGCGCTGGCACGAAACAGGCTGTCAGAGCCACTCCTGTCAACACCACCGGGATCACCAGGAATGTCAAAGGGTCTGTTGCGCTCACTCCGTAGAGCAGCGTCGACATCACGCGAGTCAACGCGAACGAGGCGAGCAAACCCACGCCTACTCCCGCCACCGCGAGGATCATTCCTTGCCGGACCACCAGGCTCAGGACGTCGCGGGTCTGCGCCCCGAGCGCCATCCGAATGCCAATCTCGTGCGTCCGCTGCGAGACCGAATACGACATCACGCCGTAGATTCCGACGGCAGCCAGCGTCAAGGCCACCGCAGCAAATATTCCCAACAGCAACATGTTGAACCGGCGCTGCGACAACATCTCCGACAGCGTCTGCTGCATCGTTTTGATTTCGTAAACGGACTGGTCCTTGTCGATCGCCCACACCTCATTGCGCAACGCGCCGGCGAGAGCGGCTGGATCACCCGCCGTTCGCGCGACTATGGTCAACGAGTTGTCGGGATCCTGAGACTCAGGAAGGAAAGTCTCCGGGCGCACCGGTCTGTCGAATCCCGTCCGGCGCATATCGCCCACGATGCCTACAATCGTAATCCATGAATTATTGTCAGGTCCGGGCTGACCGTAGACGTATCGTTTTCCAATCGGGTCTTCGCCGGGAAAGAAACGCTGCGCGAAAGTCTGGTTGATTATCGCAACGGGTGGCGCGCCCGCCGCATCGCGATCGTCGAACTCACGCCCTCTGAGCAGCGGAATACCCATGACCTTGAAGTAACTCGGGGATACCGCATCCAGCGGGACTTCAATCGACTCAACGCCGGTCAGCACAGGCCGGCCCTCGATTGCGAAGTTGGTGGAGTTCGGCGTGTCGGTAAGGAAGATGCTCGAGATCGCCCCGACCGACTGGACGCCGGGAATCGTTTCCATTCTCTCTAAGAGCTGTTTGTAGAAGCTCGCCCTCTGCGCAGGTTCGCGATACTTTGATCCCGGCAGTTGTATGCGCATCGTCAGCAGGTTGTCCGGATTGAATCCCAACTCGAACTGCTGAAGACGTACGAAACTCCGGATCAACAAGCCCGCGCCCACCAGCAACACAAGCGACAGCGCGATCTCTGAAACGACCAGCAGGCTGCGAATGCGGCGTCCGGTCCCTGCCGTTGATCCTCTGCCGCCTTCCTTGAGCGAATCATTCAGGTCAGTCCTTGAAGCTTGCAGAGCGGGAACGAGTCCGAAGATCAATCCAGTGAGCAATGATACCGCGAGCGTAAACGCAAGCACGCGGCCGTCGATGCCAATCTGATCCAGGCGCGGAACGTCGGCGGGCGCGAGGGCCATCAGCGCGTCCAGGCCCCAAAGGGAGAGCAGAAGACCGACCGTGCCGCCGGCTAAACCGAGCATTGCGCTCTCAGTGAGCAACTGCCGAACGATGCGCGAGCGCCGCGCTCCGAGCGCAAGCCGAATCGCCACTTCTTTTTCTCTCATCGCCCCGCGAGCCAGCAGCAGGTTCGCGACGTTCGCGCAGGCGATCAGCAGAACGAAGCCGACCGCTCCAAGCAAAACAAGCAGCGCCGGCCGAATCTTGCGTGTCTCCTGGCTGTGCAGCAGGACTAGATTGACGCCGTAGTCCGAGTGAGAGTACTGCTCATCGAGCCTCTTGGCGATGGCGCCCATATCGGCTTGGGCCTGCTCGATCGTAACGCCTGGCTTGAGACGTCCGACGGCTTTGTAGGAAATAAAGCTGCGCGCTTGCTTTCTTTGAGGACTGATCGCCAGCGGTATCCACAGCTCGGTGGTCTTCTCGGGAAAGCGAAAGCTCGCCGGCATCACTCCGAGTACGATTCGATCGACGCCGTTCATGTTGATGGGTTGCCCGATGATTCCCGGATCGCCGCCGAACCGCCGCTTCCACAGCCCGTTGCTAAGCACCACAACCAGGTCCTTGCCGGGTTCCTCTTGCTCTTCGGTGAAGAGCTGGCCGATGGCGGGCTCGACCCCAAGGACTGGAAACAGACTTGCGGTGGTCCACACACCGACGACTCGCACGGGATCGCCTGTGCCGGTCAGGTTGAAGCTGCGATCGTTGAACGCGGCCATGTCCTCGAAGGTCGTGGTTTGCTGTTTGTAATCCATGTAGTTCGGATAGGAATGCCAGTCCTCAGTGACTCCGAGCTTGGGGTTGTCCATCCAGATCATCGAGATTCGATCGGCGTTCTTGTAAGGAAGCGGCCGAAGGAGGATCGCATTCACGACGCTGAAAATCGCCGTGTTCGCTCCAATACCCATCGCAAGAGCCAGAACAACAATTGCGGCGAACGAAGGCTTACTCAGCAGCATTCGAATTCCGTAGCGAAGATCTTGAAAGATTGTTTCCATTAGCCCTCCAAGAATTACAAATTTCGAATTGCGTCTGGAAGGGTTTGGTCTGGAAGGGTGGCTTGCCCCCGCCCTGCTGTCGCGCTGGTTTCACCGGCAAACGGAGCGGGGGCAAGCCACCCTTCCAGACCAAACCCTTCCAGACGCAATTCGAAATTCGCAATTCGCGATTCGCAATTCCTCACTCGTATCTGAGCGCGATCATCGGATCGACTCTCGTCGCGCGCCGAGCCGGCACGAAACAGGCTCCCAGAGCCACTCCGGCCAGAACCACTGAAATCACGACGAACGTAACAGGATCGGTAGCGCTCACGCCAAACAGCAAACTTGTCATCGCGCGGGTTGCCAGCCACGCGCCGCCCAATCCGACCCCAAGCCCCGCCGCCGCGAGCTTCATCCCCTGGCGAATGACCATGCCGAGAACATCATTCCGCCGGGCGCCCAACGCCATGCGGATGCCGATCTCGTGCGTTCGTTGAGTAACGGAATAAGCCATCACACCGTAGATTCCGACGGCCGCCAGCGTCAAAGCCACCCCGGCAAAGGTGCCGAGCAGCATCAGGTACAGCCGGTCGGGCGCGATCGAATCGCTCCAAATCTTGCCCATCGTCTGCACGCTGTAGATTGGCTGGTCCTGATCGATGTCCAGAACCTGTTGGCGCGCAGCGTTCGCCAAGCTGATCGGGTCCCCTGCAGTGCGCAACACGACGCTCATCCCTCCACCCGGATTTTGCAGATACGGATAGTAGGATTGGACACGATTGGAGTCGGTGCTGAGTCCTTCCATCTTCACTCGACGTACGATGCCGACGATCGTTACCTTGCCGCCCCAAAACCTGATCTGCTGCCCAACCGGGTCCTCGTCCGACCAATATCTTCGAGCAAATTCTTCGTCGATGATCGTCACTGTCGGCGGGCTGAAGGCTGGATGTTGAGGGTCAGGAGGCGCCGGCGGTTTCACATCCTGTTCGGTGAAACCGCGACCGGCGAGCAAGGTCATTCTCATCGTTTCAAAGTAGCCGGGATCGACGAAAGCAACTTCGGTGAGCGGCTGTTGTCCCTGTGGCGGGTCGGGCCTTCCTTCGATCCAAAAGCCGCTTTGCCATCCGTTATTGCCAAGCGGCAACCCGGTCGCCATTCCGACCGACTCGACGCCCGGCATGGCGTGAAGCTTTTGCAGAAGCTGCTGATAAAAGTTAATTCGCTGCTGTGCTTCCGCGTACTTCTTTTGCGGGAGCGACACATTGAAGGTCAGCAAATTGTCCGCGATGAATCCTGGATCCACTCGCTGGAGGCGATAGAAGCTTCGAATCATCAGGCCGGCGCCGATCAACAGCACCATCGTCAGGGCTACCTCAGAAACAACAAGCCCGCCTCGCAAGATGTGCCGGCTGGCGGTTGAGCCGCGTCCAGCCTCCTTCAGCGTTTCGTTCAAGTCGGGCTTGCTCGCCTGAAGAGCGGGCACCAGTCCGAAGATCAACCCTGTCAGAAGGGAAACCGTGATGGTGAACGCGAGAACGCGCAGATCCAGCCCGACCTCTCTTGATCGTGGAATGCTGTTTGGACTGATGGCGATGATGAGCTTCACTCCCGAATGCGCTAACAGCAACCCAAGCGCGCCGCCGGCCAGCGAGAGCAATACGCTTTCAGTAAGCAACTGCCGGACGATTCTAGTGCGGCTCGCGCCAAGCGCTGTGCGAATCGCCATTTCCTTCTGGCGGGTTGTCGCTCGGGCAAGCAACAGGTTTGCGACGTTCGCACATGCAATCAGCAGCACAAAGCCGACTGCGCTAAGGAGCACGAGCAGCGCGGGACGTATGCCGCGAACGACGTTTTCCAGTGCCGGCGTGATCGAAACGCGATTGCCGGTGTTGCTGTCGGGGTACTGCTTTTCGAGACTGGCCGCGACAATTTCCATGTCGTCGCGCGACTGCTCGACCGTTACGCCGGGCTTGAGCCGCGCAACTCCGTAGAGACCCGGGTGATTTCCGCGGCTCTCCCAACCGGGGTCCTTTGCCAGTTGTCCGACAGGCGTCCACATTTCAGCCCCGCTCGGAAACAGAAAGTCCGCAGGCATGATGCCGATCACCGTGAAGGTCCGGCCGTCCAACGTCAGCGCCTGGCCGATCATGTTTGGATCGCCGCCAAATCGCCGCTGCCAGAGGGCGTGGCTCAGGACTACAACGGGATTTGCGCCAGGCTTGTCTTCGTCGTTGTCGAAGACCCGGCCTTGCGCCGCGCTTACTCGAAGCACCGCGAACAAGTCGGCCGAAACTTGACCGGCCACCATACGCTCCGGCTCTCCGCTGCCGGTCAGGTTGTAGCTCTGACGACGATAGACACCTATGCTTTCAAACGCGCTGTTTTGCTGACGCCAGTCGAGAAAGTTCGGATACGATATGGACATTCCCTCCAGCACCTGGCTGCGCTCGGAGAGAAAGACAAGCCTTTCGGATTCGTCGTAAGGGAGCGGGCGCAGAAGAACCGCATTCACTACGCTGAAGATCGCCGTGTTCGCGCCAATACCGAGCGTCAAAGCCAATACCGCGACGACGGTGAAGCCCGGTTTTTTGAGGAGCAACCGAATGCCGTAACGCAAGTCTTGCAAGATAGTGGTCATGCATCCTCCGTCAAGATTCAGCCTTCCATGATTCTAAGTGAGTGATGCGGTGACACCTCAAGTTTCAATATTTCCGATTGCCGATTGCCGATTGAAACATTTCCGATTGCCGATTGCCGATTTCCGATTGCGGACCGGCTACGTTCTCCGTTTCGCAATCGGCAATCGCCAATCGAAAATCGGAAATCTGCCTATTCATACCTAAGCGCGACCATCGGATCGACCTTTGTAGCTCGGCGAGCCGGCACCAGACAGGCACCCATTGCCACGCCCGTCAAGGTAACCGCTATGAGAATGAAAGTGATTGGGTCAGTCGGGCTGACGCCGAAGAGCAACGTCGACATCAGACCGGTTAAAAGCAGTGACGCGACCAGTCCTATCGCCACGCCCGCAAGCGCAAGCAACATCCCGCGGCCGACCACAAGCTTCAAGACGTGTGCTGTCTGTGCGCCAAGCGCCATGCGAATGCCTATCTCGTGAGTTCTCTGACTGACCGAATAACTCATCACGCCGTAGATACCGACAGCCGCCAACACGAGCGCGACCGTGGCGAATATTGTCAGCAATAACGTGTTGAATCGTCGCCCCGAGACGGACTCCGCGAGGAGCTGCGGCATCGTTCTTACTTCGGAAATAGCCAAATCCTTGTCAACCGCGTGAATCTGACTCTTCACGGCGGCTATGAGGTTCGCTGGGTCCGAAGCGGTTCGGACCACTACGCTCATCGAAGTCGCCGCGGCTTGAAAGTATGGAAAGTAAACTTCGGGCTGCGTGTTCGAGTCGAGACCCAGTTGCCTCACGTCCCCAATCACGCCGACGATTGAGAGCCATGTGGTCCCGTCATCGAACGTGATTCGCTTGCCTATCGGATTCTCTTGGGGGAAATAGATGCCAGCCAGATGGTCGTTGATGATAGCAACGCCGGGTGCTGCGCTGGTGTCTCTGTCAGAAAAATCACGGCCGCTGATCAAGCCTATTCCGAGCGTGCTGAAATAACGCGGGCTGATGCTGCGCGTATAGATGATCATCTCCTCTCCGGGTTGCGGCTCGGGGTGTCCCTCAATGCGGAAATCGGAACCAGAAAGGCTGAGGACCAGGGGCAGGCCGGTGGTTGCGCTCGCAGATTGCACTTCCGCAAGCGACTGGACTCTGTCGAGTGTCTCTTGAAAAAAAGCAACCTGCTGTCGATCTTCAGGATACCTCGAACGCGAAAGCGAAAGAGTCAAGGCTAATACGTTGTTCGGATTGAATCCGAGATTTACTTGCTGGAGTCGCAGGAAGCTCTTGACCATCAGGCCCGAGCCGACGAGCAGCACGAGCGACATCGCCACCTCGACAACCGTAAGAACGCTTCGAGTGCGTTTGCCGGCGGCGCTTTCCCTCGAGCCTCGCGAGCCTTCTTTGAGAGCTTCGTTTAGATTCGGCCTGGATGCATGAATTGCGGGAATCAACCCGAACAACATTCCGGTTGCGAGCGAAACAAGCAGCGTAAAGCCGAATACGCGGGCGTCAATCCCAACCTCATTCAGTCGAGGAATATTCTCGGGCGCAAGAGCGACCAGCGCGTCCGTACCCCAAAGCGCCAGCAGCAATCCAAGGCAACCACCGCCCACCGAAAGCATGACGCTTTCTGTTAACAGCAAGCGCAAGACACGCAGTCGACCGGCGCCCAGCGCGATTCGAATCGCAATCTCCTTTTGTCGCGAGGAGACCCTGGCGAGCAGAAGATTTGCAATGTTGGCGCAAGCTATCAACAGCAGGAAGGC
>Ga0114129_10010321_pt1 | contig 13326 bp, 12 predicted proteins | sample RhiMetdeltSRZDD1_FD_80071 | JGI IMG/M metagenome (GOLD analysis project Ga0114129, IMG submission 80071) | Populus rhizosphere microbial communities from Tennessee, USA - Rhizosphere MetaG P. deltoides SRZDD1 (version 2) (version 2) | ecosystem: Host-associated > Plants > Roots > Rhizosphere >...
CCCGACATCCCGACGATGAAGGGCGCCGGCCGGCCGCGCACGGCCGACGTCGATCGCGAGGTGAAGGATGTCTCGCCGCTGCCGCCGGTGCCGGTCGGCGGCGCCGGCATTCCGCCGGTCGTGGCCGCCGCGGGCGCGGGCTACGGCGAGGGCTACGCGGCGAACTCGCATCGCTTCGCGCCAGGCGGGATGCTGGCGGCGGTCCGGTACTTGGTCGAGGAGCTGCACGCCGACGTCAACGCGCACGATCACGAAGGGAACACGCCGTTGCACCACGCCGCGGCGCGCGGCGACGTCGAGATGATCCAGTATCTGGTGTCGAAGGGCGCCGACGTGAAGGCCGTCAACCGCGAGGGGAAGACCACGGCGGACATGGCCAACGGCCCGGTGCAGCGGATCCAGCCGTGGCCCGAGGCGCTCGCCCTGCTCGAGAAGCTCGGCGCGAAGAACAACCACAAGTGCGTGTCGTGCTGACGCCCTCGGCCAGCGCGACAGTGGTCTGAATCCCGCGTGTTGACGTGATGTGCAGCGAACGGACTCCTTCGTCCGCTCCGAAATAGAGTCCGTTGCGCGCCGTCGTCCTCTTCGCGCACAAATCCTGCCGTGCGTGGTCCGTTTCGCGACGCGTCTTTCCGCGCGCGCGGCGTCCACCGAACCGTCGCGTGCCGCGTAACATCTTCCGCCGCTGCAACTAAACATCGCGACCCGTTTCCGGCACATTCGTTGCCCCCATCACGAAGCGGCGGAGGTGCCAGATGGAGATGTTCGATCGCTGGCAGCTGTATCTCAGCGCCACGCTCGTGTTGCTCGCCGGCGTCGTCTTCATGGTCGTCCGCGCGTCTCACTGACGCGGCCCGGCGGTCGCTGGTCCCGACGACAACGACCGCGAGCGTGCCTTCCTGTCTACGTGGCAGATCTGTCACGTTTTGGGAACCGGACCCCGCCCTGAACCGCTGTAGAATCTCCACGCGGTGAAGCACATCCTGGTCGTCGACGACGACAGCCTGATGCTGTCGCTGATCGCGCGCGCGCTCCCCGACTTCGCGCTGACGGTAGCCCGCGACGGCGACGAGGCGCTCGCGCTCGCCGGCCAGGGCATGAAGTTCGACCTGGTCATCACCGACTACCTGATGCCGTCGATGGCCGGCGACGAGTTGATCGGGCGGCTGCGCGAGCGGCGCCCGCAGCTGAAAGTGCTTGTCGTGACCGGCCACGCGCCGATTCTCGAGCGCGAGAACCCCGAGTGGTTCCACGCGCAGCCGTACCTCAGTAAGCCGTTCCGCCTCGACGCGCTGCGCGAGGCGGTGATCGACCTCATCGGCGTGCCGACGTGACCGCGTTTTCGGTTGCCCTTTTCGGCCGGCCGCAGTAACGTTCCCCCAGCCCGCCTGCTTTTTCTCACACGCTGAGCGACTTTTCGGAGGCACCTTGACCGTCTCGGGGCGTCGGCTCGCCTTCACGATAGCGCTGTCGCTGGCCGCGTCGCACCCCGCAGGCGCGCAGTACTTCGGCCAGAACAAAGTCCAGTACGCGGCGTTCGACTTCCGGATCCTCGAGACGCCGCATTTCGACATCTATTACTACCCGAGCGAGCACGACGCGGTCCTTGAGGCCGGACGCCTCGCCGAACGCTGGTACGACCGGCTCTCGCGGACGCTGCACCACACGTTCCGCGAGCGCCAGCCGATCGTGCTCTACGCGAGCCACGCGCACTTCAGGCAGACCAACGTCGTGGCCGGCTTCCTGAGCGACGGCGTGGGCGGCGTGACCGAGCATCAACGCGGCCGCGTCGTGCTGCCGTTCGCGGCCGGGCTCGGCGAGACCGACCACGTGCTCGGCCACGAGCTGGTCCATGCCTTCCAGCGCGACATCCTGCAGCGGGCGAGCCGATCATCGCTGGCACTGCTGCCGCTGTGGTTCGTCGAGGGGATGGCCGAGTACCTGTCCGTCGGGCGCGTCGATCCGGTCACGGCGATGTGGCTGCGCGACGCGGCGGCCGACGAGCGGCTGCCGTCGATCGATCAGCTCGACGACCCGAAGTGGTTCCCGTACCGCTACGGCCAGGCGCTGTGGACGTACCTCGCCGCCCGGTTCGGCGACGACGTCGTCGCCCGCGCGCTGACGTCGAAGGCGACCGGCACCGCGAGCCGCCGCCTCGCGGCCGCGACCGGCGTCGAGCCCGCGACGCTGTCGCGCGACTGGCATCGCTGGATCCACGCGCGCACGCTCGCGACGACGCCGGCCGGGGCCGGCAAAGACGACTCGAGGACCATCGTCGCGCGCGACAAGGGCGGCGGCTATCTCAACGTTGGGCCCGCGCTCAGCCCGGACGGCCGCGAGGTGGTGTTCCTGTCGGAGCGCGACCAGTACTCGATCGACGTCTATCTCGCCGACGCCGCGAGCGGCGCGATCAAGCGCAAGCTGGTGAGCACGGCGGGCGATCCGCATTTCGACAGCCTGCAGTTCATCGAGTCGGCGGGCGCGTGGGACGCGAGCGGCCGCCGGTTTGCGCTCGCCGCAATCGCGCGCGGCGCTCCGGTCGTCTCGGTGCTCGACGTCCGCACGGGCGTCGTCGAGCGCGAGATCCGCCTGCCGCAGGTCGATCAAATCTACAGCCCGACGTGGTCGCCCGATGGCCGCATGCTGGCGTTCAGCGCGCTGAAGGGCGGTCTGAGCGATCTGTACGTCCTCGATCTCGAGACGACCGCGCTCGACGCGCTCACCGACGACGCGTACGCCGACCTGCAGCCGGCCTGGGCGCCGGATGGCCGGTCGCTCGTCTTTGCCACCGATCGGTTCTCGACGTCGCTGGCGCGGCTGACGTTCGGCGGCTACGGCCTCGCGACGATCGACGTGAAGTCGCGCGCGATTCGAGAGCTGCCGGCCGTGCGCGGCGCGAAGAACATCGATCCGCACTGGTCGGCGGACGGCGGAAGCGTGTTCTTCGTCGCGGACGCCGGCGAGGTGAGCAACGTCTTTCGGCTCAGGCTGAACGACGGTGAGCTGGCGCAGATCACCAACCTCGCCACGGGCGTGGCGGGCGTGACGGCGCTCAGCCCCGCGCTCGCGGTCGCGGCGCGAACCGACCGCCTGGTGTTCAGCGTGTACGCCCGGGGCGCCTACGAGCTGCGAACGATCGACGCCGGAGCCGGCGCGCCGCTCCTGGCGTCGGCGCCGATGGAGCCGCGCGCACCGGCGCTGCCGCCCCCATCGCGCGCGATCGGTCCGACATCGTCCGCGGCGTCGGTGGCGCCGCTCTCGCTGGCCGATGCCGCGGACTTCACGGTCAAACCGTATCGCGCTGGCCTGTCGCTGGATCACATCGCGCAGCCGTATCTGAGCGCGGGCGGCGGCAGCGTCGGAGGCTTCCTTCGCGCCGGTGTGTCGTTTTCCTTCGGCGACATCCTCGGCGATCAGCAGCTGCAGACCGCGGTGCAGGTCGGCCGGAGCGTCATCGACTTTGCCGCGCAGGCCAGCTATCTCAATCAGCGATCGCGATGGAACTGGGGCCTCACCGGCGGCCAGATTCCGTGGATCGCGGCGTCATCGCGCACGTTCCGGTCCGCCGGCGCCGCCGACGGGACGACGATCGTCCAGCAGTCGACGATGTTCCGGCAGATCCATCGGCAGCTCGCGGGAGCGGCGCTCTATCCCTTCAGCCGCGCCAATCGGCTCGAGCTGCGCGCCGGCGTGCACACCATCACCTTCGATCGCGAGACGCTCACGAGCCGCTACTCGGGCGAGACGCGGCAGCTGATCGACGAGACGACCGAATCCTCGGCCGCCGCGCCGGGCGCGCGCCTGCTCGAGACCGGCGTCGCGCTCGTTCGCGACACGTCGGTCTTCGGGCCGACGAGCCCGATTCTCGGCGAGCGCTACCGCGTCGCGCTCGCGCCGACGTTCGGCACGATCGCCGTGACGACCGCCACGGTGGATCTGCGGAAGTACGTGATGCCGACCCGGCCGTTCACCGTCGCGATGCGGCTGCAGCAGACGGCGCGGATCGGATCGGGCAGCGGCGATCCGCGGCTGCTCCCACTCGTGTGGACGCTGCGCGATCTGGTTCGCGGATACGGCGACACGCTCGCAACGCGCGCGTGCGTCGGCCGCCGCGAAACGGAGTGCGCGTCGCTCGACACGCTCAGCGTCCGCCGCTACGTCGTCGGCAACGTCGAGATCCGGTTTCCGCTGCTCGGGGCGCTGCGCGGCCGCGCCGATTATGGATCGGTCCCGCTCGAGGGCTTCCTCTTCGCCGACGCCGGCGCGTTCTGGAGCCGCCCGCCGCTCGACGGCATGTCGACGGTTCGCACGGTCGTCCGCAGCGGCGGCGCGGGGGTGCGCGTCAATGCGGCCGGCGTGGTCTTCGAGCTCGGCGCGGCACGGACGCTCGACCGCGCCGCAAACAGCTGGGCTCTCGCGTTCAACATCCGGCCGGGGTTCTAGGATCTTTCTTCGGGCGCCTCAAGTGATTGCGGGAACACCGCTTGCACCTCACCTGCGCGAAAGGGAGGGAGTACTCACATGCACCGGTGTCTCACAATTCTTGTGCTCGCGCTGGCGATTCCGCTGAGCGCCCGCGCGCAGACCACGCCGGCCACGACCGGCACCACCACGACGACGACCACCACCGCCGCGACGACGGCCGCTCCACAATCGATCTTTTCGAGCGGCGCGCCCAACCGCTGGGTGCTGTCCGGGTTCATCGGCCAGAACTTCGGCGCCAGCACCGACGGGTCCAGCACGAACTTCGGCGGCTCGCTCAGCTATCTGCATCATGGCGCCTTCGGCGGCGAGTTCCTCGCCGACTTCACGCCGAAGTTCAAGATGCAGAACAGCGCGATTCTCCTCGGCGAGCGGCCGGAAGTGAACAGCTACATGGCGAACGCGATCGCCGCGATTCCGTTCCACAACGCGGCCGGCTGGTCGCCGTACGTGTCCGGCGGCCTCGGCGCCGTCGCGATGCGCCTCGACCGGAGCCCTAACTCGCTGAACAACGTCACCGAGCCCGACGACACGAAGTTCGGCGGCAATATCGGCGGGGGCCTCATGGGCTTTGCCGGCATCTTCGGCCTGCGCGCCGACGTGCGCTACTTCCGCGCGTTCAAGAGCACTGACTCGACGCCGTCGAGCACCACCAACATCATCGCGGGAAATCTGCTCAACGGCCTCGATTTCTGGCGCGCGAACGTCGGCCTCGCGATCCGCTGGTAACGATTCGGCTCGCGGCGGTGCGTTCGTGTCGGACAGGGGCCGACCGGCGTCGGCCCTTCATTTTGTACAGGGCGCGCCGGTGAGGATCGAGAGCAGCACGAGCGGGTTTCGGCCCTTCCGATCGAACGCGTGCGCGGCGCCGCGCGGGACGACCACCAGCGTGCCCGGCGTCAGCGGTTTGGTTTCATCCGAGAAGTGCACGGCGCCTTCGCCGGCGACGACGTAGATGGCCTCATCGAACGTGCTGTGCGTGTGGACCGCGAGCGGATCGCGCAGCTGCAGCAGCCGCGCCATCGCGTCGGGCGCGCAGGCCAGGACCGATTCCTTCATCGGATCGCGGCCGACAAAGTTCTTGTCCAGAAACGAGGGGATCGACACGGTCACCGGGGGACCGTCCGCGACGGCCGGCGCGGGAGTCGGCGCGGGCGTGGGCGCCGGCGTCGGCGAGGGCGGCGGCGGCGCGGCGCTCAGCGCCATGACGATTTCCTTCGGCTGGCCGTTGCGGATGATGACTTCGCGCTCCAGCGCGATGAATCCGTCCCGATCGACGTGGACGCGATAGACGCCGTCTCTCAACCCGACGATCGCGGTGGCGCCGTCGCTGCCGGTCGTCGCGTCCTGAGCCGACGGACCCGACAAGGTCACACGCGCGCCGGCGACCGGGGATCCGCTGCGATCCCTGGCGACGATGCGTGTCACGACAATCGGCGGCCGCGGCTTGCGTTGAACGGGAGTCGTCTGCGCGAATGCCGTGCACTCGAGCAGGCATACGACGAGCGAGACAGTCGATAGAGCAGAAGTGCGCATACGTCGGCCTCAGCAAGAGATCGGCCAGCGCTCGGTCAGCGCTTGGCGGGCGTCCCCACGGTTTCGGCGCTCGCCCCGTTGAGGAGACGACGCGCTTCGGCCACGAGAGCGTCAGGTGTGCACGGTTTTGTCAGGACGTGATTCGCCCCGGCGCCGATGGCGCGATCCGGGTATCGCCGGTCGCCGTAGCCCGTAACGGCCAGCACCGGAATCGCTTTCGTCCGGGGATCGGCGCGAAGCCGGCGGCAGAGCTCGATGCCGTCGATGCCGGGCACGGCGATGTCGGTCAGGATGAGATCGGGCGAGCTGGCGGTCGCTTTCTCGAGCGCCTGCAGGCCGTTGTGCGCCTGGTCCGTGCGGAACCCGCCGAGCTCGAACACGGACTGGTAGTACTGCCGCGTCTCAGGGTCGTCCTCGACGATGAGCACGACAGGGGTACTCATGACGACAGGATCGTAATGAACGGTTCATTCAAACCGCAAGCTCTGCCGACACCCGGTTTTGTTGATTTCATCAATGCCGTCGCCGCGATGGATCGGCACGCGCCCCTTCACGCGGCGTCGGCCGGCGATCTGTTCGGGACGTCCTCGTCCGCGCGATCGAGGCGCGCGAGCCGCTCGACCGCCAGCGCCAGCTCGTTGGGGTCGATCGGCTTCGTGACGTGCATCTGGTAACCGGCGGCGAGGGCGAGCTGGCGGTCCTCACGGCGTGCGAGGCCGCTCAATGCGGCCGCCGGCGTGCGGCGGCCGCGCCGCTCGTCACGCTCCCGGATGCTCCGAATCAGCGCGATGCCGTCTTCGTGCGGCATCGCCAGATCGCAGACGATGACGTCGGGCGCCGACTCGTCGAATCGCGCGCGCGCATCGGCCGCGGAACGCGCCCGCCGCACCGACGCGCCGTACTCTTCGAGCGCGGCCTGCACGAAGTCGAGCGCGAGCGGATCGTCGTCGACGGCGAGAACCGAGATGCCGCGCAGCATTCCGGAGCGCGGAACGGCCGCGACGTGCGGCGCCGCCTCCGCGGACACGACCACCGGCACAGTGACCGTGAACACGGCGCCGCGATTTCGGCCGGGGCTCTCGGCGGTCACCGTGCCGCCGTGCAGCTCCACCAGGTGTCGCACGATGCCGAGACCGAGGCCGAGTCCGCCGTACTCGCGCGTGGTGCTGCTGTCGGCCTGACGGAACCGCTCGAAGAGATGAGCGGCGACGTCCGGGTCGAAGCCGACGCCGCTGTCGCTGACGGAGAGGCGCACGCGCTGACCGTCTCCCGTCAGCACGACGCTGACCGCGCCTCCCGACGGCGTGAACTTGATCGCGTTCGAGATCAGGTTCCAGGCAACCTGCTGGAATCGATCGGGATCGACGGCGATCGGGCCGATCGCCGCGTCGAGGTCGCTGCTGACGGTGATGCGCTTCGCGTCGGCCGCCGGCTGCAGCGCGTGAATCGCGCTGACGACGAGCGGCTGGAGCCGCGTCGGGCTCGGCGTCAGCTCCAGCTTGCCTGCGACGATCCGGGAGATGTCGAGCAGGTCCTCGATCAGCCGCGACTGCGCGCACCCGGCCCGCTCGATCGCGTCGATCGCGCGCCTCGTCTGGCGGGCGTCGAGCTTGCCGCTGGCGAGCAGCCGGGCCCACCCGAGCACCGAGTTGAGCGGCGTGCGGAGCTCGTGCGACAGCGTCGCGAGAAAGTCGTCCTTCAGCCGGTTGGCCGCCTCGGCTTTCTTCGACTGCTCGTCGGTGATGTCGAGGAGCGACTTGTAGTGAGCGGACAGCCGATCGATGCGCCTGCGCGCGCGCCACGCGACGGCGGCCGCGCCGCCGATCATCGCGGCCGCGATGAGCACGATGAGCGCGACCGAGCCGACGTGCTCGAGCTCCCAGACGAGCACCGCGGCGAGGACGCCGATCACGATGAGCGGCAGGCCGACGACGCGGGCGAGCTGCGGCTGGAACTCGTTCGGCACGACAGAACTGTTGCAAACCACCCGCCTGGAGCGGGAGTCGGGGTCAGACCGGTTGGGGTCGGAGGTGGGGTTGAGGTTGGGGGGTGTGGGGGTCGGAGGTGGGGGTCGGAGGTCCCCCTGTCCTCAGCCGCGGTTGGCGTAACTCTTGTAATCGCCCCGCAAGTGGCCGGCACAACCGTTCGCGTCGCGGCACTTGGCGACCTGCACTGCACCAAGACGTCGCAGGGCGCGTTTCAGGCGCTGTTCACGCGGATTGGCGAAGCGGCCGACGTGCTGCTGCTGGCCGGCGACCTCACTGACTACGGCCTGCCGGAGGAGGCGCGCGTGCTCGCGCGCGAGCTGACGCCGCTGCGCATCCCGGTCGTGGCCGTGCTCGGCAACCACGACTACGAGTCGGGCAAGGAGCAGGAAGTTCGACAGATCCTCGTCGACGCGGGCGTGGTCATCCTCGACGGCGACGCGACCGAGATGCACGGGATCGGCATCGCGGGGATCAAGGGCTTCGGCGGCGGGTTCGGCCAGCGCGCGCTGGGCCCGTGGGGCGAGACGATCATCAAGCAGTTCGTCCGCGAAGCGGTCGACGAGGCCCTCAAGCTCGAGGCCGCGCTCGCCCGGCTGCGCACGACGCATCTCGTCGCGCTGCTGCACTATGCGCCCGTGCAGCAGACCGTCGACGGCGAGCCGCTCGAAATCTATCCGTTCCTCGGATCGAGCCGCCTGGAAGAACCGATCAATCGCTACCCGGTGACGTTCGTCCTGCACGGCCACGCGCATCGCGGCCAGCTGCAGGGCGCGACCAAGAGCGGCGTGCCGGTCTACAACGTCGCGATGCCGCTTCTGTCGCGCACCGTCGTCAACGGTCCGCCGTTCCGGGTCTTCGAGGTCGAGGCCGGCCAGCGCGTCGCCGGTGAGCCCGCACCCGCTTCGTCGGTCACGCCCACGCCGACCGCCGCGCTGGGCCTGCGGTCGACCGACAAGCCGCAGATGGCCGGCGCCGGCACGCCCGCCTCGCGCTGAACGCGCGGAGACAGGACTCTCTCATGCAAACCGGCACCTCCGCAGCGGTCAACGACACGGCTTCGGCGTTCTACGCGCGAGCGCTGGCGCGGCTCGATCGCGCGCGCATCCCGTTCATGATCGGCGGCGCGTTCGCCTTCTCGTACTATTCGCGGATCGAGCGCGACACGAAGGACCTCGACGTCTTCGTGCGGCCCGAGGATCTCCACCGCGTGCTGGCGGTGCTGGCCGCGTGCAGTTATCAGACCGAGGTGCCGTTTCCACACTGGCTCGGCAAGGCGCGCTGCGGCGAGCACTTCATGGACGTGATCTTCAGCTCGGGCAACGGCGTGGCGCGCGTCGACGACATCTGGTTCGCGCACGCGCCGGAAGTGGAGCTGTTCGGCGTCACCGTGCGGATTTCGCCCGCCGAGGAGATGATCTGGTCGAAGGCGTTCGTCCAGGAGCGCGAGCGCTTCGACGGCGCCGACGTGCTGCACCTGTTGCGCGCGCTCGGGCCCTCGCTCGACTGGCCGCGGCTGCTCGCGCGCTTCGGTCCCCACTGGCGCGTGCTGCTCGGCTGCATCGTCATGTTCGGGTACGTGTATCCGGACCGCCGCGATCGGATTCCGTCGTTCGTCACCGACGAGCTGCTGCGGCGCCTGGCGGAGGATCGAACCGATCCGGACGACCGTGTCTGCTACGGGACGATGCTGTCGCGCGAACAGTACCTGCCGGATCTGGATCAGTTCGGGTATCGCGATGCGCGCACCGAGCCGGGCGGGACGATGACGCCGGAAGAAGTGAAGATCTGGACGGACGCGATCACGAAACCCGCAACGTGACGAGCCCGCTCGCGATCAACGCGAGCGCCCAAATCAAGTCGAGATTGATCCACGCCCGTCACACGCCGGGGCCGAGCGTCTGCGCTCGAAGCCGTCGCCATCTCCGCGCGCCCCAGTACGCCGCCGCCGCTGCGGTGACTGCGCCGGCGACGACCGGCAGGTGCTCGTTGATCCAGGTCTGCGGACTCGAGCGGATGGCGCGGTCGCCGAAGCGGCCGTGGGCGCCGTGGTCGCCGGCGAGCGGGGCCCACAGGTTGTCGCGGCGATTCGGGTCGACCGGTTCGTCGGTCTGCTGCGCGTCGTAGCCCGTGCGCGCGAGGTACCGATCGAGCGGCCCGGACGCGATCTTGTTGATCCAGATCGCCCCGAGCGTCGTCGCGCCGACGCTCAGCTCGCGACGGCGCGCCGAGGCGGCCCACACGATGGCGTCGGCCGCGATTTCGGGCTGGTAAATCGGCGGCACCGGCTGCGGCTGGCGCGGCAGGCGGCTCCTGACCCAGTCGAAATGGGGCGTGTTCACGGCCGGCGGGTGCACCATCGCGACGTGCACGCGGCTGCCGTCGTGCAGCAGCTCGCACCGCAGCGACTCGGTGAAGCCCTGAATGGCGTGCTTCGCGCCGCAGTACGCCGCCTGAAGGGGAATTCCGCGGTAGGCAAGCGCCGATCCGACCTGCACGATCGATCCGCGATCGCGCGGCAGCATGCGCTTGAGCGCGGCAAGCGTCCCGTACACGACGCCGAGGTAGGTTACTTCGGTGACGCGCCGGATTTCGTCGGACGTGAGCTGGGAGACCGGCGAGAACACCGATACCATCGCGTTGTTGACCCAGACATCGATGGGGCCGAGCTCCCGCTCGACGCGCGCGGCGGCCTGCTCGACCTGTGCGGCATCGGCCACGTCGGTCGCAATCGCGAGCGCGCGTCCGCCTTTGGCCTCGACTTCACGGCGGCCCGCGTCGAGCCCGTCCACGCCGCGCGCCAGCAGCGCGACGTCGTCGCCGCGGCGCGCGAAGGCGCGGACCGCCGCGCGGCCCACGCCCGCCGACGCGCCGGTGACGACGACGATCATCAGATCTCGCTATAGTCGACGCTGAGCCTCGCGAGCGCGAACGCGCCGAGCGCCAGCCCGAAGTCGCGGAGCGCGACGTCGAAGTACGCCGGAATCATCAGCAGGTTGACGATGATCCCGACGAGCCACGCGCCCACCACCCAGCCGCCAATCCGCGGCGCAATCGCGACGAGCAGGCCAGCGATCACTTCGATCACGCCGACGCCGAGCATGAAGGTGTGTGCGCCGATGCCGAGCGTTCGCGGGACGACCGGCGCCAGGTACGTGTCCCAGTTCACGAGAAAGTGAAAGAACTTGTCGAGGCCCGCCACGATCGGCGCCACGGTGTAGGCGATGTGCAGAACCTGGTACGCCTGGTACGACGGGCTGCTGACGCGAATCGCCGTCGCTTTCGCTTCCATACTCAATTACCTCCCAGTAAGATCGCTGACCTTGTCGCGAAAGAGCGTGAGCGCGATCCGTCCGCGGTTCGGTTCACCGCGTGCGAGCGATTCGGCCATGCGAACCGCCTGCTTCACCTTCACGCGCGCGGGCATCGGCGGCTCGAACGGGTCGACGACGGCTTCGCACAGCGCGGGGCCGTCGGCGAGCAGCATCGCCTCGAGCGCCGACCGCACTTCGTCCGGCCGCTCGCACCGGAAGCCGATCGCGCCGCACGCTTCCGCGACGCGCACGAAGTCGATCGGCTGCAGCTCGACGCCGTACTCCGGGTTGCCGAGGAACACCATCTGCTCCCACTTGATCTGCCCGAGCACGTTGTTCTTCACCACGACGATCTTGATCGGCAGGCGGTATTTCACGGCGGTCGCGAGCTCGCCCATCAGCATCGTCAGGCCGCCGTCGCCGACGAACGCCACCGACTGACGACCCGGATAGGCGATCTGCGCCGCGAGCGCGTACGGCAGCCCGCACGCCATCGTCGCGAGGTTGCCGGAGCACGAGAACAGCTGGCGGCGGCGGATGTCGATGTAGCGCGCCGCCCAGGTGGTGATCGTGCCTGAGTCGGTCGAGACGATCGCGTCGTCGGCGAGGAGCTCGCTCAGCGTCGAAGCGACGACCTGCGGCTTGAGCGGCACGTCGTCGCGCTCCGCGCGCGAGCGGACGAGCTCGCGCCACTCGCCCATCCCTTTCTGCGCGCGCTCGAGGAACGCACGATCGCCGCGGCGGGTTATCAGCGGCATCAGCGTCTGCAGCGTCGCCTTCGCATCGCCGCACAGGCCGACCTCGACTGGATATCGCAGGCCGATGCGCGACGGATCGCGATCGATCTGCACGCCGCGGCAGCGGTCGTGCTTCGGGTAGAACTCGAGATACGGGAAGCTGGTGCCGACCATCAGCAGCGTGTCGGCCTCTTCCATCGCTTCCTCGGATGGAGCGGTGCCCAGCAGGCCGATGCCGCCCGTCGTGAACGGCGAGTCGTCCGGGACGGCGGCCTTGCCGAGCAGCGGCTTGACGATCGGCGCGGCGAGCAGATCCGCCAGCTGCTCGAGCTCGCTCGCGGCGCCAAGCGCTCCGCGGCCGGCCAGAATCACGGTCCTCTTCCCGGCGTTCAGCACGTCGGCCCCCGCCCGCAGATCGTCGGTGCACGGGACGACAATCGGCGGCGTCCAGGCGTTCGACGTGTGGCCTTCGACGCGCTTCTCGGACTTCTCGTCGTCGGTGACCGCCTGCTCCTGCAGGTCGACGGGGAACGTGATGTGCGCGACCGCCTGCTGCGACAGCGCCGCGCGACACCCGGCGTCGACGAGGCCGCGCACGTGGCCGCCGCCCATCACCATCTGGTCGAACACGGCGACGTCCTTGAAGAGCGCGAGCAGATCGACTTCCTGCTGATAGTGCGTCCCGATCAGGTCGTGGTAGGTCTGACCGGTGATGGCGAGTACGGGCGCGCCATCGAGCTTCGCGTCGTACAGCCCGTTCAGCAGATGAATCGCGCCGGGACCGGACGTGGCGAGGCAGACGCCGAGCTGGCCCGTGTACTTCGCGTAGCCGCACGCCATGAACGCGGCGGTCTCTTCGTGGCGGACCTGGATGAACGCCAGGCGATCCTTGCGCCTGCGCAGCGCCTCCATGATCCCGTTGATGCCGTCGCCGGGCAGCCCGAAGACGACGCGGACGCCCCAGTCGAGCAGACGATCCGCCAACACATCGGCCGCAGTTCTTGCCATGAACGAGAACGATGCAAGCCGGACGCCGACGGTACTGTTGACGTTCGAGAATCGGATGATTTCGCAGCTGTGCTAGTCGGCGTCGACGTTCGTATCTCAGGCGGGGGCGTGCCTCGCGCGGCCGGCGTCGGCGGGAATCAGCAGCGCGACCGGAAACCGATCGAAGACGGCCGGCGCGCTCAGCGACCCGTCGTCGCCGGCGGTCATCGTTGCGCCCGTGAATGCGTCGACGAACGTCCGCCCGGCGGCCGACCGAAGCGAGCC
>Ga0114129_10010323_pt1 | contig 13325 bp, 10 predicted proteins | sample RhiMetdeltSRZDD1_FD_80071 | JGI IMG/M metagenome (GOLD analysis project Ga0114129, IMG submission 80071) | Populus rhizosphere microbial communities from Tennessee, USA - Rhizosphere MetaG P. deltoides SRZDD1 (version 2) (version 2) | ecosystem: Host-associated > Plants > Roots > Rhizosphere >...
GCCAGTCCAGCTGGCCATGGCGGCGATCCAGCCGATCCTGCGGCGCTATGAAGGCAGCCTCAAGCAGGTGGTCGTGGACGACAAGGGCCTTACCCTGATCGCGGTGTTCGGGCTGCCCCTGCTGGCCCATGAGGACGACCCGGCCCGTGCCACCCGGGCCGCGCTCGGGGTGCACGCGGCCCTTGATGGACTGGGGTTGGGGTGTGCGATCGGGCTGGCCACCGGCCGGGCGTTCTGCGGCGCGGTCGGCGGCGACGTGCACCGCGAGTATGACGTCATCGGCGAGGTGATGAACCTGGCGGCTCGGCTGATGCAGGCCGTAGGCGACGGGATCCTCTGCGATGCCGCGACCTATCAGGCGGCCCAGGCACAGCTACGGTTCCGGGCCCTACCCACAATCCTGGTGAAGGGCAAGACAGACCCGGTTGCCGTCTACCGTCCGATCGGGCAGGCCCGCAAGGTTGACGGTCCGACCGCGATGCTGGGACGCACCGAGGAGCGCGCCACCCTCGCCGAGCGCCTGGGGGCGCTCGAGGACGGTACGGCTGCGCTGGTGGTGGTGGAGGGCGAGCCCGGGATCGGCAAGTCGCGGCTGCTGGCCGACCTGCTCGAGCAGGCGCAGGCTCGAGGCGTGCGGAGCCTCTCCGGAGCGGGTGATGCGATCGAGCAGTCCACGCCCTACCATGCCTGGCGGCCCATCTTCACCCAGCTCATCGGGCTGGGCGGCGCCGGGGACATTGAGGAGCGCCGCGCGATCGTCCTGGCTCACGTGCAGGCCGATCCGGCGTTGGCGCGGCTGGTGCCGCTGCTCGACAGCGTCCTGCCGCTGGAGTTGCCCGACAACGAACTGACGGCCCAGCTGACCGGCGAGGTGCGGGCCGCCAACACCCGCGAGCTGCTGGTGCGGCTCCTCCAGGCGGCGGCGACCGGACCGGGCGGTGGCACCTCGCCGCTCCTGCTCGTGCTGGATGACGCCCACTGGTTCGACTCGGCCTCCTGGGCCCTGACCCGACAGGTGGTTGCGCAGGTTCGGCCGCTGCTGCTGGTGCTGGCCACCCGGCCGCTGGTCGAGCCGCTCCCGGATGACTACCGGCGCCTCGGGCAGGACCCGGCCACCGAACGCCTGCAGCTGGAGCCGCTGAGCCCCCATGACGTCCTGACGCTGGTGTGCGACCGCCTCGGGGTCCGGCGGCTGCCCGAGGCGGTCGCTGCCCTGATCCAGGAGCGTGCCCAGGGCAACCCCTTCTTCAGCGAGGAGCTGGCCTACGCCCTGCGCGACGCCGGGCTGATCCATGTCACCGACGGCACCTGCACGATCCCACCTGGTGCGGGCGACCTCAGCGCGATGAGCTTCCCCGACACGATGCAGGGCGTGGTGGCCGCGCGCATCGACCGTCTTGCGCCCGGCCAGGAGCTGACGCTCAAGGTGGCCAGCGTCATCGGACGGCTGTTCGCCCTCCGCATCCTGCGCGACATCCACCCGATCGAGCCAGACCGGAGCGGGCTGCGGGAGTACCTGGAGGACCTGGCCCGCCAGGACTTCACGGTGCTCGACACGCCAGAGCCCGACCTGGCCTACCTGTTCAAACACATCGTGACCCAGGAGGTCGCCTACGGCCTGCTGCTGTCCTCCCAGCGCCGACAGCTGCACCGCGCGGTCGCGGAGTGGTACGAGCAGGGCCAGGCCGATGACCGTGTCTCGCTGTATCCGCTGCTGGCCTACCACTGGGGGCGGGCAGACGAGCCGACCAAGACGCTCGGCTATCTGGAGCTCGCGGGTGAGCAGGCCCTGCTGGCCGGCGCCTACCAGGAGGCGGTCGACTTCCTCGGCGACGCCCTGTCCCTGGCCGAGTCCATCCAGCCGGCTGCTGATGTGCCGCGACAGGCTCGCTGGCACCGCCAGCTCGGCGACGCCTACATGGGGCTGGGCCGCCTGCCAGAGAGCCGCCGGCACGCCGACCAGGCGGTGGCCCTGCTGGGCGCTCCGGTGCCGGCCACGCCCCTGCGGCTGCTGGGCGACCTCGGCCGACAGGCGCTGCAGCAAGGTCTCCACCGGGTTTGGCCGGCGCGGTTGGTTCGAGGCACCCCGGCCGCGCGGACCGCCGCGCTGGAGGCAACCCGAGCCTTCGAGCGGCTCGGGTTCCTCAACTACTACGCCAACGCCAAGGCGCCGGGTGTCAGTGCCGTGCTCCATGCGGTCAACCTGGCCGAGCGGGCTGGGCCGTCACCGGAGCTGGCGCGCGCCTACGCGTCGATGAGCGTGGCCGCCGGTGTCGTGCAACTCCACGCCCTGGCCAGGAGCTACGCCCGCAAGGCGCTCCAGATCGCCCGGGCCGAACATGATCAGCCCGCAGTTGCCTTCGTCCTGGTCGCGACCAGCACCTACCACAGCAGCGTGGGGAACTGGACAACGGCGCAGGAGGGGCTCCTTGAGGGATTGGGGATCGCCCAGGGCCTCGGGGACCAGCGCCGCTGGGGGGAGCTGGCGGCCGGGCGGGCGGTGGGCATGTACTTCCAGGGGCAGTTCGACCACCTGGCCGCCTGGCAGGCCGAGATGCAGGAGATGGCCAGCCACGCCGACGACCCGCAGCGCCAGGCCCACGCCATCCTCGGGAAGATCTGGTATCTGATGCCCCAGGGCCGGACCGACATCGCCATCAAGGAACTGCGGGAGGCGACCAGGCTGCTGGCAGGGCGTGGCTCACGAGCCGACGAGATCGTCATCTACGGCGTCCTGGCCCTGGCGTACCTGCGTCGCCAGGACACGGAGCAGGCCCGGCTCGCGGCCCACCGGGCGGCCAGCCTGATCGCGCAGTCCCGACCCACCGCCGCCTACACCCTGGAGGGATACGCCGGCGTCACCGAGGTCTACCTGAACCTCTGGATGGCCGGAGACCATGCGGCGGCACGGCCGGCCCAACAGGCCCGGGCCGCCCTCAGGCGACTCGCTCGAACGTTCCCGACGGCCCGGCCACGCGCCTGGCTGTATGAGGGCCTGGTCGCCAACCACCTCGGCCGCCGGCGACGCGCCGTGGCGGCGTGGAACAAGAGCCTGAAGACGGCCGAGCGCCTGGCGATGCCCTACGAACAGGGCCGAGGGCACTACGAGCTCGGGCGACACCTGCCGCCGGGCCATCCAGCCCGACAGGAACACCTCAGCCGCGCCTGGGAAATCTTCACCGGCATCGGCGCATCCTACGAATTGACGCAGGTTCGAGCAGCCATGTCACCGTGACCTGCGGCCGCGGCCGCCGAGCGGGCCGAGGTCGGCCAGCGGGCCCAGGTGCCGCAGCTTGTCCGGGTTGATCACCGAGGTCACCGTCTGGATCTGGCCGCTCTCGGCGATGTCGAGGGCGACCACGCCGATCAGCCGCTCGGACCGGTCGAGCACCATCGCCCCGGGCTGCCCGTTCACCGAGACCTCGCGCAGCGAGACGCCGCCGAGGTGGGTCGTGGCCCGCCGCACCGCCGCCAGCAGCGTGCGGGCCACCCGCACCCGGCCCGTGAGCGGCTGGGCCAGGCCGCCGCCGTGCAGGGTCACGTCGTGGGCCAGCAGTTCCTCGAGCGCGCCGAGGTCGCCGTCCTGGGCGGCGGCGAAGAACCGCCGGGCCAGGCGCTCGCGTTGCTCGCGCGACGGCTCGAAGCGGGGTCGCCGCCGCTCGACGTGCCGCCGGGCCCGGGCCACGAGCTGGCGGGCGTTCTCCTCGCTGGTCGCCACGATCGCGGCGATCTGGTCGTAGGGGTAGTCGAACACCTCGCGCAGCAGGAACGCCGCCCGCTGCTCCGGCGTGAGGGTCTCGAGCAGCACGAGGAACGCCAGCGACAACGAGTCGGCCATCTCGGCGTGGCTGGCCGGGTCGCCGCCGCCGTCGGCCGGTCCGCTCGCCGGGACCAGCGCCACGGCGGCCCCCGCCTCGCCGACCAGCAGCTCGGGCGGGGCCTCGACGTAGGTCTCGCGCCGGGCACGGGCCGAGCGCAGGTGGTCGATGCACAGCCGGGTGACCACCGTCGCCAGGTAGGCGCGGGGTGCCTCGATGCGCTCGCCGTCCCGGAGGGTGTGGTGGAGGCGGATGAATGCCTCCTGGACGATGTCCTCCGCCTCGCTCACGCTGTCGAGCATGCGGTAGGCGACCGCGAACCGACCGGACGCAGCTCCTCGAAGAGCCGGGCGTTCACTCGCCGAGGCCCTTGGCGAAACCGATGCGCCACGTCGACCAGCGGGGCTGCCAGCCGAGCTCGCGCTTGGCCTTGGCGTTCGACGCGCCCCGGACCTCGGTCATCACCATCACGGCGGCCTCGCCGGCCAGCAGCCGGGCCACGAAGCGGGGGACCCTCCTCGGCTTGGAGGCCCCGAGCTGCTCGGCCAGGAACGGCAGCCACTCGCGCACCGGTGCCGGCTCGTCGTCGACGACGTTGTAGATGCCGGGCCTGCCGTTGTCGACGGCCGCCACGGTGGCGCTGGCCGCGTCCTCGATGTGCACGTGCGACCAGATGCCGCCGCCGTCGCCGATGATCGGCAACCGCCGCTTCCGGATGGACTTGGTCAGCAAGGCCTCCGGGTCGGCGGTGATGCCGGTGCCCGGTCCGTAGAAGCCGCCGTAGCGCAGCACGAGGCCCTCGGCCCAGTCGATGCCGGTCACGGCGTCCTCGAGGTAGCGGATGGCGTCGGCGCCGGAGCGCCACCCGGCCGGCAGATCGAGGTCCGGCGGGTCGTCCTCGGTCTTGACGGCACCGCCGGTGCGGGCGTAGGTGCCGATGGCGACGATGCTCTGGGCGACGAAGCGGCGGATCCCGACGGCCCGGCCCGCGGCCAGCAGGTGGTCGGTGCCCTCGGTGCGCAGACGGTTGGTCATGGCGGCGACGCGATCGGGGTGCCGCAGATCCCTCAGGTTGAGCTCCCCCTTGAGGGCGGTGAGCTGGTGGACGATCACCTCGGGCTCGGTCTCGGCCACGGCACGGGCGATCGCGTCGGGATCGAGCGCGTCGGCCACGACCGGGCGGGCGCCGAGGGCCCGGAGCATGTCGGTCTTGGCCGCCGACCGGGTCATGCCGATCACGTCGTGGCCGGCGGCGGCGAGCTGGGGGACGAGCTGGGTGCCGATCGCACCGGTGGCTCCGGCCACCAACACCTTCATGGTGCCTCCTTCTCGATCCACCTTCGGGCGGTCACCTCTGGAGACGAGACACCCCCTGCTGCCTGTGACACATGGGCCTTCGCGAATGTCCCCGCCCCTGCCGCGGCGGGGCGGCGCCGGGGCAGGGATCGGGAGCCGTCCGGGCGGACGTCCCCGGAGACCTCGATGGTGAGCGCTACGGAGTCGCCGTGGAGGACCAGGGAGCGGGAAGCCCGCGGTCGCGCTGGCTCACCCCGAGTTCGCCGTACGGGTAGTCGTCCACGATCGGGGTGCTGGCCTCGTCGAGGCGGGCCGCCTCGGAGGCCGACAGGTGCAGGCCGGCTGCGCCCAGGTTGTCCTCCAGCTGGTCCAGCGTCCGCGCCCCCAGGATGACCGAGGTCACCGCCGGGCGGTCGACCAGCCAGGCCAGCGCCACCTGGGCCATCGAGACCCCGCGGGCCTCGGCGACCGACCGCACGGCCTCGATGACCCGCCAGGTGCGTTCCTCGGGGTTGCGCCGCCCATAGGCCTCCATGCCACGGTCGGGATCCTCGCCCAGACGGGTGGTACCGGTCGGCGGCCGGTCGCGCCGGTACTTGCCGGTCAGCCAGCCGCCCCCCAGCGGCGACCACGGCAGCATGCCGATGCCCTCGTTGAGGCAGACCTGGACGAGCTCGAACTCCACGGCCCGCTGGAGCAGGTTGTACTGCGGCTGCAGGGTGACGATGGGGGCCAGGCCCAGGTGGCGGGCCAGCAAGGCCGTCTTCTGCACCTGCCAGCCGATGAAGTTGCTGACCCCGAGGTACTGGATCTTGCCTGCCCGCACCGCGTCGTCGAGGAACCGCAAGGTCTCCTCGATCGGGGTGAGCGGGTCCCAGGCGTGCGCCTGGTACAGGTCGATCACCTCGACGCCCAGCCGCCGCAGGCTCGCCTCCAGGGCCCGGGTCAGGCCGACCCGCGACAGCCCGACGTCGTTCGGCCCCACGCCCCTGGAGAAGCGGCCTTTGGTGGCGATCACCACCCGGTCGCGTGCTCCTGCCCGGGACCCGAGCCAGCGCCCGATGATCGTCTCCGACTCCCCATCCGCGTAGACGTCGGCGGTGTCAACGAGGTTGCCACCCTGCTCCACGAAGCGGTCGAGCTGTTCGTGGGCCACCTTCTCGTCGCTCTCGGCCCCGAAGGTCATCGTGCCCAGGCACAGCGTGGACACCACCGTGCCGGTCTTCCCCAGCGTCCGGTACTCCATCGATGCACGCCTCCACCGAGTCAGTCGCTCCCGCTACCGGTCGCGGGTCAGGTTGCTGCCGAGAGGCCAGCAGCGTCCTGACAGCCGATCCTCAGGTCACGCCAGGGTAGCGATCCTCCTCGGAGCCACCCATGTGAAGCCCTGGGAACGCCCCGATCCGTGCCCATCGCGGCCCCAGCCGGACCTGGGAAGCCGTTGGCGGCCAGCCAGCGTGCCGACTGCTCCGGAGTGCGGAGGAACACCGACAGGTCGAAGCGCCAGCGCCCCTGCCCGGCGTCCAGGTCGAAGGGTACGTGGTAGCGCTCGTCTCTGGCCTCGCCGGTCGGGCATCGCTCCCCTCGTTCGTCGCGGTAGCTGAACCCGACACATCCTGGCAGCTCCGCCACCCGTTTCAGGAGTTCCAGGACACGAGGGCGTGCCGGACCGGGCTGGCTACTCCATGACAATCTGACCCCGCCGGAGCGGCACCTCGCGGTCCTGTCGTCAGGGCTCCTGCGGAGGGTTGTGACCGCCGCCGCCGTGGCCGCCGCCGCCCGGGCCGTGGCCGCCTGCGCCTGGGCCCTGATGGGACTGGCTCGAGATGCGGACCTTACGCGTCTCGCTGACGACCATCCCGTCACTGTCGGTGGCGGTGACCGTGACATGGCGCCGGTCGGTCTTGCCGGGCGGTGGCGTGTCGAAGTGCACGGTCACCTTCGCGCCCTCGCCGATCACCTCGCCGTCGCTGGTCCAGGTGTAGACGACCGGGCCGAGCAGGTCGTCGACCTCGGCGCGGGGAACGGCCGCGGAGGGAGCAGCCTCAGGGGTCGCTGCGGTCGGCAACAGCGACCCGCTCTACCTCGTCGTCTCCATCACCGACGTCGACGGCGTGCCCGTCAGCGGCCTGGCTGCCACCGACTTCACCATCACCGCCAAGATCGTGGCTGCATATGGCTCGGAGGTCGAGATCTCCTCGGTAGCTGCCGGCCAGCACGGCGACTACTTGCTCGATATTGTCCCGATCACCTACCAGGGCACCCAGTACACCTGGACGCTCGGACGGTACATCTTCTTCCTCACCGTCATCGACGGCGCCGACCAGGGCCAGACCGTCTGCGCCGTGTTCGTCCGTTAGGCCACCAGCCGGCAGGACCGCTTGCATGCCATGCAGTTTCGACCCCTCCCCCACCCCAGGTCAGCGACGCGAGCCCAGCCCACTACCCTCCTCGCATTGACCGTGGCTGTCCGCTGCTGATCGCTCGGCTGTGGACCCGCTCCTCGATTCGTCCTGCGTGACGCATCCGGCCTCAAGCATTGGCGGGCGCGGGCGTCCAGAGGTTGTAGGTGGCCGTGTACGACCTGCCCGAACAGGCCAGGCCCGGTGCCGATCGTCTCTAGCCGCAGCCACGGGATATCCCGCTCGGGATACGGAGCGGGGACCACGACCCGACGCTCGGGCTCGGGTCGGGCGACCACCTCGCTCCCGTCCTTGACCGACTGCCAGGTCGGCCCGGGATAGTGCAGGGCCACCGTGGCGTCGCCCTTCAGGATGGCGGCGGCCGGCTCCCGCAGAGCCCAGGCACCGGCGGCGCTGCAGTCGTAGATCTGGACGCCCTTCCCGAGGGCGCCCAGGACCAGTCGGTGGCCCTCGGGGACCTGGAGTCCCTTCGGGATGTGGTCGCTCTGGGCGGCCAGGGACGGGACTGCGGTGACGGCGACGCTGGTGGCGGCCAGGGCGAGAGCGAGCAGGACGAGCCGTCGCCGCAGGGCGACTCCTCGGCGTTGGCCCGCCTGGGTGCGTTATGGACAGAGCGCGCGAACCCTACGCAATCCCCGGGCCGCGTCAAACTCCGGCGGCTGCCTAGTCCTCAGGCGGCGCGGGCGACAATCGCACGGACCTGGCGGACAACGGTCCATGCCGCGATCGTGAACCAAGCGCGCTTTGGATCGCCGCGAGCCCGAGGCCGAATGTGGCCGACCAGCCGCAGATGGCTGGCCTCGGCATGCAGGGCGGCTCGCCGCTGAGCCACCAGTTCTTCGGTCACGTACGGATGCAACATCGTGGTCTCCTTCGCGATGAAAGACTTGACCGCCCTTACCTTGATGGGGCAGCTCGTGTAGGGCAGTGCCGCACGTCACCGCTGGCCGGTGCCAGTCAGCACCTGGCCTCCGCATCCGCCTTGACCTCTTGCATGCCATAGATCACCCGGAGCAAGAGGGCCACCGTACGTGCTGGCTGACCTGGCCCCCGCTGCTCTGCTGCTGCCCGCTGGTGACCGCTGCGGACTGGGGCCGTGTGCCCCGGCTGTGCCCCACTGAGGGAGCCCGCGCCGGAAGGAACCGGAGGCCACAGGCGGGCCAGGCAGGTCCTTGCGGGGCAGCGGCGAAGCGGCGCGCGAGCCCCGCTCCCTCCCGGCAACGGCCGTTGCCGCACGTCCTAGTCTGGGTAGTTCTGCGACAGCGGGTTGCGCGGCTCGGGCGCGCGGTTGGGGTTGTCCGCCTGCACGACCCGGACCACATCGCCGAGCGCCTGCCGGGTTGGCAGCGTGCCGGGCCCCCAGGCCGCGTCGACCGCGGTCAGGTACGACGTGTAGGTTCGGTACGGTCCGCGCAGCATGAGCACGGACGGCGCCGTCTGGTTTCGCTCACCGCGGGGCGAGATCGGGCGGTAGCTGCCAGCGGTCGAGGTGCTCACGGGGGCGGTGGAGAAGTGGGCGCCGCCGTCGGAGGTCCTCCAGCGCTCGACGTGGAACACGCCGGTGCGGACCCGGGAGAGGTAGACGGTCGCCGGGTTCTCGTGGTCCAGCGTGATCCCGCCGGAGTAGTTCGGCTCCTGTGCGTCGCCGGTCTGCATTCTGCCGCCCGCAGCGACGATGTCGTGCGAGTCCCACCTCGACCCGGTCCAGCGGACGAACCAGTAGTGGTGGTTGGTGGTCGACGGGAAGTTGGCGTAAACGGCAATGGGCCGGCCGTCGGGCGTGGTGGCCACGTCCCAGACCCACGACCGCGCGCTGCCGTGGAGCGCGGCGGTGTAGATCCGCTGCGACTGCGCGGGGCCGACCGGCCCGGCCGTCAGCGGCCGGATGGCCGTGCCGTCGACGCGCTCGTAGTTGCCGCCCCGGATGCGGAGGTAGAAGACGTCCGTCGGGCCGGTGCGCGGGTGTTGCTGGTTGTAGACGAGGTGGATCGTGTCCGTGCCGTTCGAGGCGTACTTGACGTAGTGCCGGAAGCCGCCGTTGAGCAGGGTGCGCGCCGGGCCCCAGGTCTCGCCCTCGTCGTCCGAGTAGGTCCACATGGGGTTGAAGCCCAGCCCGCGCCAGAAGAGGTACAGCCGCCCCTCCGCCGGTAGGAAAACGAGGTTCGGGTAGGTGATCCCGTACTGGTCGGTGGGCAGCGGCACGACGCGCTCCGGCCCCCACGCGGAGACGTCGCGCGGCCTGGTGCTCACGCGGTAGTACATCCTGCCGCCCAGGTGCCCGGACCACATGACCAGCAGGCGGCCGTCGGTCCGCAGGTAGAGGGCCGGGTTGGCGTGGTCGTCGTACTGGAAGTTCGCGCGGACGACCGCGAGGACCCGCGTGCCGGTGGCGTGGCTCCGCGAGGCGACGACGATCGAGCCGGCGTTGTCCACCCAGCCGGCGTACGTGACGCCGCCGTCGTCCAGGGCGCGCGGGTCGGCGAACCAGCACCACGCGCCGCTGCTGGAGAACCGCGTGGGCACCGCCGCGGCCGTGCCGGCGACGAGGACTCCCAGCAGCCCGATGAGGGCCAGCGTTGCCAGCGTTCTTCTCACTCTGCCCCCCCTCGGCCAGCTTCCACCTCAGTCAGAAAACGATGGCCGGCCAACGCCCGTTACTGCCGTCGGCATTGTAGCGAGCGAGGGCGAGGGTGTCGCTGCCTCCGGTGAAGTCGGCGCCGACGACCAGCTTGCCGTCGGGCTGCACGACCATCCCGCCTTGCGGCGTGGCCGCGTTCTTGGCGGGCCTTGGTCCGGGCCGTCTGCGGCGGCAGCCTGAGTCTGCCCTGGTCGCCCCCAGGGTGGTACCGCCGCTCAGGCCAAGGCCCGGTCGGGCGCCGACGCAGCCATAGAATCAGGATCCTGGACACCCACACCTACGCCGAGCACCGCCAGCGCCGTCATCAGCGACCGGAGGAGGACTGCGGATGGGTCAGCACGTGCGCGCCGGTGACCTCGACATCTGGACCGAGCAGGTCGGCCAGGGACCGGACGTGCTGCTGATCGGGGGCCTGGGCGACACCGTCGAGTCCTGGCAGTTCCAGCTCGACGGGCTCGCCGACCGCTACCGCCTGACCGCCTTCGACAACCGGGGCGCGGGCCGGACGGTGCTGCCTGCGGGCGCCATCTCGGCCAAGGCGATGGCCGACGACGCGGCCGCGGTCCTCCAGGCGCTCGGCATTGGCTCGGCCCACGTCGCCGGCTTCTCCATGGGAAGCGCCATCGCCCAGGAGCTGGCCCTGCGCCACCCCGAGCTTGTCCGCAGCCTCGTGCTCACCAGCACCTACGCCCGCCCGGACGCCCTCTGGCGCTCCCAGCTGAGCTTCTGGCGCTGGCTGGTGGAGGTGGCGCCGAGCGAGCGTGCCTTCTTCGAGGCCTTCTTCACCTGGGTCTACACCCCCCGCGCGCACGCCGACGGTTCGGTGGACCAGATCGTCGAGGAGGCCCTGGCGTTCCCCCACCCGCAGTCCGTGGAGGCCTTTCAGGCCCAGGTCGAGGTGTGCGTTGCGCACGACACGGCCGACCGCCTCGCCGAGATCGCCGCGCCGACGCTGGTCCTGTCCGGTGACCTCGACAGCATCCTGCCGCCGCGCTTTGGTCGAGCTGTGGCCGCGGCGATCCCCAACGCGCGCTTCGAGGTCATGGCTGGGGAGGCCCACCAGCCCTTCCAGGAGGCTCCGGAGGAGTGGAACGCCCGCGTCGACGCCTTCTGGCGGGAGGTCGAGGCACAAGGCTGACATTGCACTGAGCGCTACCCGAGCACATCACTGCGCCCCTTATGGGCGGTGGGTTGGCTCGCCGGCAATTCCAGCTCGCGCATCAGCGTCTGGGCTTGCTCAAGGTGCCGGTGTCCCTGCGGGGTGCCAGCGGCATGTCTGCCGAGCTCGGCGTGTGCCAGGGCGGCATCGAACGGCATACCGAGGCGCTCAGCCGAGGCCAAGCCCGCTCGCCAAGCTGCCTGTGCCCACTCCCCCCGTCCGGAGAGTTGGGCAAGGCGCCCTTGCCAGAGCCGTGCCCGCGGCTTGCCAATCGGGAAGATGCGGGCGAAGCCTCGCAGGTCTCGGCAGGCCCGCCGGGCCGCTCGGCTGGTGTCGCTGGAATCCTGACCGGCCTCCCACAGCGACAGGTAGACCTCGGCGACGCCGGCGTAGCCCTCGAGCAGGTAGTGGGCGGTCGGCGCCTGAAACTTGGCGATAAGGCGGGCGGCCGCTGCGGCGGCCTGCTGGGCGGCCTGGGTCTCGTCTTGGCGGAGCCGGACAACGGCGAGCAGACCGTAGGCTCGCAGCTGCTCAGCCTGGTCGGGATGGCCGGCCAGCAGACCAAGCGCGGCCTCGAGCAGCTCGGCCGCCTCGTCTGGTCGGCCTGCCCGCAGCTCGCACTCGGCCTTGCCGAGCCGCCCCCAGACCTGATGCTGGACGTTCTCGTCGCGCCGGCCCCGCCGGTGGACGTCGTCGAACCCGGCCGCCGCCTGTTGGAATTGGCCGCGGTACAGCGACGACATGGCCTGCACGGTCAGGGCGTCGCCGAACGCCCGCCGGTCCCCGGCCTGCTCGAGCAGTCCGTTGGCCTCTGCCAGGGCCTCGTCCAGCTCTGCCCACCGGGCAGCGCCGATCATGTACACGCAGGTGATGAACAGCACATAGCCCAGGGGCCATAGCTGGCCGGTGCGGCGGGCGGTCTGCTCGGCCCGCCGGGCGTACGCCTGCGCCAGCGGGTGGATGGGGACGCTGCCCGCGGCCAGGCACATGATGGAATAGGCGCGGGCCAGCTCGGGCGATGGCCCCGCCCGCTCGGCCCGGTTCAACGCCTGGAGGCTGGCATGCACCAAGGCCGGGACGTCGTTGGCGAACCAGAACACCTCGGTGAGGCGCATGTAGGCCCGGCTCGCCTCCAGGCTCTCCTCCGGGGACCGCCGGCCACGGCTCACGGCCCGGTTCGGGAACACACGATGGGCGGCCTGGAGGGTGAGCTGCCGCAACACGTTGGGGACAAGCTGGTGGGGTGTATCGGGCAGCGGCGCCCCGAGCAACTCGAGGGCCCGACCGAGGTGTACACGCCCCTGGCCGGTCCCGCCGAACCCCAGGTGCGCTTCGGCGAGCTGGCGCTCCCAGCGGGCCCGCCGGAACCGGGCCTCGGCGCTGCTCCCCGGGGGCGGCGGAGGGTCGCGCTCCAGTGCCGCGGTCAGAAACAGGACCGCCTCGCGGTAGGCGCCACCGGCCAACGCCCGCTCACCCGCCAGCCCCTGGAAGGTGGCGGCCTTGGCAGCCTCGTCGGTCCGGCTCCAGTGGTGGGCAAGCAACGGGTAGAACCGGGGCAGCTCTTTCTCATGGTGCTGTTCGTACCATTCGGCGATCGCCTGGTGCAGCACTCGGCGCTGCGCCCGCACCATCAGCTCGTAGGCCACATCCCGGGTGATCACGTGCTTGAAGATCCACGGCAGCTCCGTCACCGGGGCCTCAGGCAGGACCAGGCTGCGTCGCTGCAAGCCCTCCAGCTGGTCGGCCAGCGTCGGGCGATCAGCGGCGATGGGGTAGATGTCGTGCAGCAGCGGGTAGGCGAAGCTGCGTCCGATGACGCTGGCCACCTTGAGGGTCAGCCGCTGCGGAGGCGCCAACCGGTCGATACGGGTGAGGACGACTCCCCTGCACGGTGTCGGGCAGAGACAGCTCCTGCAGGTCGGCACCGGGCGCGATCCGGCAACTCCCGTTGGTGAGGGTGATGACGCCGGTGTCCCGCAGGGCGTAGGCGA
>Ga0114129_10010324_pt1 | contig 13322 bp, 18 predicted proteins | sample RhiMetdeltSRZDD1_FD_80071 | JGI IMG/M metagenome (GOLD analysis project Ga0114129, IMG submission 80071) | Populus rhizosphere microbial communities from Tennessee, USA - Rhizosphere MetaG P. deltoides SRZDD1 (version 2) (version 2) | ecosystem: Host-associated > Plants > Roots > Rhizosphere >...
AGCCGCTGTCGGCCCATCGTCGCGGCACTCTGTAAGGACGGCCTCTATCGAGACCAGCGCACCCGAATGACGAAGGCATCACCACCGGTGTTGGATTTCCATGACATCGATCCAGGTTCGCTGCCAAGCACCAGACGCGGTTGAAGGTGCTTCCCGCCGGAGTCAATGACGAAGTCAACGGCCACCGTGTCCGAGCTGCGGAGGGTAGGCGTGAAGCTGATCCGGCCCACATCCTCGACGGTCATGCTTCCCTCAGCGCCGGAAGCAACCGTGACCTCGGGAGCCGCCACAAGAGTGCCGTTCTTGACGATCTCGAATTGAAGGCGGACCGCAGTCTGCCCCATCAGGCTCGACGTGCCGAGGATCGTGAACACCAACACGCCCATGAAACAGCGCGGTTTCATCAGAACCTCCTTTAATCTGCACTCTGCAATCTGCATTTGCAATCGGCACTCTGCAATCTGCAGTCGCCAATGTGTTAGCGGAGCTCGACGCGACCGCGCGGGCTCTGGATGACGGCCACCAGCGCCGATCGCTGACCCTTTGTCACGGGAAGATCGATCCCAAGCTCGCTTAGCATCTTCCGCACTTCTTCCACTTGGGGATGCTCTGCGCGAAACTCGACGAGCGTGGCGCCGGTCGCCGCCGTCCGCGCGGGATGGGGCGTCTGTCCCCAGTCGATGAAAAACGGAACGATGCCATCGGCGATGACCGTGCGGGGACTCGTGTACCTCCACGACAGCAGGACGCCCTGCGGCGTCTTTCGACTTCCCGAGCTGACCTCGCCGAGCTTGACGCCGCGCCGGAGGGCCTCAGCAGCGAATTGATCGAGGTTGTCCCCTTTCGCCGCCCACGCCACCAATCTCGGTGCGGTGAGGTTGTCGATGCCAAACGTGCGGGGACGCTCCGGCTTCGGTTGTTCCGGATCCGGTCCGATGATTTCCAGGTAAGTGGCCGGCCCGAGCGCGACGAGCGCGTTGCGCGTGCCGACTCCCGGATGCTGCCCTCCGGGAGTCGCGCGGACGCCAAGGATCTTCTCAACCTGATCGACGCCCGCCTGTAAATCGGGTGTTCCGTACACGAGATGATCGATCCTGGGCAGCAACCCGGACGCTCCTTTAGACCCCGCGCCGCTCTGGATGGCTGCCAGTCCGTTTCGCGCGGCGGGCACAGCGAAATACACGACGTTCGGCGCCCCCGATCGAGCGACCGCGATGTCGGGATAGCCGTCCCTGTCCAGATCGCCGATGGCGAAACCGTATGCCGTGCCCTTATTGTCGCCGAACGGCACGGGGGTGAAATGCTGTCCCGAGCCGTCGTTGAAATACACAACGGGCTGCGCTTCGACGTGGCCGACGACGATATCGATTTTGCCGTCGAGGTTCAGGTCGCCAACACTGAGCGCGTAGGGCGCGGTTTTCGTGGTTGCGATCGGAACGGGCGCCGAGAACGTCATGTCCGGTCGATTGAAACAAATGAACGGACCACGACGCTCATCGATCGCAACGATGTCGATCAGCCCGTCCCCGTTGAGGTCCGCGGCCGCGGCCACTCGAAACTCGGCATCCGGCTGGCCAAACGGAATGCGTTTCTCGAATCGCGCTTTGCCGTCGTTGAGGTAGACGTAACTCTGGCCGCCATCGCGATTCGGCACGATGAGATCGATGAACCCGTCGCGGTTGACATCGGCGGGTGTGACCGTCGTCGCTGACTCGTGCGAGAAGGCGAGGCAGTCGGCATCGAAACGGCCTCCGCCCTTGTTGAAGCACACGAAATTGGAACCGCCGCTGTTGCCGGTCCGATTCGCGACGATGATGTCCGGATGACCGTCGCCGTCGAGATCCGCGACGGCGGCATTTCGCGTCGGCCACTCCGGACGACCGTACGTGGAGATCTGTCGAAAGTTGCCCTTGCCGTCGTTGGCGTATACGCGTTTCGGATCCGGTGCGTCGTTGCTGACGACAACATCGAGATCTCCGTCGCCGTCGATGTCGACCAGCGTCGCGGAATACGATCGATCGGCCTCGTCACCGAGGTTGTGCGCCGTCGGGAATCGACCGTGGCCGTCATTGAAGAGCACTCGATCGAGGAGGGGCGAATGCCGGCCTTTTGCGAGAACGATGTCGGGGAAGCCGTCGCCGTTGAGATCGCCGATGCTGACGTTCGCGGAATCTTCGGAGGATTCCTCCAGCAACAGCACGCGGCTGAACGTCGGAAGATCTGCCGCCCCCGAACCCTTTCCTTCCTGGAGCGTCCGTAAAGCTGGAATCCCGATCGCGAGGAGAATCGCTGTCAGTGGGACGAACATGTACAGTCCGACCATCCAGTGTGACTCTCGCTCGAACGTGAATCCCGGGAGCTTCACTGGAGTGCCTATCGGAGGTGCGGCGCGAGCCTCGCCACCGCCTCCGCTGATGTCATCACAGGAATGACCTCGAACTCCACGAGATCGGTCCAGCGGCCGAGCCACTCATCGAGCAGACCGCGATTCGGAGATTCCATGACTTGATAGCAGGTCGTCAAATCCGAACTGACCCAGCTGTTCACGTAGTCCAGCCCAGCCGGAGTCAGCCGCCCGTGTTCGCGAAAGCGGCGGTACACGGGAATGGCATCATCGTTCTTGAAATGTTCGATGACCATGAAAAGCATCGCGCCACTCACTCGGCAGCTGGCGCGGATTGTAGCAGAGAGGGACGACTACTTCTTCCAGCCGCAGTCTTTCGCGACCGGATCGATCAACTCGGCGAGACCCGCGACGTTGAAGTGTGCGATGACGTCGTTCGCATTGTGGGGAGTGTAGCCAATCCGCAGCGCGTGCGCGTTGAGCAGCCGCTGCGCGAATTGAGCGCCGTCGGGCGCGAAGAGCGCGTCGTGGTCGTCGGAGTCGGGCCATCGTTCCGTCTTCAGCGGCTCATCGTCGATGCCGACGATAACGGTCTTGCCTTCCGCGTGCGGCTCGATTTTCATCGCCGACCCTGTGTAAACGAACGTCTGCGTGGTCCGCGCCGTGCAGCGGATGACCAGCGCGGGCTGCGTTGCGCCAAACCACGTCTGCACCTTGTTCTCCGATAGCAGCTCGAAGGCCGCACCGCGAGCGCTGCCAAGCCAGTGCACGCGATTCTCAGCGTTCCAATGCTGAGTGGCCGTGGATGCCCACCGTTTCGGCGAGGATAACGTCGGCTGCGCGATGCTGGCGTCTGGAATGGCTGCGGACACGTTTGAAGATGGCCCGCTTCGCCCGAAGAGGAGCGCGAACACCAGGATTCCGCCCCCGACAACCGCCGCCGCGAACAACATGAGATCGCGCCGGCTGGCGTCCGAACTCACAGCAGGCGTCACCGATTGACCGGCCGCTGGTGCCGATCCAGGTGGCGCGTTCGCCGGCACAGCACGGGGTGCGGACGAGGCAGTGGTGCTCGCGACCGGCGTGCCGCAAACCGCGCACGTCGTCGATGACTCCGCAATCTGGCTCGTGCACTTCGGACAGCGCTTCAATTGAGTCTCCACCGCGGCTCCATGACACACCACGGACCTGCCGCTCGAGGCGGCAAGCCGCGTGCCAGCATCAGATAGAGGTTGAGACGCGGTGTCAGCCGTGAAGAAGCGTGAAGAAAGGAGCCGACGGCCGGATCCGCTCAGTGTGCGGGAGCTTACGAAGCTGTCTGCCTCGCTATCAAGATCGTTGGTGCGACAACCCTGCCCGATCGGCTGAACAGGGCACGACCAGGCCGCGCAGCGCGAAGTAGTGCGGAATGTCCGTCATCGTAATCACGTGATCCGCTTTCGCCTCCTGCACGCCGAACGACGTCAACAATGCGTGCCGGCGCGTCGTGCAGGCGCCGACGAACGTCTTCCACGGTTCGTGCGTCTCCGCGAGAAGTTTGATGCTGCGGCTGTCGGGATCCCATTGGGCGCCGAACGACACGCCGAGGAGGATGCGATCCGCCTCGCTCGCATTCGTGAATTGCGAGCCGGTCGGGGTCTGGGTACCGATGGAGGCTTTGTGGATCTCGGCCTCGTAGAGAAGGTCGCCACGATCGCGCATCCGAACAGTCCATGATTCCGGGCGATCGACGACGTCGATGTCTCGCGTGCGGAAGTGAACGCCGGTCATCCGTCTCGCCACGAGACCGAGCACACCGCGGTTGATATTTGCCTCGAGCACGAGTACGGTTCGACGCCGCTTGCCGTCCGGGTACGGCAGCCATGCCATTGTCCGGTGAATCAGGTAGTTGAAACCGGTTCCCGTCCACGCGGGAAGAGCCGAAGGGCGCATCGCGGCGATGTTCACGAAGCACGCCGACACCCATGCGAGGCCGTTGTGGATCACGAGCTCGCCGCCCGGAGGGACAAACGCCAACAGCAGCTCTTGTCGGACGGGGTACGTGACGAGGAATCGCCTCGTGACAATCCCCCGCATGTGGAGTCCGTCGAGGGGATCGGTTGGCGCGAGATCGCTCGGATTCGTCATCGGAGGATAATAGCGTCCATGTCCAGTGTTCGAACGATTCCTTTTCTTTTTCTCGTACTCACCGCACCCGCCGCCGCTCAGAACCCTCCGGCGGCGCGCGATGTCACGCTGACCGCGGCCGACGGTATCCAGTTGAAGGCGACGTACTACGAGGCCGCGAAGCCTGGCCCGGGGGTGTTGCTCCTGCACATGTGCAACACGACTCGGAAGTCGTGGGCGCCGCTAGCGCCGCAGCTGGCCGCTGCGGGAATCCATGCCCTGGCGATCGATTATCGAGGCTTCGGCGAGAGCGGCGGCGGCCGGTTCGACCAGATGCCGCCGCAGGAAGCCCAAACGATGGTCAACGAGAAGTGGCCGGGCGATGTCGACGCCGCGTACGCCTTTCTCCTCGCTCAGCCGGGAGTGGACAAGACGCGCATCGGCGCCGCGGGCGGCAGTTGCGGCGTGAACCAGGCGGTGCAGTCCGCGCGGCGGCATCCCGAGATCAAGTCGCTCGTCCTGCTGGCAGGTCCCGCCGATCCGGAGGGCCTTCGCTTCATCGAGCAGACGCACTGGCTGCCGATCTTCGCGGCAGCCGCCGCGGACGATCAATACGACGCGCACACTCCACAGTTGATGGAATGGCTGCTGGCGCTGTCTGGCAATCCGCGCAACAGGTTTTCAGGCTTCAAGGACGGCAAGCACGGAACCGAGATCTTCGGTCCGCATCCGGAGCTGCCCAAACAGATCGTCGGGTGGTACGTGGACACGCTCGTGAAAAACCCCGCCGATCCCAAAGCGGCAGTAGTCCCGAAGAACACACCGATGCGCGAATTCTGGCAGAAGGCGGAGGAGCCAGGCGGCGTCGCCGCGGCGGTGCAGATGTTCCACGACGCGCGCAAGCGCCATCCGAACGTCATGCTGTTTCCCGAAGCCGCGCTCAACCTGCTCGGTTATCAACAGCTGCAGGCCGGGAAAACGAAGGAAGCCATCGAGCTGTTCAAGCTCAACGTCGAGGCATATTCCTCGTCAGCGAATACGTATGACAGTCTCGGTGACGCGTACCTGGCCGACGGCCAGAACGATCTGGCGCTGCAGGCGTCGCAAAAGGCCATCGAGATGCTCGCCACCGATCCGTCGGGTGAGGACCGCAAGAAAGCCATCCGCGCCAGCGCGGAACAGAAGATCGCCAAGCTGAAGGGCGGCGGAAGTCAGCGCCGTTCGCCGAACCAGTAGCACAGGCCGTCGGGCGCGACCACGTAGAAAACCTTCCACGACCTCCCGCCGTGTTCCTCGATGCCGAACCCCGGGTCGTCCTTCTCGAGGCCGTTCTCCTTCAGCTCCGCGAAAGCGGATTCGGCGTTGTCCACCTCGAAGGCGCAGCCGTCCTGGGAGGAGTCGCCGCCGTTCTCGGCGAGTCCGATCTGGATCCTGTCCCGACCGAGCACCGCCGATCTGTGCGGCGCTTCGCTCCTCGACACGACGCGGAACCCCATGACGGTCTCGTAAAAGGGGATGGCGGCGTCGAGATCCGGCACCGGGAGCGCCATGTTGTTCCCCTGATATCCCGACGCGGTTTTGAACACTGCTGCCATTTCAGCCTCCGGGGCACGCCAATGCGATTATCATCACAGCGCATTCAGCGTACATCGAGGAGCTGCTGTCCGATGAGCCGTCTACATCTCTGCTCGATTTCCGCGCTCGTTGCCATGAGCGCGATTGCCGGCGCGACGATCGTCAACGCCAGCCGGCCGGCGCCCGACGTTGGCCCCGAGCATGCGCGCCTCACCGCCATGTGCGGCACGTGGGACGTCGAGGTGACATTCTGGTTTCGTCCCGGCGGACCTGGCGTCGCAACCCGGGGCACGTCGACGATCAGACCGCTCTTCGACGGACTCTTCGTCGAAGAGAAAATCGACGGCATGCTGAACGGCAAACCCTTCACGACGCTCGCGTGGACCGGCTTCAACACCAGCACGCACCAATACGAAGCCACGCGCATCGCGAGCACGAATACCATCCGGATTGCCGAGAGCGGCAGCTACGACGAGAAGACCCGGCAGTTCGAGCTGAAGGCCGACTACTCAGTGGCCGGCGATACGTGGCACCAGCGCACCGTCACTCAGCCGACGTCCGCCGACGCCATGATCGCGATGAGCTACTTGAGCTTCGGCGCGGTACCTGAATGGAAGGGCGTCGAGATCAAATACACGCGCAGGCGATAGGCGTCCAGATCAGCGATCAGATCGCGGTGTCCACGACGTCGTAGTGCACGACCCGCCGATCGTAGGAGACCATCATTCGCGCGGCCTCCGGTGGCACGACGGCGACCTCGACATCCTCCCCCGCAAATCGACGAATGGACTCGATCGACTCCCACAGCGTCACGACCTGAAACTCCGTCCCACCGGCGATCTCGCGTTTCAGAATCGAAGCCGACACGAACCCGGGAAGCGCCGCCAACTCCGGGAGCGTGCGCGTCTTCAGGTGCTCGACGTAGCGATCGGCACAGCCCGGCTTGGTGGTTCCCTTCCAGTGTCTCGATATCACGCTGCGCCTCCGGAGGGCACGGAGGTACACCTAACAGAGGGAACGATCGTAAGGGCGCCAGCGGTCGCGCGCCGGCGCGACCGCCGCAGCCTCCGTGCGTTTCGGTGTTCTCTGAGACTCTGTGTTGAGTAGTTCCCGCATCTCGGGAACTCTCGTTCGGCGCTGTCAATAATTCGTGAAGACCACTTGCCCATCGCACGTGACGGCGCACCGTGTCTCCCATCCACAGCAATCCCAACCCGTCGGCGCGCAAAAGCGCGTGCACACCTCGATACAGCTCACTTCGCATCGAGTCCACGGAATGTGCCAGCGACCGACGAGCGCGGGCGTCACGCTGCCACCGCGATCGGCGGCAAGGACCGCCGCATGGAACGGGTGGCGCCCGTTCGCGCGCGGCAGCGCAGCATCGGCAGTAAATTGCGGCATGCTCATGTCGTATCTCCAACGAATGACAGCGACGCTATCCGTCCTTGCGCAGGATGACGTGCATCGCGCGCTCGCCCTGGACGTGCTCCACGGCTTTGTAACCGAGCGTGCGCACGTCGAGACCAGTCAACAGCGGCTCACCCGCCCCGAGGACGACAGGTCTCACGGCCAGTACCATCTCGTCGATCAGGCCCGCTCTGAGAAACTGTCGGATCGTGGCCACGCCTCCACCGAGGCGAACGTCTTTGCCGTTCGCGGCCTTCTTGGCCTGGTCGAGCGCCGCGTGAATCCCGTCGGTGACGAAATGAAACGTCGTGCCACCGGTCATCTGCAGCTGAGCGCGCGGGTGATGCGTCAACACGAACACCGGCGTGTGATACGGCGGTTCGTCGCCCCACCACCCTTTCCAGCTTTCGCCCGGCCACGGTCCGCGCACCGGACCGAACATGTTGCGTCCGAGGATCCACGCGCCAAGCCCGGCAAGGCCCCGCTCCGCCATGTCGTTGTCGATACCGGACTCGCCGCCCTCCAACCCGTGCATCCGCCGCCAGACACGCGTGTTGAAGAACCACTCCATCAACTCGGGACCGTTGACGCCAAGGGGATTCTGCAGATCCTGGTTCGGCCCTGCGCCGTAGCCGTCGACAGAAACAGCGAAGCTCTGAACCCGAAGTTTCGACATCGAGTTACTTTTCGGCCGGCTTCGCGAACAGCGCTTCGTCGATCTTGACGTTGTGCTGCACCTTCGTGAGGACAGTGGTGAACGTCTGAACGGCGGATGAGCCTCTGAGCTTGAATGCGACCTGGACGCCATCGACGTCCCGAAAGTCCGACAACTCGATCGTCTGCTCTATCTCTCCAACCTCCGGGAGAGTGACGGTGACGACCGTCTTGATTGGAAGAAAGGACTGCGCGTCGATGAAAACGTGCGACGGGATCCCGCTCGCCGGCGTGACGTTCAACACATACGCCTCGCGGTCGCCAACCTTGTCCTTGGTCCCGAGCTCGATCTTGGTCCCGCGTTCTTTGTAACTCAGGAACGGCGAGGGAAAGAAATTCTGCTTCATGAGTTCGAGCTGGCCGCCAGTGATGTCGTGGTTGCCGCGCATGGTGTCGATTGCATATCCCGAGGTCCCGTCGAATCGCTGATCGATGACCATCGATCCCGCGCCGACGGCAGTCAGGTCCAGAGTAATCAGCGTACGCGACTTGTTGGGGGCTTGATTCAGGACCTCGATCGACCCGCCAATATCCCCGGCGGGTGTCGAGACGGTCATCGTCCCGGTGGCCGATCGGGACGTGATCTTGGCGAGGGCAGCGCGCCCTCCCAAGGCGGTCAGGGTCTTCTCGACAACCTCGTCCGCGGTCTGAGCGGCAGCGCTCGTGACCGAGCTCAGAACGAACGCCGCCGCTAATAATCGTTTCGACGTAATACTCATCGCTTCTGTTCTCCTCGAATGACGGTACATTTCCCGGCGACTGTTTTCAACGTATCCTACGCCGCCACCGCGGCCGGGTTCCCGGAAGCCAATCCGGGCCGATGCCGGGTACGATAGCGGAACACGTGGCGCGCATGCAGGTATCAGCTGAGGCCGAGGAGTATCGCGACGGGCACTGGCAGCGCGAAGAGACCCGGCGCATCGAGACGGCATTCGACGCCGAACGGTTCGTCGATCGCGTGGGTTTCGCGGCGTGCCTGACGGACGCACGGCGTCCCGGGCCGTCGCTTTACGTGGCGGTCTGCGGCCGCCGCGACGCGGTCATGCCGCGCCATGTCCAGCAGGATCCCGAAGCGTCGCATACCTGGCTGCTGAAAGATGAACTGGTCCGCCGTGGCAAGTTGTACTACGGCAAGCTCGCTGGCGCTCGAACTTTGTTCATCGCACCACGCATGATTCGGCACTTCTATGCCATTTGGGGTATGCGGCGCGCTGACGAAGCGAGGCAGCTGAGCCGTCCGGCACAGGCCATCCTGCGCGTGCTGCGCCGCGAATGGGAGATGGCAACGTCCGATCTCCGGAGTGACTCGGGCGTCAGGGATCGCCCTGTGTTCACGCGCGCGCTCGACGAGTTGCAGGCGGCGATGCTCGTGGTTCCGAGCGCGGTGCATTACCAGCCGAAGTTCACGTACATCTGGACGCTCGCGGTGGGACGCTTTCCGGATGAATTGCGCCGGCGCACCAGCCGCGACATCGCGCTCCGCGAGATCGCCCGTTGTTTTCTCGCGTGCGCCGGGATGACGGTGCCGGGCGAGCTGGCGCGAGTCACCGGCCTGCCGCGACCGGACGCGGGGCGGGGCAACCGGGCGCTGGTGGCCGAGGGCTACGCGACGATGCCCGCGCGCGGCGTGTATGTGCTGGCGGCGGATCGCATGCGTGGCGAACTCGCGGATGTCTCCTGAATCCAGCCGACGCCAGATACCGAGAAATGTGGGCCTATCCGACTGGCCACGTCAGATGGATTTCCTGCGCATGAGCCGGTAGATGGCCTCCGGCCGCCGCGGCTGCTTGCGCCGGCGCCTCGTCGACATCAGGACGAGCATGCCGGCCAACGCCGTGGCCCACGCGAGGAATGGGTGCGTGAGCGGCAGCAGGTAGAAGGGCGTTGGAATCGCGATCGCGCTGCCGCCCCATCCGTCGAAGTCCGAGTAGGCCACCAGATGTAACCCAAACATCGCAAGCCCGATGAACACGCCACTCATGCGCGTCCGGCTCACTTCGCGATCTCCGGAGTCTGGAGCCAACGGCGTACGGTCATCGTGGCTTATCCCAAGAGAACTGTCACGCAGGCCCATTTACGGTAAGAACCCGCTAACGAGAAGGATGGCTGCGAGCAGCAGAGCCACGAACGACATTCCAAGAACCAACCGCAGCACTCGCGTCGCTAATGGATCGGTTATTCGATCCGCGTCGGTGATCCAATCAAACCCCATCTCAGCCACAGCATAAAGAATCCCCGTAAGGATGAGCCCTCCGAGCCAATACGGCCACGTCCCTGCTGAGCGAGTGAAGCTGAGCCCGCCAAAGAGATCTTCAATGAGCCCAACGACCGCCAGCAGCACGGCCAGCATCGCGACGATTCTGAGAGACCGGGCAAGGCGCAAAATGCTTCCTCAGCGGCGGCCCAGCGCGTAGAGCATGTCGGCTCGCTCCACAGTGCCAGGCTTCGAGCGCCCCTCTCGGTCGAGCGCATTCATGTACATTTCCTTCAACGCACGCTGGTCGTGGTCGGAGAGCCGTCGAACGGCCGAGTGACCTGCGGCATTGAAGTTCGACTCCCAGGCACGGGACAGGTCCTGAGGCGAAAATTCGATCGCCTCGCTGACAATCTCGACGACCTCGAAGCCGGCCGCCTCGAGAACTCTCCGACACGCCGACACCGAGCCAAGCGGCTCCCAAGGGTCGCGCAGCAAGACACCGCATGCAGCGGCGCAGTCTCGAAAAATGCGCCCGCCGGCAGGCGCGCCGGCCGACATCGCGGAAAACGCCAGAAGGCCGCCCCGCCTCAGGAGTCGATGCCATTCCCGGAGCGCCTCGTGAGGAGACATGTAGAGCAGCCCCGTGGCGCAGGTGATGACATCGAACATCTCTGATTCATACTGCGGCAGGTCGAAGACGTCACGTTCAACCAACTCGACGTTCGTCAAGCCCGACTCCTTCAGCGCCGCCCGTGCTTCGCGAAGCATGCCGGCAGAGATGTCGATGCCCAGCACGTGCCCTTCAGGTCCCACGATGCGCGCTGCGGCCAAAGCCGCAAAGCCTGTCCCCGTGCCGGCATCCATGACGCGGTTTCCCGGTTGGAGCCGGCATAACTCGACGAGACGTTCCGCAGAACGTCGATGCCAGTCGCTGGAGGCATAGCCGCGAGCACGTACGTCGAACGTTTCCGCGATCTCGCGGAGATCAGCGTCCATCGCTATTCGCTGCTCGCTGAGTGACGCCCTTCACAATTACCCATTCACTCGATTTCGCAACTACCCGATTCGCACCAGTCCGGCTAAAGCCGGACACTCCAATCGCCAGTCGGCAATCGCCAATCGTGAATCGCCAATCGGCAATCGCCAATCTGCGATAAAAAAGGCGGTGACGCCCGAATGCACCACCGCCCTTCAATTACCCGATTACCCGATTTCAAGATTACCCGATTCGCACGGGTCCACCTATCGTGACGGCTCGTCGAACCCGGGCCGGCGGAAGGCGGCCGCGCGGGGAAACTCTTTGTCCATCTCATCACGAAGCGTCGCGAGGCTGCCCGCGAGCACGACGGCTGCCTCGTCCTGTGTCTCGGCCGCGATGACCCGCCACGCGCGCTCGCTTCGCACGATCGAGATCAGCGCCACCTTGGCGGAGCCGTTCCAGTCGTTCTGAACAGGGCCTTCGTCATGGACGGCATCCTCGAGATACTCGTCGCGGCCGTTGAGGGCGCGCATGATCTTGACGTGTATCAGATGCAAGTCCCAGCCAATCACTTCGACGGCATCGTGCACCGACGGGGCGGTCATCGTGTCGTACCGCATGTGCTTCTCCAGCCAGCGGCGCGCCGCGACGGCGTAGTCGAGAGAGGCTTTCGCCAGGCCATGACGTTCGATCCGCTGCCTGCGTTGATCGATCTCACGACCTATCTCCTCGAGCTCCTTCTCGCTGGGCTCGTAGTCGGCAAGGCGCTCCGCCATTCGTTCGCCAAGCGTCTTTTGCCGCTCGCGCCCGGGCACTCTCGGCGGGCCGACCGCCAGTTCGATCGCGGCTTCGACGTCGCCATCGCACATCGCGATCGCCGACCTCATGGCGAATTGGGAGCACCGGTCGGTGAACGCGCAGCGGTCGCACCAGCTGTCACAATAAGCGGAAATGAAGTCGATGTAGTTTCGCGACACGGCTACCAGCCTTGATCCGCGCACGTCTGCCAGATTCTACGGCCCACGTCGTGTGAAGACACGCCACGAAAGAACGCCTCTAGCAGCGCCGCACCGTCGTGTTCTTCCACGGTCCGCACGATGAACTTCGGGCGGTAAACGGCAAAGCCGTCCGGATCGCGATGCGGCCGATACGGAACCGCCATCCTGTATTCGGCGACGGGCTGCCGGTACGCGCGGAGCTCCAGAACAAGGGCGTCTCTCCTGATGCCCGTTATCGTCACATACCCGTCGTACACGACGACCGCTTCGTCGGCTTGGTCCGCGTTCACCTCGAGCCAGCGGCTTCCCTGTGCGGCGACTTCACTGGGCGTGCCACTCGACAGTATCGTCACAGTCGGCGCGCCGGCCCCGCGCCGGCTGAACGCCAGCGGTGGAAGCGGAATCCGATCGAAGAGACAGCACACGGCCTGCGCGGCCGCGAACCCGGCGAGCTCGATACATGCAGACATGCCATCGAGGCGTAGCACATTTCGATCCGCATCAGCGCTGCGGGTGTACGCGGTGGATTCTTGCGTGTCCTCGCCTGGTTTCGCGAGGCGAGGTCGTTCGAGAACGGACGACGTGGCTGAAACAGCGTACTTTGACAGGGGCCCGATGCTCAGAAACTGCTACTCGGTCCGGACCGAGCTGCGTTGCAAACGCTCGCGGCACTTCACGTCTTGCTTCTCTTTCGCACCTGCCGTGTCTTCCACATTGGAATGAACCGGGTCCACCTGTTGCCGAAACGCTTACGACGTTGCGCGCGGAAGATGCCAAATCCAAAAATGGCACGGGCCAACAGAGGTAGGGCGAGGAGCGATACCCGATTCCGCAGTTACCCGATTCGTACCGGGTCCGGCTAGAGCCGGACACTCCAATCGCCAATCGTCAATCACCAATCGTGAATCGCCAATCTGGAATCGCCAACCGCCAATAAAAAAGCGGTCTTCACCGATTTAAGTACATGGGTTGAACGGTCAGAAAGCGCATCAGGTCTCGAGC
>Ga0114129_10010325_pt1 | contig 13321 bp, 8 predicted proteins | sample RhiMetdeltSRZDD1_FD_80071 | JGI IMG/M metagenome (GOLD analysis project Ga0114129, IMG submission 80071) | Populus rhizosphere microbial communities from Tennessee, USA - Rhizosphere MetaG P. deltoides SRZDD1 (version 2) (version 2) | ecosystem: Host-associated > Plants > Roots > Rhizosphere >...
GAAATCGCGGGTTTTCGATCTGACGAATCGCCGCGGCGACATCGCGGCGAACGCTGCGTGATGAACTGCGCGAATCGCCGGCGAGATCGACGAGCGCGCTCTCTGCGGCATCGACGTCGGCCGGATTGCGGCTCGCGGCGAGTGCGACGGCTGCCGTCACGCGGATGCGCGGATCGGGATCAGCCAGCAGCGGCCGCGAGAGGCTCGCCGCATCTTCATTGTTGATGTTGCCGATGGCCGCAATCGCCCCGGCGCGAACGCCGGAATCCCCGTCACTCAGCATGCGACGCAGCTGCGGCAGCCAATTCAGCGCGATATCCCGTCGTACCGACCCGATCGCCTGAAGCGCCCTGCGACGGACGTCCGGCGACTCGTGATAGAGCAGGAGCGGCGTCACCAGATTGCGTTTGTCGAGCGACTCGAGCATGTCGATCGCATAGACGACGCGTGCCGGATCGGGCTGGGCGAGTTCCTGCATCAACGTTTCTATGGTCGAGAGATCCGCCCCAGGGATGCGAAGATCCTTGACCTCCATGACCCGCGATTCGAGACTTTGCCTGAAGCTCTGGAGATACTCACGCCGGGCGCGCAACGCCATGACAATCCACAGCACGGCAACCGTGATGCTCAGGTAACTGAGCTGAGCCCAGGTGAGACCGGCGACCTTGATTGCCACGATCAACAGCGCGGCGCCGAGTCCTTTGGCAAAGCGATCCACGGCCACATCGGCGAACGGCTTGGCTCGGTACTTCATGGCCGTGGGAAGCGGCATGAACAGGATCTCGCGTGTCGTCTTGTCGACCGTGTAGCGAAGCGAGGTATCGAGAACGCGTGCGGTCGTCGCCGACCAGAGTGCGGCGGTTGCGAGCATGAGTATCCCGGTGCCGCCGAGCGTGATCGGCAACAGCAGGAGCGCGAACCCGATCCCAAGCAGCCGGTGCAAGCGCGACGTCAGTGTCATCTGGATCAAGAAACCCGCGATGGAGGAGTAGAAGATCACATTGGCCAGAAACGCGGTGCGCCCGTCCTTGCCGGGAATGTACTGCGCCGCCGCCATGTTCACCTGCTGCTCGACGATGCCGGCGCCGATCGCAGCGAAGCTGATGACCAGCGCGATGATCTGAAAGTGTTTGGATTTGATGAGAAGAGATACCGCCTCGCGCGGACTCATGCCCTTCTCGTCGCCGACCGGCGCGTCGCCGCCGGTTGGTTTCTCCCGCATCGCGATGGAAGACACGATCGCGCCACAGACAGCGAGAAACAATGCGGCGACAAGAAGAAGGTTGTTCGTCCCAATCGTGCGCGCATACTGCCCGGCAAACCCGGCACCCACGATTCCGCCGAGACTCGCGCCGCCGCCGATAAATCCAAATATCCGCTTGGCCTGTCGCGCATCGTAGATGTCGTTGGCGAGAGACCAGAACTGACTGATGAGCAGACTGCCTGCGAGTACACCCCAGAGATAGAAGGCAACCGATACCCAGGTCGCGTTGGTTTTGAAGAGGCTCCAGAACACGAGCAGCAGGCCGACCATCACAACCTGTGTCGCAGCAAACACCCAGCGCCTCGGCAGCAGCCGCATCGCGCTGGTATAGGCCTGAATGACGAACCCCATGATCATGCCGGCGACGAGCTGCACGTATGGAATGTTGTCGGCACCCAGCGAATCGATGAACTGGGAGCGTGTCGCAGGCTTGACAATGTTGTAGCCGGTCATCGCGAGGAAAGAGTAGGCAAACATCAGGAGCGCCGTGACCCCCTCTTCCTCGCGAAGATCGACCAGGGGCCGAAGAATCCGCTGCAGCATGGGCACAGCCTAAGTCATGCGGTACCTGAAGTAAACTGCGCCACCGATGGTTTGGCGGGTGCGGCGCTACTTCGACGTGCGATCCGGCGAGGGGCGGCGCGTTCTTTTCTCCTTTCTTTACGTCGCGGTGGTGGCGGCCTCGTTCCTGCTGGCGCGACCGATCCGAAACGCCCTGTTTCTTCAGCAATACGGGGCCTATGCCCTGGTGTATGTCTACGCCTCGGTCCCGGTCATCCTGTCGCTGTTCGTGCCCATCTATACCCGTGTCGCCGCCCGGGTCGGGTCGCGAACGATGGCCGTCGCCACGCTGGTTTTCTTCAGCAGCAACGTCGTCCTCTTCTGGTATGCGTTTCGATTTCACGGCGATGCGATCGCGGTTCGCGGCTCGCTGGCGTGGTATCTGCCGGCGGCGTTCTACGTCTGGGTCAACTGTTTCGGCGTGATTGCGCCGGTGCAGGCCTGGAGCTTCGCGAATCTGCTGTTCGATACGCGACAGGCGCGGCGGTTGTTCGGCCTCATCGCCGTCGGGGCATCGCTGGGGTCAATCGGCGCGGGCGTGCTCGCTCGCCTGCTCGTCGGACCGGTCGGCGGAGCGGTCAACATGCTGCTGGTGCTTGCGGGTCTCATCCTCAGCGCCGCCGCCATCGTGGCAATCGCCCACATGCAGCTGCACGTTGCCGGCACGGCGAGGCGGGCAAGGGCGCCGAAACATCCGGTCGGGGATAGCTTTCGGCGGATTACTGGTTCGCCCTACTTGCGACTGATCGCGGCCATGGTCTTCCTGGCGGCCGTCACGACGCAATGGATCACCTTTCAGTTGAACCTTGCCGCGTCACAGCGAATCGCCGACGCCGACGCGTTGCTGAGATTCTTCGCGACGTTCAATTTCGCGCTGGGAGCGGTGAGTTTCGCTCTCCAGCTCGCGCTCGTGGGTCCGGCGCTGCGCCGGTTCGGTCTCGGCGTCACGATCCTGATGTTGCCGGTCGCACTGGCGACCGGCAGTGTCACGATGGTGCTGTTGCCGGCGGTATTGTGGACCGTCCTGCTGACCAGCTCGCTCGATCAAGGACTCCGTTTTTCACTCGATAAGGCCACCTACGAGCTGCTTTACCTGCCGCTGCCGCCAGCGCAGCGATCGCAAATCAAGACCGCGATCGATATCGTTGTCAGTCGCGTTGCCGACGCAGTGGCTGCGGTGCTTCTCGGTATTGCCACAGAGGGATTCCTGGTTTTTCACGGACTGCAATTCGGCGTCCGCGGCACGGCTGCCATCAATCTCGGATTCCTCGCAGCCTGGATTCTGGTGGCGACGCGCCTGCGTGGTGAATACGTCCGCACGATCCAGTCGAGCATTCATCGCCACCGCATTGCGAGCGAACACGCGCCCGATGTGCCGCTGGATCGCAACGCTGCGAGCATGCTCGCGGAAAAGCTGGTCTCGGACGATCCGGCCGACGTGCGCTACGCACTCGATTGGCTCGATGCGCAAGGCATGATGGGACTGGACCGCCAGGTCCGTCAGCTGCTGTCGCATCGCGAGTCCGACATCCGGCGTCGCGCGCTGACCATGTTGAGCGCGGCGCGCGACACGTCAATCAGCCGCCGCGCCATGGAGATGCTGCGGGATTCCGATCTCGGCGTTCGGACGGAGGCGCTGCTCTACGTGACTCGAGAGATGCGCGTCGATCCTGTTCGTCAGCTCGAAGAACACGGTGACGTCGAGGACTTTTCAATACGCGCTGGGATGGCGGCCTTCCTCGCTTCTCCCGGTCCCTCGCAAAATCTCGATGCCGCGCGTGTGCTGCTCGAGGCGATGACTCGGTCCGAGGACGACGACGGCGTCCGCGATCGACTGCAGGCCGCGCGCGTGCTGTCGCTCGTGCCGGGAGTCTTCACTGATCTCCTGGTTCTCCTAATCACAGATGATGACGGGGCGGTCGCGCGGCAGGCGATTCAGGCGACCTCAGTCGTCATGCGCGATGAAGTTGTCGACGCTCTGCTCGCGGCGCTCGCGCGTCCTGAACTGACCGGGGATGCCGCCGAGCGGCTGGCCCGGTATGGCAATGCGCTGGTGCCGCGTCTCGCCCGGTGTCTTCATGAGGAGCACACCGCCGTGGAAATCCGGCGCGAGGTTCCGCAGGTCCTCGTGCGGATCGGGACGCCGGTGGCGCTCGAAGTGTTGATCGAAGGCTTGCTGCAATCGGATGTCACGCTCAGGCAGCGCGTGATCGCCTCGCTCAACAAGCTTCACGACATCCATCCCGAGGTGCACATCGACGATCGGGTCGTCGAACTCGTGCTCGCCGCCGAGATCGCGGGCCACTACCGTTCGTACCAGGTTCTTGGGCCGTTGCGCGAACACCTCAAAGACGACGATCCAGGACTCGACGGCTTTCGGCGATCGATGGATCAGGAACTCGAGCGGATTTTTCGCCTGATGGCGCTCCTCATTCCCGGTCCTGGTCTTCACGACGCCTATGTCGGCGTGCGATCCGGCAATCCGACCGTGCGTGAGAATGCACTCGAGTACCTCGACAACGTCCTCAAGCCGGATCTGCGGAGGCTGTTGCTGCCGCTCATCGACAGCCACGTCACCATCGAAGAGCGGATTGGGATTGCGAATCAGCTCGTCGGCGCACCGCTCGAGACCGCGGAGCAAGCGATTTCAACATTGCTGGCGAGCGAAGACTCATGGCTGCGCGCGTGCGGCGCGTATGCGGTTGGCGCGCTCCGTCTCCACAATCTCGAGCCAGATCTCCACAAGCTGGCCGAGACCCCCGATCCGGCGATTCGCGAAACCGTGCAGGTCGCACTGCACCGGCTGTCAGGCGAACCGGACACCACGCAGGCACCCATCGGCGTCGGAATGGAGTCTGGGGTGGGATAGCTGAAATTGCTGATTGTCGATTTCTGATTGCTGATTGTGGACGGGTCTAACCCGGCCAATTCAGCAATCAGCAATTTCAACTTTCAGGCATGATCGCTTGCGCGCGCTTATGCTCGGTCGACCGCATCAGCCGTTCGATCCGCATGGCGAGCGCTGGGGCAACCGCGTCGGGGCCGTCGGTCAGGTAGCGCTCGAGATCGCCGTAAGTAAACCCCATCTCGTCTTCGTCCGTTTGTCCGGGCCAGAGGCCCGCGCTTGGCGGTTTGTCGATAATCGACTGGGGGATGTCGAGGTCTGCCGCCAGCTCGCGAACTTCGCTCTTGAGCAATCGTCCGAGCGGCAGGAGGTCGACGGCACCGTCGCCGTATTTCGTGAAATATCCGATCGTCAGCTCGCTGCGGTTGCCGGTGCCGGCGATGAGATAGTTCAGCGAGTTGGCGATGAAGTACAGCGCGGACATGCGTAGACGCGGTTTGATGTTCGCAAGCGGCAGTCGCGCCTTCACGTCAGTCGACGGTTCGCTCGCCGCTGCCTGATCCTCAGGGATCCGCAGGAACATCGTTTTCAAATCGTTGACCAGCACATCGTAGGTCGGTGCGAGATCGATCCGGACGACAGGCAGTCCAAAGTGGGTGGCCACCAGGTTTGCGTCCCGTTCATCCCGTGGATCGCTGTGGCAGGGGAGCATTGCCGCGATGACTCGTGAGGGCATCGCGATCTGACACAGCCGGGCGACGACTGCGGAATCGAGTCCGCCGCTCAGTCCAACGACCAGGCCGCGGCAACTGGCAAGCGTGACCTGTTGCTGAATCCATTCGGCAATGTTGGCGGCGCGTCTCACGGTATAAACGTCAGTCCCTGGTGACCGGTGCCTGCTCCCGCTGCTCGATCACACGAAGAAATGCATCGACCAGCGCAGGATCGAACTGACGTCCGCGTTGACGATCGATTTCGGCGATCGCCTCGTTCACCGGCCAGGCCGCCTTGTAGGGACGTTTCTGCGTCAGCGCGTCGAAAACATCGGCAACAGCCACGATCCTGCCGGCGAGCGGGATATCCGATCCGGAAGCGCCGTTGTAGCCGTTTCCGTCCCACCGCTCGTGATGGTTGTAGGCGATTTCCTCGGCCAGCCGAAGAATCGTGAACCGGCTGCCGGACAGAATGCGCGCGCCGATTGAGGTATGCGTCTTCACCAGCTCGAATTCTTCCGGAGTGAGCTTCCCAAGCTTCAGCAAGACCGAATCGGGAATGCCAATCTTGCCGACGTCGTGCAGCGGTGCCGCGCGGCGAATCAGCGACACCTGGGTATCGGAGAGGCCGATCTGCCGCGCGATCAGCGCTGCCATCTGGCCAACGCGCTCGGTGTGCTGACCTGTGTTGTCGTCGCGGAACTCCGCCGCCCGCGCGAGACGCTCGATGATCTCAATTTGCGCCGCCTCGAGCTCGCGGGTTCGGTCTCGCACCTTGGCTTCGAGGAGCTGGTTCTGGCTCTGGATCTGCAAGTACAGGAACCGGGTTTCGAGCAGCGTGCCGATCCGCAGCAGGACTTCGTCGCTGTGAAAGGGCTTGTTCAGAAAATCTTTCGCGCCGCGCGACAGGGCCTCTCGTTTTGCCTCCGGTGTATCGTCGCCGGTGAGCATCAGGATCGGCAGGTAGCTCGCTTCTGCGATTTGATTGAGTTCGTCCATCACCTCGAGTCCGTCGCGATGCGGCATGTGAAGGTCGAGCAGGATCAGATCCGGCCTGAACTTGACGTAGAGGTCGACGGCTTCGCGTGAGTCGTTCGTGCTCTCGAGGCGGCTGAACCCTGCGCGCTCCAGGAGTCGGCGCAGCAGATCCACGTTCATCGGCTCATCGTCGACAATCAGAATCCGCGCATTGCGAAACACGCGCGCGCTCATGTCGATCGGCCGGCCGCTCACGAGGTCACCGTCCGATCCGCATTTGCGATCATCTCGGCTGCCGGCGAATCGGGCCACACTGGCACCGGCGCTGCCGTATACGCGGCATGCGCGAGCGCGCCCTGGAAAAAAGCGGTCTCGGATGCATAAAAGAGCAGTTTCAAGTAGTGACGGCCAACAATGTACAACTCGCCGAGTACGAGCGCGGCCCACATCGACACGCCAGACCGGGGCGCGCCAGGGGCGACCAACGCGTACACGACAAGGAGTACAAGAAATGCTACGGCATTCAGGCCGTATAACCCAAGTACTCCCGCAGCATGCCGCCGCACGAACCGCGCGCCTGCCAGGACTGCGGCGATGGCGCTGCGACGATCCTCGACGACGATGCGGATGCGGGCGTAGTCGAAGACGATATTGCAGGCAATGAGCAGCGCACCAAAGATCGCATATCCGGCGAGTCGAACGGCGAAACCCGTTCGCTCTGCGGTCAAGTCGCGGGTCAACCAGCTATACGTGTCGGACAAGATCCAGCGATGGACGAATTGGAAGAGGATTGCATAAACGATCCAGGCGATCGCCGCTAGTCTGAGCAGCCGCCAGAAATGCATGCCACAGGCACCAAAAAACCCATGTGACCGAGTGCGGCGCGCCCGCGCAAACCGATCGATGACCCCTCCAGACAGAAATGACCACAGCACCATCCACGCCGCCGTGACGCCGATGATTGTCGCGGCCAGCGGCGCGTGATCCAGAAGCCCGCTGAGATTGTTCAATACCGCCGCGAATCCGCTGATCGTCGCCAGGAACGTGGTGCCCAGTCCCGTGGCCTGGGCCGAGAACTCCTGCCACCAGTCGTAGTTCGTTCCGGTCGCGAGTGATTCGGCGGCGAGACTCGACCCGAGGTGGTCGGCGATCATTGTCTCCAGCGCATACGCGAGCGGCAGAGACACGAGCAGCGTTACCGCGAACATGCCGGCAACGACGACCGGGGCATGATTGACGCGACGAATTCCCTCACGAAATGCGGCGGCAGCGGCCATCAGCGAAAAATCAGACGAAGAAGCCGTAGGTCAGTAGATGATCCTGCAGCCAAATGAGCCAGGCGAGCGACCATTTTCGCGCCGCGCGGGCCGACTGCGGTTCGAGGGTGAACGAGTTATTCGTATAACGAACATCGAGAAGGAGCACACGATCGGGATCGACCTGCGCGAAGGCGGCACGCACGGGCTTTTCCACTTCGAACATCTTCCATCGATCGCGGCCGTCCCAATGCCAGCGCACTTCCTCCTTGTTTTCGAACACGACGCGCACGTCGACCGGGAAGATACCCTCGCCGTAGCGGCGGACGACGACCTGGGTTCGATAGAGAACTTGCTTCAGCTCCACGCGTGGCGTCGTGCCCGGAGGACTCTTGTCGACGAATCCCTCGACCGAGTCTGTTTCGCTTCGCAGCGTCTCGACACCGTAGTCGAACACGTTGGAGCTTCGATAGACCTGATCGAAGAACCATGTGAGGTCGCGTCCGCTCACCTCGCCGGCGACGTCGAAGAAGTCCTGCGGTTTCGGATGCTTGAACTGAAAGCGCATGAAGTAGGTTGAGAGGATTCGCTGGAGCACGTCCCACCCGAGCATCCGCTCCAGCGTGTGCAGCCACAGCGCTGTCTTGTCGTAGGTAATCGATCCCGCAGTGCCAGGCCAGTATTGCCAACTGGGCGTCGACTGCGCGTCACCTTTGGCCCCCGTTCGATAGTTTCCAAGTCGATCGCCGTCGCGCTCGCGAGTTCTGGGAAAATCCAAGAGGCGGTATGGAATGAAGCCGCCAAAATAACGTTTGAGCGTGTAGGTCGGGGCGAACCGCTCCTGCATGACGCGCGCGGTCGCAAACGTGTTGATCCCTTCGTCCATCCACGCGTTCTCGAACTCATTGGTTGCGACGATGCCGTACCAGAACTGGTGGCCGGCTTCGTGGACGGTGACGTCTTCAGGGTCTTCGGTGTGCGAAGGCTGTAGCCAGCTGGTACCGGCTGTGATGAGCGTTGGGTACTCCATGCCGTCGGCGGCGCTCTGCCACGCGGGATCGACGATCGTGAGGTGGCCGTACGGATACGGCCCGAACCACTCGCCGTAATACTTCAGCGCCGCCCGCGCGGCTTCAAAATGTCTCTCGGCCTGGCCGACATGTTCCTTTTGAAGCAGGAGACGCAGGTCAGCGCGGGGCAGCGATGGATGCTCGAACGTCGCGCGGCGCTCGACCAAGTCTGGACTCGTCGTCCAGGCGAAGTCGTGGACATCTTCCTGGTAGTAATGATGGGTGGTCGTGCCGTCCGCCTCGTCGCGACGATCCCGCTCGACGCCCGTTGCGCCGACGATCCAGCCTCGCGGAACGGTCAGCCGCACGTCGTAGATCCCGAAGTCGGCGAAGAATTCCGTCGACACGTGAAACTGATGGCAGTTCCACCCGCTGTTCTCGAGCACGCCAATCTTGGGAAACCACTGCGCGATGAAGAAAAAGTTGCCGACTGCCCCGGTGCGCGCGAACGTTCTCGGCACGTGCGCCGACCATGCGATCTGGACGTTGACGGTCTCGCCTGGACCGATCGCGCGCGTGAGCGGAACCTCCGCCACGGTGCGATCCGCGGTATTTCCATCGTCTGGCGCGATGAATCGAAGCTGACTGGTCAGGTCGCCGGCAGACCCGTCGACGCCGATCACGCGGATGTTCGTCACGTCAATCCAGCCCCAGTTCGACGGCTCGTACTCTTGTTCGGGTGTCCGGCCGCTCAGACGGCGCTCGCGCATCCAGGTCGAAGCGGTATTGCGCCACGCGTTGTAGTAAAGGTGGAACCGCAGCGCGTCTGCCGCGATGTTCGACGTGTTGCGCCAGGTGACGATCTCGTTGCCGGAAATGGTGCGGCTCGCCGGATCGAGCCGCGCGGTGATGGCGTAACTCGCATTGCGCGGCGATCGGGGAGCCACGGCCGGCGCTGTGACTGCCGCGGCCGATGATGGAGCCTGGGGTGCGACGTTGATCGCTGCTCCACTCGCGATGAGCAGCGCCACGAGCGCAGTGGAACGCCCGAACACGGGCCAATCCTACACCAACCGCACCGCGACGCCAGCGTGCCAGAGATAGCAGAGGGATGGAGTGAGGCTCCGTTATCTCGTGTGAACTCCGTTTTCTCCGAAGCTATAATCGAAGATCGCATTCATCTTAAAGAGGAGAGCAGGGAATGGCATCAGACACGGGGCCGATCAAGGTGCTTCATGTCGGCCTGGGGCCAATCGGCGCGGGCGTCGTCCGCCAGGTGGCGGAACGCAAAGGGTTTCGGATCGTGGGCGCGGCGGATATTGATCCGACGAAGGCCGGTCGCGATCTCGGCGAAGTCGCAGGTGTGGGTCGTGGGCTGCGCATCAAAGTTTCCGGTGACGTGAGGAAAGCGATCAAGACCGCGAAGCCGGACGCTGTCGTTCTGTGCACAAGTTCATCCTTGAAGAAAGTGCTCCCTCAGATGGAGGAGATCCTCAAGCTGAAGGTGCCGATCGTCTCGACGACCGAGGAGCTCGCATATCCGACGAAGGGAAACATGCGATACGCGCGTGCTATCCACCAGCTGGCGAAGAAGTCCAGGGTCGCGGTACTCGGCACCGGCGTCAATCCAGGCTTCGTGATGGACGCGTTGCCGATCGCGCTGACCGGCGTGTGCGAGCGCGTCGAATCGGTTCGCGTCGATCGCGTCCAGGATGCGCGCATTCGACGGTTGCCGTTTCAGCAGAAGATCGGTGCCGGGCTGACGCGCGAGCAGTTTCAGAAGAAGGTCGACGATGGGAGCGTGCGCCACGTCGGTCTGGCCGAATCGATATCCATGATTGCCGAGGCGCTCGGGTGGAAGCTCGATCGGATCACTGACGAGATCCAGCCGAAGATGGCGACCGAAACCGTTGCAAGCGAATTCCTCGCTGTCGATCCGGGTTACGTGTGCGGCATCGTCCAGGATGGTCTCGGTTTTCGCAACGGGACGCCGGTCATCACACTGCACATGGAGGCGTACCTCGGTGCGCCGGAATCATTCGACGCCGTGGAGATCGCCGGATCTCCGGCGTTGAAGATGAAGCTTGCCGGCGGCGTGCATGGCGATATTGCGACGGCGTCGATCGTCGTCAACTCACTGCCGAAGATCCTCGAGGTCGCACCGGGTCTCCACACGATGCGGGATATGCCACTCCCGGCGTTTTTTGGAGGGAGTCGGTAAAAAGGGAAAAGGGAAAAGGGAAAAGGGAAAAGGGAAAAGGGAAAAGGCAAGGGGAAAGCGCCTGCGGCGCGACCTCGCCGGAGCTCGAAGAGCGTAGGCGGGCCCACGCGCAAGTAAGAAATGCGGACTGATTGCTGAATAACGAGAAAGTCGCAGGACACATTATGGACGCAGTGCAAGCGGCGCACATGGCGCGGATCCGGCACCTGCGAGAATCGTTTGCGTCTGCGAACGAGCGGCTGGTCGCGCGGCTCCGTGGCGCGAGCGATGAAGCGGCCGAGCGCCACAACCCGGCGGGCTGGTCGGCTGCGCAGATCGGCTGGCATGTCGCGACGGTGTCGACGAGATTTGCGGCAATGATTGCCGGTGACGCGAGCGGGGCGCAGCAGCTCCCTGAGTCCTTCCAGGAGCGTCCGTGGACGGAGATCGCGGCGTCCATTCCCGATCGGCTCCAGGCGCCAGCGTCGTCGCATCCGCCGCCAACGGTGAAGCGGGCCGAGGCGGTCGCGGCGCTCGAAGCGTCAGGAACAAAGATGGCGCGTGCGTTCGATGTCTTGAGCTGCGAGCGCGGCGGCCGCATGGGGATCACTCACGCGACGGTCGGCACGATCAACGTCTATCAACTCGCAGAGTGGGCGACCGCGCACATTGCGCGACACAACAAGCAGGCGAAGCGGATTCTCGGCGAAGCGTGAATCCGCCTCAATGATGCTGCAAGCTCAGGCCCCAGCGACGGCGTTTCAGGAACAACCCTTTTCGCGAAATGCCCAGGATGCGCGCGGCTTCTTCGACGCGTCCGTGCGTCTTGTCGAGCGCACTCTTGACCATCGTCTGCTCGAGTAGCTCCACCGCGGCAGGCAGCGGCTGATCGATCCTGACGCGGACTTCCGGTTCGACGCTGGCGGCGGCCGGAATCGTCCGGCGTGACGCCTGGATCTCGGCCGAGAGCAGCGTCGGCGTCAGCGCGGAGTCAGCTTCGGCCATCGCTACCATCCGCCGCACTTCGTTCGCCAGCTGGCGCAGGTTTCCCGGCCAGGAATAGAGCAGCAGGTATTCGAGCGTCTCGTCGGCCAGCGTCAGCCGTCCTTTCTTCTGTTCGTCGCCATATTTCCGCAAGTAGTGCTCGACGAGCGGCGGAATCTCTTCCCGCCGTTCGCGCAGCGGCGGCAGCTTGAGATGGATGACGTTGAGGCGGTAGAAGAGATCCTCGCGGAAGCGCCCCTCGGTCACGAGCTGCTCGAGTTTCGCATTGGTCGCGGCAATCACGCGGACGTCGACTTTCACCGGCTGCGTCTCGCCGAGTGGATGAATTTCGTGTGTTTCGAGGAACCGGAGCAGCTTGGGCTGGACGTCGAGCGGCACGTCGGCAATCTCGTCGAGGAACAGCGTCCCGCCCGCCGCCGATCGGATGACACCGGCGAACGATGCCTCGGCGCCGGTAAACGCACCGCGACGATAGCCAAAGAGCTGGCTCTCGAGCATGTCGCGCGGGACGGCAGTGCAATTGAACGGAATCATCGGCCGATCGGATCGATCGGAGCCGCGATGAAGCGCGCGCGCCAGCATTTCCTTGCCGGTGCCGGTCTCGCCGGTCAGGAGCACGGACAGCGGCGTCGGCGCGATTCGCCTGGCGACCGCCAGGACTTCGGACATCTGCTCCGACGCCCAGATGCTTTCCGGATCGCCGTCGAGGGCCTCGGTCGGCCACAGCGCCGCCCGCTGCTGCTCGTCGCGCCGGTAGCGGTCGAGCGTGAGCGCCATGCCGATCAATTTGCGAATCGCAATCAGCGCGCAGCGGTGTTCGAGTTCGGCCTTCGGGTAAACAATGAGTTGCCATGGCTCGTCGCGATGCTCGCCGAGGGGGATGACTTCGCACGAGGCCGGCTTGCGCGCGACCGCGAGCGCCGCCGGTTCGTCCCAGCCCCTGCGGTCGATGACCTTGGGCCCGTTGGCGCCTGCGGCAATGATGGCGACCCCGCGCGCGCACTGCGCGGCATCGATGACCGCCAGCGCCTCCCGCGCCAGGATGTGGGTGTGTCCCCCGAGCTCAATGAGTGCGACCGCACTATCGAGGTCGGGTCGAGGAACAGAGCTGTCATCGAAATCTGCTTTTAGGTCTTTCGCATCCATGGGTCTACTCATTGATGGGTTTGCTTCGAGGATTCGCGCTGAGCGTGTTAGGTACGCTCGCCCGAGAGTATTAGAACCGGATAGGACCAATGCCTTACCGAGTAACTGATAGCCTGAACTAGCCAATGACGGGGACCACATCGACCTGTTGATGGCGACGGGGACTTTGATTGTTCGAGGTTCAACGCCCAGCCCTAATCGCGCGTGGGCCGTTTGCAATTCCAGCAACGGAATAAATGGCTCTGTGCCCGTTTCCCTCGCAAAAGCGAGTGCGCGTTCCGCGTGTTCGAGCGCCTCTTTCCACCGGCCCTGAGTGGCAAGTAAGCGAATCAGCGTTTCGGCA
>Ga0114129_10010327_pt1 | contig 13319 bp, 13 predicted proteins | sample RhiMetdeltSRZDD1_FD_80071 | JGI IMG/M metagenome (GOLD analysis project Ga0114129, IMG submission 80071) | Populus rhizosphere microbial communities from Tennessee, USA - Rhizosphere MetaG P. deltoides SRZDD1 (version 2) (version 2) | ecosystem: Host-associated > Plants > Roots > Rhizosphere >...
AGCCGGGTACAGCGCCGTCGGCGCCGGCGTCGCACTGCTGCCGGTCACGGTCATGATGTTCTTCCTTTCCGGCCGCTTCGGAGCAATGGCGGACCGCTTTGGACCGCGATTCTTCATGTCCGTCGGCCCACTGATCGGCGGCGCCGGCCTGCTGATGCTCGTGGCCGTCGACCGGCAGGCGGACTACCTGACGCAGATCCTTCCAGGACTGGTGCTGTTCGGGTTCGGGCTGTCGATGACCGTCGCGCCGCTGACGGCGACCGTATTGGGCGATGCCGACGAGCACCGCGCCGGCATCGCCTCCGGTGTGAACAACGCGATCGCGCGCGTCGCGGGACTGCTCGCGATCGCCGCGCTGGGAGCGGTCGTCTCCTCCCAGTTCGGGTCATCGCTCGATACCAAGCTTGCCGGGCAGCGCCTCAGCAAGCCCGCGAGCGCGGCGGTCGCCGAGGCCAAGAAACGCCCGCTCACGACGGATGTCCCCAGCGACGTCCCGCCGCGCGAGCGCGGCGACCTCAAAAACGCGTTCGAGCACGCGTCCGTGTCCGCCTTCCGGGTCGGAATCGGCATCGCGGGGGGCGTCGTGCTCCTGGGTGGCGTGATCTCGGCCCTCGGGATCCGCAACCCGCGGCGGAAGGTCGCCGCCGCCGACTGCCCGGGCGGGGCGATCTGCGGTGCGAGCGTGGAGCTCGCGAAGGATCTGCCGCACGTAAGGCTCCCGCGCCCCGCGGGCGAACCGGCTCACGCCTAGAGCACAGGCGCGACGATATCCTCCCTCGCAGGGAGGGTGTGATCGGAACTCACGAGCAAGCCCATGCGGAAGGCCGGCTCGACTTTGCCGAGCGCGAGGTAGTTCTGAGGGCCAACCTCGACGAGGTCGACGCCGACGGCTGCGTCTGGGCCTCGATGCGATTTCTCTTGAACGGACCGCGCCACCCGCGCGTGGGCGAGTTGGTCTTCCTGATCGACGGCGCGCGCGGCGGCAGCATGGCGAGCGTCGTGGAGCTGAACGGCTGGCTGGCTCGCGCGCGGCTCCTCCCCGAGCAGCCCCAGGCTTAGGGATTCCCTCTCAGAGGTTGCGCCGCGATGTGCGGCTCGGTTAGTGTCGGTCCGTCCGGGAGAACGAGACGAAAGGCAGGCGTCGGATGATGGTTCCCGCTCGCAAGTTGGCGGTACTGCTGCTGGCCGCACTCTGTTTCCTCGGGGTCACTGCGTCGCTCTCGTACGGTGACGACTTCGCAGCCCCGGGTCAGGCCTTCAACATCGATCCGCCGGGGCAGTACGGCGGCTTCGCGCCGTTCCCGCCCACCGCGACGGACCAGATGAACCTGTACGACAGCCTCACGCCGCTGTTCGACCAGGTCACGGACGCGGACCTCCCAACTCACTTCAAGGAGAACGTCTTCGGCCTCGGCAGCAGCCCGCTGAAGCGGACGGAGACCATCCCCGGGCACCCCGACCTCCTGATCCAGCGCGACCAGCACGAGGTGCCGCACATCTCTGCTCCGACGCGGTCGGACGTGATGTTCGGAATCGGCTATGTGACCGCCGAGGACCGCACCTTCCTGATGGACCAGATCAGGGGCGCGGGCCGGATCGCGGCACTCGACGTGCCGGGCGTGGACCCGTTCTCGATCAACCTGCTGAATCCGCTGAACCCCTCGCAGCAGACCGAGGACTTCCTGGCCTCTCAGGAGCAGGTGCTCAACGACCTCGGGCCGGACGGCCGGCAGGTGATCACCGACATCGACGACTACCTCAACGGCATCAACACGTGGCGCACGTCGCACGGCGTGTCGGGGCCACTCTGGACGCGGAACGACGTGACCGCCGTGGCGGCGCTCTTCGGCGGCGTGTTCGGCAAGGGCGGGGGTGACGAAGCTCGGCGCTCGGAGCTCCTGTCGGCGCTCCAGGAACGCCTCGGAAAGGGCAAGGGGCTTCAGGTCTGGAACGACCTGCGAGAGCAGAACGACCCCGAGGCGCCGGTCTCGATCGACGGCAAGTTCCGGCAGCGGCACTCGACGCCCAACCTGAAGGGCAACGAGATCATCGACGCGGGTAGCCTCGACACGTCCGGGGTGCACAACGCAGCGGTGAGCGAGGCGAGCCGGGCAGCGGCCAGCAACGCGATCCTCGTCGGCAAGTCGCGCTCGGCCACGGGGCACCCGCTGTTCGTGGCGGGCCCGCAGGTCGGATACAACTTCCCCGGCGCGCTCTACGAGGTCGATGCCCACGGCGGCGGGATCGACGCCCGTGGCGTCTCGTTCCCCGGCTCCGCGCCGTACGTCGAACTCGGCCGGGGTCAGGACTACTCGTGGAGCGCCACCTCCGCGGGCAGCGACAACATCGACATCTTCGTAGAGACGCTGTGCGGCGACGACACGCACTACCTCTTCGAGGGCGACTGCCGCGCGATGACGAACTTCGACGTCGGCACGGTGGGCTTCTCGAACACCCCGATCGCGTTCCGCGAGACCGTGCACGGCCCCGTGATCGGCTATGCGACCGTCGACGGCAAGCGCGTCGCGCTCGCGTCCGATCGCACGACCCGCGGCCGCGAGGTGGCGAGCGCGCTCGGCTTCATGGATCTCAACACGAATGCCGTGCACGACGTGCAGAGCTTCTTCGACTCCGCGAACAAGATCGAGTTCACGTTCAACTGGTTCTACGCGGACAAGGACAACATCGCGATGTTCTCGAGCGGACGCCTCCCGATCCGCAACCCGCAGGTCGACATGGGGCTTCCGACCAACGGCACCGGCAAGTACGAGTGGCGCGGCTTCATGACCGAGGACCAGCACCCGCACGGGACGGAGCCCGCCGATGGCGTGATCACGAACTGGAACAACAAGCCGGCGTTCGGTTGGCAGGCCGCCGACGACAACTGGGCGTACGGCTCGCTGTACCGCGAGCAGATGCTGCGCGATGCGATCCAGCGTCAGCAGACGCACACGCTGGGGTCAGTGGTGGCCGCCATGAACCGCGCGGCCACGCAGGACTTCCGCGACGAGAAGGTCATGCGCGCGATCTCGGCGGTGCTCGACGGGACGACGGCGCCGAGTCCGCGAGATCAGCAGATGCTGGATCTCCTCGAAGCATGGCGCACGGCCGGTTCGAGCCGGCTCGACTCCAACCTCGACGGGAAGATCGACGACCCGGGCGCGGCGATCATGGACAAGGCATGGCCGAAGATCGCCGACGCCGTGATGAGCCCGGTGCTCGGCCCGCAGCTCAACGAGCTCGCTTCGCTGATCGGACGCGACGACGCGCCGAATACCCAAGGGTCGGCCTACAACACCGGCTGGTACGGCTATATCGACAAGGACCTGCGCACGATCGCCGGCCGCCCGGTCTCAGGGCCCTTCAGGACCCGGTTCTGCGGGCTCGGCGACCTGACCGCCTGCCGCGACTCGCTGTGGGCCGCGATCGACGCCGCCGGGAATCAGCTGGCGAGCGAGCAGGGCACCGCGAACCCGGCCGACTGGCGGGCAAACGCGGCCATCGAGCGCATCCGGTTCGGGCAGTTCTTCCCGTTCACGATGCGCTGGACCAACCGGCCCACGTTCCAGCAGGTCATCAGCTACGACGGCCACAGGTAGATAGGCCGTTATTCATTCCCCTGCGAACTGGGCGTCCGTCATGCGGGCGATCGCGGCTGCCACCGCGAGCCCGCCCGCAAGCCAGATCACCGAGCTCGTGATGAAGTAGACGTTGCTCGCCACGCCGCTCTCGATCCCGACCATCAACGCACCCAGTGCCAACAGGCCGCCCGCGGCCTTCGGGACGCCGGCGTATCGCGCCGCGCCGATGCCCAGCGTCGCCATGCCGATGATCCAGAGCAATACAGGGAGGTAGTAGACGAGCGACCAGCCGGACTGCTGGACCTCGTGGAGCGTCAGCACGAGCGTGTGCCGATCGACGCCCGCGTGGGTCGACGTGTGGCCGATCACCCCCCACGTGTAGCCGTCGATGGCGAACACCGCCGCGGCGCTCATCAGCCCGACGATGCCGAGCGCGCCCGCCACGAGGCCAAGCGTAGGCCGCCGCCGCCTGACGAGAAAAGCAAGGCCGAGCACGGCTGCCGCGAACGCCATCGCGGCGAAGAAGCCGATCGTGTGCGCGACCTGCCAGCCCGTGTAGGTCTCGCCGATCCGCGCAAGCTGCTGAGCTTCGTGGTCGCGCGGGTACTCCTTCGGGTGGAGCAGGTTGTCGACGAGGAAGAGCAGTGGGCCGACCACCAGCGCGGCGGCGGTCGCCCGCCGGTAGAGGCCGAGGTGGGGGAGCGCCGTCACGGTGTCAGGATTACCAGATGACCTCGCTGGACCAATTCCCGCATCGCATCCGCCCCGCCCGCGCCGAGCCCGAGGGAGTCCTGGTGCTGCTGCACGGCCGCGGCACGAGCGAGGACGACCTCTACCCGCTGCTCGACATCCTCGATCCGGACAGACGCCTGGTGGGGGTCACGCCGCGCGCGCCGCTGTCGCTGCCGCCCGGCGGCGCGCATTGGTACGTCGTGCGCGAGATCGGCTTTCCAGACCCGGACAGCTTCTTCTCGTCGTACGAGCCCCTGGCGGCGTGGGTGGACGCCCTGCCGGCCGAGCTCGGTGCGCCCGCGGGCCGGACAGTGATCGGCGGCTTCTCACAGGGCGCCGTGATGTCCTACGCGATCGGCTTGGGCGCGGGCCGGCCCTCTCCGCCGGCGCTCGTCGCACTGAGCGGTTTCATACCCACCGTCGAGGGATTCGCGCTCGACCTCGAATCCCGCGCGGGCCTGCCGGTCGCGATCGGCCACGGCACCTTCGATCCGATCATCCCCGTGCAGTTCGGCCGCGAGGCCCGCGAGCGACTCGAGGACGCGGGCATGGACGTCGTCTATGAGGAGTCGCCGATGGCGCACTCGGTCGACCCGAGGTTCCTGTGGGCCCTGGGCCCGTGGATCCAAGAGGCATTGACGGAACGAGGGAAGGCCGGCTAGCCGAGCAGCTCCTCCAGGTTCCCGGGCCGCAGACGATCCTTCGCCGCGTCGTCCGAGGCGGATGACTGGGCGATCTGCACGAGCGTGCCATGCGCCTTGGACGGGCGCAGGAATGCCTCTTTCCAGTGAGGGTCGGACAGGTTCACGTCGACCAGCTCGTAGCCCAGGCCGCGCAGGTGCTCGATCGCGGCCTCGATGTCGTCCGTCTTGAACGTCACGTGGTGAAGGCCCTCGCCGCGCGAGTCCAGGAACTTCGTGAGGAACCCCTCGCCCAGCGGCTCGAGCAGCTCCACCTTCCCTCCGCCGGGGAAGCGCAGCTGGAGCCACCGCCAGGTGTCCTGGTCGCCGCCCATCAGGTACTCGCCGCCCAGCCCGTCGCGGTACAGCTTGAGCGCCTCCCGGATCGAGTGCACGGCGACCGCCACGTGGTCGAGCTCGAGCGCGGCCGTCGGGCTCACGGACATTTCTTCCGGCTTCCCCACGGGAGGCGGATGATCCGCTGCGAATCGTTGTTGCCCTCGTTCGACTCCCAGATGTGGTTCTTCGGGTCGGCGCGGTGGACGTACGCGAAGCAGCCGTGCAGGCCCGTCACGTCGATCCACTGCTGGTAGTAGGTGGAGGGGTAGACGTCGGACCAGCCGACGGAGGTGCCCAGCGTGACCTGTCGCTTGGAGAAGTCCTGGCTGCACCCCGGGAAGACGCGATTCCGTGGGGAGCGCTTGCCGGGAGACGTGTGCTTGAGGTCGCGCAGGCAGTAGTAGTTCTTGGGGCCGGTTCGCACGAGCTTCACGCGGTGGCCGGTCGAGTCGACCGACCAGAGCTCGAAGCGCGCGGCGTCCTTGAACTTCCAGTAGTGGCCCTGGCCGGGGATGTACTTCCAGTAGAGCTCGGCGCCCGTCTTCTCGACCAGCTCTGAACCATCCTTGCGCAGGATGTGCTGGCGGGCTTTCATCTCGTACCGCCCCGTACGCCGCCCGCGAAACATGATCGGCCCCTTGCCGCGGCTCTTGACGTTGTTGGTGGCGCGCAGGAGGACGTGGCCGTTGGGCGTGCGCTCCGCGTACATGTCGGCCGGCACTCCCATCTGGATGTCCGGGCAAAGAAGCTTGGCCTTCTTCGGTCCGAGGCAGGGATTCTCCGGCTGGGCGGGCGGCTGGGCCGGAGGCGGCTCCTGCGCGGCGCCGGCACCGGGCCCGGCCAGCAGGGCGACCGCCGCGACCGTCGCGGCAAGGGGGCGGCGCATCGGCCGGAAGGGTAATCGCTCAGGCCGCGCGAGCGGCCGGTACGAAGCGCAGCCGCTCCGGGAGCAGCGGGACGATCGCCCGCTTGACGTACTCGGCGCCTCCGGCCACCATCGCACGGCGCACGACGGCCGGCGGCAGCGGGAAGAACCCGTATTGATCGCGGATCGCGGCCGGCAGCAGCGTGACTGTCACGAAGTTGACGGCCTCCACCACCGGTCGCATGTAGATCGGGACCGGCGGGTCGAGGACGATCTCGCGAGCACGCGTCCGGGCCCACGGCGAGACGACGAGCGTGCCGCCGGAGAGCATCTCCTGCCCGTAGCCCCGCAGGCCGTCCAGCGTGGCGGGCATGTCCTCGTCACCGAGGCCGAAGAGCCCGCCGACGACGCGGTAGTCCGCCCAGAACCGCTCCTGGTCGTCCTCGTCCAGGCTGCCGACGTAAAGCCGGTACACGACGATCGCACTGTCCACCAGCGTGTACAGGACCCACATCAGCAGCTCGGGGTCGTCGGCTCGGTAAGCGGCGCCGGTCTCGAATCTGCCGGCCGGGCTCGACAGCCGGCCGCGCACGCGGCCGTGCATCGCCCGGACGCGCCGCGTGGCCCGCTCGGCGTCGGCCCGCGAGCCGAACGTGACCGTGCTCATCACCTCGGCGGTGCGCGCGAGGCGGTCGTAAGGCTGGTCGAGCGCGCCGGTGTGGGCGAGCAGGCCCGCGACCGCGAGCGGGTGTGCGGCCTGCATCAGCAGGGCGCGCGGCCCAGCGAGCGCGAGCGCGCGCTCGCGGTACACCCGGCGGATCAGGGAGTCGTCGGTGAAGCGGTCCAACCAGCTACGCGGCGAGCTTCGCGCCCATCGCGTCCCGCAGGGCGGTTGCCGCGGAGTACGGACGCACCATCACCATCAGCTCCGTGACGAGACCGTCGGGGCCGTGGCGCAGGTGATCGATTCCCTCCAGCTCACGGTCGCCGACGCGCGCCTCGAAGACCAGTGCGGTCGTGTCCTCGCCGTGCAGCTCGTCGACGTAGCGAAAGTCCTCGAACACCTCGGCGACGGCCCCCAGCAGGTGCATGACCGCATCACGACCTTCGTAGGTCTGAAAGACGATCGGGCTCCTGAATTTCACCTCGGGGTCGAGCGCCGCTGCCATCGCGTCGACGTCATGCGCTTCGACCGCTTCGCGAAATGCGGTTCCCACGTGGCGAGCCTACCCGATTCGCGCCGCGCAGGATCAGCTACGCGACCTGCTCGGCCGCGCGCCGCTCGGAGTGAGCGAGAAACTCCTCGAAGGCGGCCACGCAGCGCGGGTCGAACTGGCGTCCGGCGTTGCGTCGCAGCTCGCCGATCGCATCGTCCATCGCCATCGCCGCGCGGTACGGACGGTCGCTGGTCATCGCGTCGAATGCGTCGGCCACGAGCAGGATGCGCGACGCGAGCGGGATGTCGTCGCCGCTCAAGCCGTCCGGGTAGCCCGTGCCGTCGAAGTGCTCGTGCGAATGCTTCACCCAGACCGCGATCGGCGAGAGACCGTCGACGCGGTTCACGAAGTCTGCGCCGACCACCGGGTGCATCTTGACCTCCTCGTACTCGACCTCGTCGAGCGGACCGGGCTTTCGCAGGATCTCGTCGGGCAGCGAGACCTTGCCGACGTCGTGCAGCATTGCGGCCACGCGCAGGTATGCGAGGTCGGCTCCGCCCCAGCCGAGGCGCTGTGCGATCCCGACCGCGTAGCGCGCGACGGTCGCCGAGTGCTCGGACGGCACTGCCATCCGGGCGTCGACCGCGCGGGCGAGCGTGGCGGCCCAGCTCAGCTCGCGCCGGCCCGCCGCAAAGCTCGCGGCGAGGCCGTGCTTCTGCTCGTAGAGGTGGGCGTCCGCACGGCGCTGGAGCTCGTCGGGATCCTGGCCGTCTGTGGGGAAGCAGGCGATTCCGGTGGTGACCATGATCCTGTCGCAGAGCTCACGGCGGATGCGCTCACCGAGCCGAACCGCGTCCTCGCGCTCGAGCCCCGGCGCGAGCACCGCGAACTCGTCGCCGCCCAGGCGGCCGATCGTGTCCATCGTGCGTACCGTCCTGCGGACGCCGTCCACTACCCAGCACAGGAGCTCGTCGCCCGCGGAGTGCCCGTGAATGTCGTTCACGGCCTTGAAGTTGTCGAGGTCGAGCATCACCAACGAGAACGGACGGCCGCCTCGCTTGCCCTCGTCGAGCTCGGCTTGCAGGCGCTCCTCGAATCCACGCCGGTTGAGCGAATCGGTGAGCGGGTCGGTGCGGGACACGAGCATCAGGCGATCGCGCGCGCGGTCGTGATTCTGTGCCTGCCAGGCGCACAGCACCGCGGCGGCCGCGAGGCAGGCGGCCACGAACGCGACGTAGGCGACGTCCGGGTCGCCGTACAGGTCGCCGACCAGCAGGAAGGCGAACACGTCCGCGGCCCCGACCGGCGCGAAGGTCTGGAGCGGATAGAAGACCGCCGCGAACACCATCGGCAGGAAGAAGAGGAGCGTGAAAGGACTTCGCGCCCCGCCGTCGGCCGCCACCGACACCGCGATCAGCCCGATGTCGAAGAGGCTCCAGGTGACGAAGAAGGCATCGGCGAGCCGGGGCCGGCGCAGGATCCGGTCGATCGGCAGCATCGCGATCACGGCGCCCCCGAGCAGACCGGCGCTGAACAGGATCGCGATCAGCTCCCGGTTGGGCCTTTCCCAGGTCGCCGCGACGTACGCGAGCCCAGCGCCACAGACAGCGAATGTCAGCCAGATGCCGGCCTTGACCATCCGTGTCTGGAGCTGGCCCTCCGCAGCATCCAGGATGCGTTTGGGCCTGCCACCCTCCACGCCCAATAATTCGGCCAAAACGGCCGGAACCTGTAGCTGACCACGCGGTCAGCTGGCCGCCCGTGGAGAGCTCACCGCCGGCGATAGGCTGTCGCCGAGGAAAGGGTGTCGAGGATGGCCGTCGCCGAACGCACGCACGAGGTTTCGAACCAGCCGCCGCCGCTGGAGCCGTACAACGCTTTCGATGCCGACCTCGCGCTCAAGGAGGCTCTTGCGCGAGAGGGAGGAGACTGGAGCCGCGAGCGGGTCCGCGACTTCGGGGCTTCCTGCGGGTCCACCGAGGCCCGGGAGCATTCGCGCCGCGCACTCAGGAACGTCCCCCGGCTCGTCACGCACGACCGCTTCGGCAACCGCATCGACGCGATCGACTACGACCCCTCGTTCCACTGGATGCTCCGGCTGTCGGTCGACAACGGCGTGCCGTCGCTCCCGTGGCGAGAGCCGCAACCCGGATCCCAGGTTGCGCGGGCCGCGATGTTCCTTCTGCTGAACGGCCTCGACACGGGCCCCGCCTGCCCCACCGCGATCAACTATGCGGGCGTGCCGATGATGCGCCAGGACGCCGAGCTGGCGGCCGTGTGGGAGCAACGCATGACGCTCCCGGATTACGACCGTTACGCCCAGGCCGGGATGGTGATGACCGAGAAGCAGGGAGGCTCCGACCTCCGCGCGAACACGACCCGGGCGGAGCCCCTGGGCGACGGCTGGTACGAGCTCACAGGGCACAAGTGGTTCTGCACGCATCCGGTGTTCGAGTTCTTCTTCACGCTCGCGCAGGCGCCCGGGGGGTTCACCTGCTTCGTCGCGGAGCGCCCCCATCCGGGCTTCCGGATCCAGCGCCTGAAGGACAAGCTGGGCGGCCGCTGCCTCGCCTCGAGCGAGGTCGAGTTCGACGCTCTACCGGCCCGCATCCTTGGCGAGGAGGGCCGGGGCGTCGCCACCATGAGCACCCAGATCAACTACACGAGGCTCGACACGATGATGGGGGTCGCCGGCATGCTGCGCCGGATGGTGGCGGAGGCCACCCACCACGCACGCCACCGCTCTGCGTTCGGCGCGTTGCTCGCCGACCAGCCGCTGATGCAGAGCGTGCTCGCCGACCTCGCGCTCGAGTCGGAGGCGATGACGGCCTCGTGCATGCGCGTCGCGCGCTCCTATGAGAACGACGAGGAGCTGCTCTTCCGCCGGTTCGGGACGGCGATCATGAAGTACTGGATCTGCAAGCGCGGACCGATCGCGGCGGTCGAGGCGCTCGAATGCCTGGGCGGAAACGGGTTCGTCGAGGAGTCGATCATGGCCCAGTTCTACCGCGACATCGAGATCGGGACGGTCTGGGAGGGCTCCGGCAACGTGGCCGCGCTCGACGTGCTGCGGGCGATGGTGCGTGAGCCCCACGGCTTGGAAGTCTTCCTCGCCGAATGCGAGCTCGCCGGCGGCGGGAACGCGAAACTCGATGCTCATCTCGAAGCCGTCCGGCGCGCGCTCGGCTCGCTCGACGGCGATTCCGTCGAGTGGCGCGCGCGGCGCTTCGTCGAGGACCTCGCGGTCGCGTTAGAGGCGAGCCTGCTCGTGCGCCACGCGCCCGCCGCGGTGTCCGACGCGTTTTGCGCAGCCCGTCTCGGGGACTCGGGCCGCGCATTCGGCACGCTTCCGGCAGGCGCCGCCGTGGCGGCAATTGTCGATCGGGCTCTCGTCTAGGGCTAGAGTTCCCCCCATGAGGCGTCCGCCTCGCAGCGTTCAGCTCTTGCTGCTGATGCCGCTGGCCGCGTGGTCGGTTCACCAGCTGCGCTACCTGCTCGCGTACGGACCGAGCGCCGGGCACGAGCTCTCGGACCAGGGTCACGCCTATCTGACCGTGGTGATGCCGGCGGCCACCGGGCTCGCCGCGATCGCCCTCGGCGTGTTCGTGCTGCGTCTTCGCCGGGTGCTGGAGCAGGGCGCGGTCGCGTCTGCGCCCGAGCTCGACAGCGCACGCATCTGGGCTGTGGCAGCCGCGGGTCTGCTGGCGATCTATACCGGCCAGGAGCTGACCGAGGGCCTGCTGGCCACCGGTCATGCGCCCGGCCTCGCCGGCGTGTTCGCCGACGGAGGTTGGTGGTCGGCGCCGGCAGCGCTGTTGGTGGGCGGGGTGATCGCCGCGGTCTTACGCGGAGCCCGCGCCGTCGAGACGATCGTCCGTGCGCACGCGCGCACGCCGGTCGCAAGGCCGGCACGCGGCCTTAAGCCCGCGCTCCCGGGCGTGATCGAGCTTCCGCCGCAAGCGCCCCTGGCCACTATGGCCGCGGGCCGTGCGCCTCCGGTCGCGCACGCACCTGTTTAGCCGGCACCTTCGCCCGATGACGGCGCGAGGGCGCCGACGTCACGACCGAAGGAGCGAAAGGGATGTCCCGTTCACTGCGAGTCGGACTCTGTTCGATGTTCGTGCTCGCGCTCACCGCGGTCCCCGCGGCCGCACACGAAACGCCGAAGTATCAATCCGTCTACACGGGGCTCAAGCCTGCCGAGCCCGGCCTCAACGTGCAGGTGCTGGGATTCGACAACCAGTACGAGCTGATCGATCGCACCGGCAAGACGGTCGTGATCTACGGATACCAGGGCGAGCCATACGGGCGCGTGTTGTCCGATGGCACGGTTCAGGTGAACGTGCGCTCGCCCGCGTACTACCTCAACCAGGACCGCTTCGGCACGACGCCCGTGCCGAAGAGCGCGACCCCGAAGGCCACGCCGGTCTGGAAGTACGAGGACAAGACGGGTCGCTTCATCTGGCACGACCACCGCATGCACTGGATGGCGCACACGCTGCCGAACCAGGTCACCGATCAGCACAAGAAGACGAAGATCTTCGACTACTCGATCCCGATATCGGTGAATGGTCAGCGCGCGACGGTGACGGGCACGCTTTTCTGGCGCGGCACGCCGAAAGGCGCTCCGACGGGTGCAATTGTCGCGCTGATCGCGATCGTGCTGGCGGCGGTCACGTTCGTGTTGGTGGTGCGCCGGCGGCGTGCGCAGCCGGCCGCCGCAGCGCCTGCGCTCGCTCCGAGGCCGGACACCCCAGACGCGGAGGCTTGGTAAGGAGGACAAATGCGAAAGACCACCACGGCTTTTCTGGCCGCCCTTCTGGTGCTCGCGTTCACGAGCGCCGCGCAGGCGCACGTGAGCCTGCACCCGAACACGCTGCCCGCCGGGTCGTTCCCGACGATCGAAATCCGGGTCCCGAGCGAGGAACCGACGGCGAGCACCGTCAAGGTGGCGGTGCAGTTCCCGCCCGGATTCATCGACGTCTCGACCGGCTACCTGCCGGGCTGGACCGCCCAAAAGAAGACGCGAAAGCTCGCACGGCCCGTGACGACGGATTCGGGCACGGTCGGCGAGGAGGTCAGCGAGGTGATCTGGTCGGGCGGCAAGATTCCGCCGGAGAGCTTCCTCAACTTCCCGATCTCGACCACCATCCCCGACAACGACGCGGGGAAGACGCTCACCTTCAAGACGGTCCAGAGCTACAGCAACGGGAAGGTCGCGCACTGGATCGGCCCGTCCAGCAGCAATGAGCCGGCGCCGACGGTAAACGTGACCCAGAAGGGTGGCGTCATCGAGGATGTGGCCGGCACGGAGGCGGGTCCGGGGAGCGCCCAGACTGCGGCTACGCAGACGGCGTCCACGGCGAAGTCGGACTCCTCGGACAAGGCAAGCAAAGGGCTCGGCATCGCCGCGCTGGTGATCGGGATCGTGGCGCTGCTGCTGGGCATCGCCGCCCTGGTGCTCGCCCGGCGGCGAGCGGCCAGGCCCGGCACGGGGTGATGCTTTTGACCTAGAATCGCCCGCATGGAGAGGTACTGGCCGAAGCTGCGGGCCGTCTCGCTGCTGGCCGCGGGCTCGGTGTTCGTGCACGAGCTCCGCTATCTCGCGGCCTACGGCGGTAGCGCCGGAGAGGCCCTCGCGGAGCAGGGCCACTCGTACACCCCGGTGCTCGAGGCGATGGTCTCCCTGTTGGTGGTGTTGGCGCTCGGCCGCTTCGCGTTCAACCTCTCACGTGCGCGTGCGGCCGTGGTGCTCGAACAGAGACCGTCGTCGTTCGCTCGGCTGTGGGCGGCCGCGAGCGCCGCGCTCGTGGCCCTGTACATGCTGCAGGAGGGCTTCGAGGGCGCGTTCGCCCCTGGCCACCCCAGCGGTCTCATCGGCGTGTTCGGACACGGCGGGTGGACCGCGCTGATCTTCTCTGTCGTGATCGGTGCCCTGATCGCGGCGCTGACGCGTCTCGCGCAC
>Ga0114129_10010328_pt1 | contig 13319 bp, 15 predicted proteins | sample RhiMetdeltSRZDD1_FD_80071 | JGI IMG/M metagenome (GOLD analysis project Ga0114129, IMG submission 80071) | Populus rhizosphere microbial communities from Tennessee, USA - Rhizosphere MetaG P. deltoides SRZDD1 (version 2) (version 2) | ecosystem: Host-associated > Plants > Roots > Rhizosphere >...
ACCATCGCGACCACAGCGGTGAGGAACACCGATTGCGATCTCGCCATGACAACCCCTCCTCGGGTACCTGGCGGCACGTTACCACCTGGTAGGGGATTGGCGTAGTCGGAGAATGGCTGCGATCACCAGCCCCGCCACCGCGAGGTCGATACCGAGGAGGATCAATCGCCAGATCGGCCTCGGAGGTCGGCCGGGAGCGGCGGCGGGGTTGGCGTACAGGTCGAGATACCGTCCACTGTAGACACGTTGCAGGCCGGAAAGCGCGCTGTCCGGTACCGTACCGCCCGCCTCGTGCTGGACGAGCACCCAGCGGACACCGGTACCGCTGACCGGCGCACCGGCCGCGAGCAGCCCGCGGACCTCGGCCGCCCGGGGATTTTCACCTCGGATCGGCACGCCCCCGACCCGCAGGGTGTCGTCGGTGAGCACGTCGGCGGCGAGGTACCGCGGAGCGGGGTCGATCACCGTGCGCCCGCCGTTCCACCGGTACGCGAGGTACTCGCTGAACGGCAGCGACAACACCTCGCCCGGGTCGGCGGCCACCTGCGCGGCGACCCGGTCCCAGTCGGCCGGATAGTGAACCGGGCGGAGCCGGCCAGCGCCGCCGAACGCGAGGTCGGGCAGCACGGCCACCGGCAGTACGGCCGCCGCGACGAGTACCAGCCGGGCGCGGGGCTCGGCCAGCTTGGCCGCCAGCCGCTCGACGCCAAGGGCCGCGCAGGTGGTGAGGAGCAGGGCGTACGGCCCGAGGCACTTCTGCCCGTCGCGGAGGAGCCCCGCACCCGGGATGCGGCCGACCGCCCACGCCAGCAGCTCGGTGGTCCCCGGCAGCACACCCAGCAACGCCAACAGGAACCCGATGCCCGCGAGGACCGCCAGTCGCACCGCCGCGCCGGCCGGCCAGCGTCGTCGCAGCTCGACGAACCCGTAGCCGGCCAGTGCGATCAGGACCAACGTGACGATCGGTACCAGCGCCGAGCCGCGACTGGCCGGCGTGGTCTGCGCGTTCCAGATCCCGCCGGTACCGGCCAGCGCGCCGATCGGGCCGCTCCAGTTCTCGCCTCGCGCGGCAAAGGCGGCCACCCCGGCCGGGTCCGACCGGCCGCTGGCGACCGTCGTGGCTGCGGCCACGAGCCAAGGAAGCTCGAGTACCGCGACCGCGCCGACCGCCTTCGGCCAGGCTTTGTTACGGCCGACCGTCAGCGCGATGGTCGACACCATCGAGAGCAGACCGCCCGTCGGGGTGAGTGCCGAGACCCCCGCTGCCACGACGAACCGGGGTAAGGCGCCTGGCTTGCCCTCACGCAACCCGTTCGCGGCGGCTACGAGCCACGGCAATGCCGCGTACGCCAGCAGCAGACCCCATTGCCCGAGGAGCAGCCGCTCGGCGAGGAACGGCGTCCACGCGTACCCGACCGCGGCCACCACGCGGGTGAGGGTGCGCTGGGCCGGGACGAGCCGGCCGGCACCCAGCGCGGCGGCGTAGATCGCCCCGACCAGGGCGATCCGCTGCAGCAGCCAGCCGGGTGCGACCAGGCTGAGCAGCGAGACGACCGCGTCCTGCGGTACCGCGCGGGGCAGCCCGCCACTCGGCGCGACGAGATCCCACCGCAGGGGTTGCCGGGGGACGAACACCATGTCGTAGCGCAGGACGTACCCAGGCAGGACCAGCGGCGCGAGGACGAGCAGGGTGACCGCGGCGGCGACCGCGTGCAGCACCAGCCGGTCGCGCCGGGTCATCGTTTCCTGAGTACCAGCAACAGGTTCCACGTCAGGAACTCGCGCAGACCCGGTACCCGGACGATCGGCTTGGCCCACCACGGGTGGTACCGCGGCAGCACGTCGACCACGTCGGCGGCCCGCTGCCGGCGCGCCCACCGGACCGCGGCACCGACGGATACGCCGTACATCGTCACGCCGTAGTGGTTCTTGGGCGGCCGCCCGTGGCGCCGCTCGAAGCGCCGGGCCGCCCGGTGTCCGCCGAGGTAGTGCCACGGCGACGTCTCGTGCCCGCCCCAGGGCGAGAGCCAGTTCGTGAACGACAGGTAGACCGTGCCGCCGGGGCGGGTGACCCGGACCATCTCGTCCGCCATCGCGAACGGGTCCGGTACGTGCTCGAGCACGTTGGAGGAGAAGCAGAGGTCGACCGAGTCCGTGCGGATCGGCAACTGCAGAGCACTGCCGAGTACCGCGCCGGACGGCATGCCGCCGCGGGCCGACATCTCCCCCGCGTCCACGTCCACGCACACCACCCGACTGCCGGCCTCGCGCAGTGCGTCGGCGAAGTAGCCCGGCCCGCCGCCGACGTCGACGACCAGCGCCTTGTCGAGATCCGCGTACGCCCGCAGCTGGTCGACCGTGTCCCGGGCGAGGAGCCCGTAGAAGAAGTCCGGATCGGACTGCTCCTTCCGGAACGCGGCGAACAGCCGGATCGAGCGTGCCAGGGTGGACACGGGGTCAGGCCCTCCCGTCGTTCTCATGGGCCGCTAGTGTGGCGACACTATGCCAGAGGTGGGGCTCGACGAGGTACGGCGGGACTGGACCAAGCTCGGCGCGGAGGATCCGCTCTGGGCGGTCCTGGTGGCGCCCGACAAGCGTGGCGGTCACTGGGCCGTGGACGAGTTCCTGGCTACCGGGCGCGCCGACGTCGACGAGATGATCGGCTGGCTGACCGGGCTGGGCCTGCCGGTGCGGTGGGAGCGGGCTCTGGACTTCGGCTGCGGGGTGGGCCGGCTGTCGCAGGCCCTGGCCGGCCACGCGGACGAGGTGGTCGGCGTGGACATCGCTTCGTCCATGTTGGACACCGCGCGCCGGCTCGACCGCAGCGACGGCGTGTGCCGGTACGTCCTCAACGACTCCCCCGACCTCGGCCAGTTCCCGGACGGACACTTCGACCTCGTGTACACCGCGCTCGTGCTGCAGCACCTGCCCAGGCCGGCGATCGACCGGTACCTGGCCGAGTTCCTGCGGGTGCTCCGCCCCGGCGGTACCGCCGTCGTCCAGGTGCCGACGCGACCACTGTGGACGGTCCGCGGGGTGATCTGGCGGTTCGCGCCGTACCGGCTCATCGCCTGGGGGCAGCGCCGCGTGCTCGGCTACCCTGCGCCGATGAGGATGACCGGGGTACCGGACCGCGCCGTGGCCGCGCTGGTCACCGCGCACGGTGGCGAGATCGTGGACCGGCGGGACGACCTGCCGTACACCCCGGACTGGCAGTGCACGCGGTACGTCCTTCGCAGGAAGCCATGACCGAGTCGCTGACGAAGAGTTCGACCGGCAAGCTCGGGCCGGGCGGGGCGGCGGTGACCGTAGCCGGGTTCGCGGTCAACCTGATCGGCTACGCCGTACCGCTGCTCGGTGCGCGGCTGCTGTCATCGGCCGACCTCGGCGCGCTGGCCGCCGTGCTGGCGCTGCTGGCGGTCGCCACGGTACCGGCGCTGGGTCTGCAGACCGCGCTGGCGGTGCGGTGGGCGCGCGACGGCCAGGTGAGCAACGCGGCCCGGGCGACGGTAGCGACCGCCGCGGTGACCGCGGGCACGCTGGCGGTCGCGACACCGGTGATCTCCATGGGCCTGCACCTGTCCCCGGTGCTGCCGCTGCTGCTGATGGCGACGACCGCCGCGGTGGTGGTCGGCAGCCGCTGGCTGGGCCAGCTGCAGGGGACCCAACGCTTCGGCCGGCTCGCGGTCGGGATGGTACTGCTGGCGGTCGCCCGGTACGGCGGAGTCATCGCCGGCCTGGCGGCGGGCGCCGGGGTCACCGGGTCGCTGGCCCTAGGCGCGGCGGTCGCTTGGCTGACTTTGCCGGTACTCGTGGCTCTTGCCGGCCGTGCCCACCCACACGCCGAAGGTGCCCGACTGGCCGGTCGGGACGTGGCGGCCGCCAGCGGGGCGACGCTCGCGATGCTGGCGATCTCGTACGCCGACCTGATCCTCGCCCGCCACCTGCTGCCGCCCACGCAGGCCGGGGAGTACGCGGTCGGGGCCGTGCTCACCAAGGGTGCGTTGTGGGCGCCGCAGGTGGTCACAATCCTGGCGCTGCCGCGGCTGGCCCAGGGCAGCCGGCGCGCGCTGCTCGCGGCGCTGGCCGTGGTCGCGGCCTGCGGAACGGTCCTCGTGCTCGCGGCGCTGCTGTTCGGGGACGTGGCGATCTGGTTCGCCGGTGGCCCCGACTACGCCGGGATCAGCGGGTACTCGGCCGGCTTCGCCGCCGTAGGCGCCCTCTACGCGTTGGTCTTCGTCCTGGTCAACGCCGAGATCGCCGCGCGCGTCCGGTTCCCCGCCGCACCGTTGTGGGTCGCGCTCGCCGGCCTGACCGTCGCCGCGTTGCTGCTCGACCCGCCGACGCTCGGGCGCCTCCTCGCCCTTTCGATCACGACCGCGGCCCTCACCACGGTCGCGATGGGCGTAGTGGTCTATCGCCGCCCGCCCGCTGCCGACTGATTTCATCCGTTCCGCCGCCTCTGCGCCGCGAGCCGTGGCAGCCTCGGCGTGTGGACAACAAGTCACTCGTCATCCAGGCAACGACCGAGCTTCTGGAGAATCGCGACCCGACGGCGATCGACCGGTACTGGTCCGCCGACTACATCCAGCACAGTCCCGTGGTGGGCGGCGGCGTCGAGGGCCTGCGCAGCCGGGTCGCCCGGCTGGGACCGGACTTCCGGTACGAGCGGGTACGCGCCATCGCCGAGGGCGACCTCGTGGCGCTGCACGGCCGGTACCACGGGCTTTCCGATCGGCCGATGGTGGCGGTCAACATGTGGCGGGTCGCCGATGGCCGGCTCGCCGAGCACTGGGAGGCCATGCAGCCAGAGGTCGGCCCGACGCCGAGTGGGCACACGATGCTCGACGGTCCGACCGAGCCGACCGACCTCGACCGCACGGACGACAACAAGGCACTGATGGAACAAGTGGGCGCAGACTTCGTGGCGGGCCGGTTCGACCGGCTACCGGCGTACTACGGCGACGTGTACGTCCAGCACAACCCGATGATCGCCGACGGCTTCACCAGCGTGGTCGAGAAGTTCAACGAGCTGGCCGAGCAAGGGCTGGCGCTGCGCATCACGAAGCTACACCGCGCAGTGGCCGAGGGCGACTTCGTGCTGTTCCAGGCCGAGGGGACGTTCGGCGACAAGCCACACGTCTTCTACGACATCTTCCGGGTAGCGGACGGCAAGGTCGCCGAGCACTGGGACGTCATGGCCGAACTCCCCGACGCTTCGACGGTCCCGCACGACAACGGTCTGTTCTAACTCCTCGCGGTGAGTACGCGGAACGGCAGGCGGTTGGCCTCTTCCCCGTCGATCGACAACACGCACGAATAGGCGCCCGGCGTCTGAAACCCCAACTGGTCGAGATTGATGGCGAACGGCAGGTTCTGCCGATCGCCCGGCTGGAGGGTCGGCGGCCGGCCCACGTTGAACTGCGCACCGACTCCGGTCGCTCGCTGCGCACCGCCGGGCTGGTCCGGGTCCGGTACCGGCGGCCCGAGCGGCAGCAGGTCGCCGTCCTCGCTCTCCAGCCGTACGTGCAGCCGGTGCTCCCGGTTCGTCTCCGTGTACGGGACACCGATCACGACGGCAAGACCGATCCGGGACTGGACGAACGGGAACTGCGGGCTGGACAGCATGTTCCAGCCGGCGCCCTGAACGTAGAGCTTGCCCTCAGCCACCACCGCGCTGTCACAGAGCATGGCGTCGATCGTGAACGTGCCCGGGTCGGTTATCACGCACGAATCGTCGCACCGCCCACGAAGCGATGTCGCCGGTGGGGCGCCTCTGCCGCTCGTACCTCAGCGCGTCCTTCGCGTCCTTCTAACCTGCGTCGCACGGTCGAGGATGTCGGCGAGCGCGTCACCGAGCGCGGGTGGTGACCCGGCCGGCTCCTCGCAGCACGGCGGTTTGGTACGTCGTTCGGCGTCCGGAGGAGCCGCACCGAGCAATCGGTAGAGCTCCGTGTACACGTCCAGCACCGGATCGCTGTCCTCGTGCGGTCCTACCAGAAGAATCCAGGCCAGGTCGGCTGTCTCGAATGCGACCACGACTCGCAGAGTGCCGTCGAGGTGCTTCACGCAGATGTGGTCCATCGGCGCGGTTCCGGTCAGCCGGTAGCCCAGAGCTCTACATCCTTGCGCCGCGAGCTCGTCGAGGAAGCGATCGAGCGTCCGTCTCTGCCTGCGGTCCAGGCGTTCGATCTGTTGGTCGGCCCGAGGTGTGGATCGTACTTCGGTGGGCACCCGAAGAACGTAGCGATTGTCGATGGGTCAGCGTGGGAGCGGGCGAAGGACACGCCCCTTCCCTTGCCGCATCTGTTCCAGACTCTCTTTGAGATCGTCCCGGTCGAGCAAGGCTTGGTCCGACAATCGTTGCCATACCTCGTCGAGCAGATCGCGGTCCTTACCGGCGGCTCGGATGTCGCGAACCAGGTGACTGACCAGATGCACGCTGACCGTGTCGAGGAGCATGCGAGGGTTACGGCGCACGACCGTGAGCACCCCTTTGGCCGCCCATGCCCGTACCGTTTTCTCGCTGAGCCCGAGCAGGTCCGCGGCGATGACCGGCCGGATCGTGGCCTCGTCCGCGAGCACCGCATGCGCGGCACGGAACAGCCTCGTCCGCAGCTCGTTGTCCGGATCGAGGCTGTTGGCCGCTTCTTCCGCGGCCTCTACCAGATCGAAGAGCTTGCGCACCCGCGCTTCCTCGACAGCTAGAGTCACGCCCTCACCTCCCACACGGCTACTTCCGATTATGCGCCAGTTTTTCGGAACCAGCCAGCACCAGGCGGAACTTACTCGTACGTGAGCAGGGGAGTGATCGGCCGCGTCGCGAGCAGCCGCGCCGGGGCGGTGACCGCAACCGCGTACAGCGTCAGGGACGCCGTGGCGATCACGGCATAAACGAGCGCCGGCAGGCGGATCGGACCCAAGTCGTCGCCCGCGACGAAGGTGTTGTAGAGCAACACCCCGAACGGGATGCCGAGCAGGCAGGCGAGCAGGCACGCGCTGAGCTGGGCGACGACGAACGCGGTGACGGTCTGCCGTGGAGTGGCGCCGAGGGTACGCAGGATCGCGTGGTGACGCGCGTTGTCCCGGGCCGCGAAGACGGCGAGAACGAACGCGTTGACCACGGCCAGCGCTACCAGCACAGCCGCTGACCCGAAGACGATGTTGAGCAGCAGGTCGATGAGCGACTCGCTGGCCCGCCGGTCCACCGACTCGGCCTCGCCCAGGATCGGGGTCGCCAGGTAGGCCTGCGTGCCGCGGTACAGCCCGAGTCCCACCACGACCATCGCGATCCCGAGCGCCAGCCCGACGGCTCCGCCGAGCGTCCGCCCGGGGCGGCGCATCGCGGTACGCACACCGAGAACCGCGGGCAGCGGTAGCCCGGCGAGGCCCGCGAGTCTGGCCAGCCGGCTGGGCCGGCGAGGCGGGCGGATGGTCGCCGCGAGCGCGCGTACGGTGCTGAGCCGTACCCCGCGCAGCGCGGGCCGGATCGTGGCCAGCACCACCACCGCGGCCGCCACGGCGAACGCGACAACGGCCCGGGTCCACGTGATCGGCGGCGCCTGCGGTGGGCCGTACAGCACGGCCGCCGGAGCCAGCAGCGGGGAGAGCAGGGTGCCGGCCACGACTCCGACGACCGCGGCGGTACCGGCCAGCATCAGGTACTCCACCAGCAGTACCCCCGTCACCTGACCCGGAGTCACGCCGACCGCCTTGAGCGTGCCCACCTGGTGGCTCTGGGCGGCCATCCGGCCGGCGACGAGTACCGCCGCGGTCGCGATCGTGAGCCAGGCGAGCAGGGTGGCGATGATCAGGAACGCGATGGCGAAGGTGGTCAGCGTCTCGTGTACGCCGACTCTCGTCTGCTGCCAGGTGACCAGCCGCGGCCCCGATCCATGAGCGGCCACGAACGCGGCCGCGTTCTCCTGGTGCGCCAGCCGCAGTTCGAGCTCGGCGGCGAAGTCCACCGCGCCGGCCGCGCGCAGCGCACTCGCCGTCGGGGCGTTCACCCAGACGCGAGCGGGTTGATGCAACGGGTACCGGCCGAAGCTGACCGTCGTCGCGGAACCCACCACCGGCAGCCGCCGGCCGGCGATCGTGATGGTGTCGCCGGGCCGGTCGCGGAGGATCGCGGCGACGCCATCCTCCAGTACCACGCCGTCGCCGGAGTCGGACAGCCAGCGGCCCGAGGTGACCAGCGGTTGACCGACCGCGGCCGGGGCCGCCTCCCGCACCATGACGAACAACTCCAGGTGGACGCCCCCGATCTCGCCATCGGTGAACAGAATGGGCCACGGTCCGCTGGCGGCGACCACCTCGGGTTCGGCGGCCAGCGCGGCCAGCCGGTCGTGGGCTCGCGCCACGTCCGCGGGTGTCGGCGGGTGCGACTGGACCTGCGGCGGTAGCAAGGACTCCTGGTACGCCAGCGACGTCCGGATGTGGTGCCCGTTGGTCGCCCGGTGCAGCCGGTCCCAGGCGCCGTTGCCGGTCTCGTTGATGGCCAGCGCGAGGCTCAGCGTGGTGGTCGACACGGACAGAGCGAGCAGCAACAGTACGGCCTGACCGGGGCGAGCCCGCAGGTTGCGCCAGGCCAACCGGGCGATCAGCCGCATCTACGCCTCCCAGCCGGCGATCTGGGCCAGTACGGCCTGCCGCGACAGGCCGCCGTCGAGCCGGGTGTCCTCCACAATGGACCCGTCGCGCATGCCCAGTAGCCGGTCCGCGACCGCCGCCACCCGTGGGTCGTGGGTGACCAGCAGTAGCGTCTGGTGGGCCTCGCGCAGCTCCGCGAACAGCTTCAGGATCTCGCCGGTGGCGTGGCTGTCGAGATTGCCGGTCGGCTCGTCGGCCAGCACCAGCAGCGGCTCGTTGATCAGCGCCCGGGCCAGGGCAACCCGCTGGCGCTGGCCGCCGGAGAGCCGGTCGGGCAAGTGGCCGGCGCGGTCGGCGACTCCGAGCCGCTCGAGCAGTGCGACCGCGCGTCGCCGGGCCGTACGCCGTGACGCGCCCACGAGCAACGCCGGCAGCTCCACGTTCTCCACCGCCGTCAGCTCGTCGACGAGGTGGAACGCCTGGAACACGAACCCGACGTTGCGCCGGCGCAGCCGTGCCCAGGCCGTCTCGGACAGCCTGTCGACGCGTTGCCCGCCGAGCCTCAACTCCCCGGCGGTGGGCCGCTCCAAGCCGCCGAGCAGGTGCAGCAGGGTGGACTTGCCGCAGCCGCTCGGCCCCATCACGGACACCGCCTCGCCGCGCTCGACCACGAGGTCGACCGAGTCCACCGCCCGTACCGGAGTGCCGTCGCCCGGGTAGTGCCGGCTCAGCCCGCGCGCCTCGATCACCGCATTCATCTCCGCGTCCATCTCCGCTCACACGCCTCCAGCCAGCGCACGTCGGCCTGCAGCCGCAACGCCGTACCCTCCAGCAGCAGCACGCCGTCGGCATCGACCGACGGGTCCTGCGCGACCCGCTGCACGTCGCGCAGCCGGCGCAGCAGCTCGCGCCGCTGCGCGTCGATCAGCGCCAACGGGTCCGCCAGCCCGGTCGCGGCGGCGGCCACCAACTTGAGGTGGAACTCCACCGGCGCGACCTTCGGCCACGACGCGTCCAGCAACCACGCCGTCACGTGTTCGCGGCCGGCGGCCGTCGCCTCGTACACCTTCTTGTCGGGGGCCGTCGTCTGCGCGACCTGATCGGCCCGGACGAGCCCGGCCTTCTCCAACCGGGAGAGCGTGACGTACACCTGACCCGGGTTGAGCACTTCCCCGATCGGGCCGAGCGCGCGGCTCAGGCGCTGGCGCAACTCGTACCCGTGAGCCGGCTCCTTCGCCAGCAACGCCAGCATCGCTTCCCGCATGGATGCCTCCTCTAGATAACGGCAATGTACAACCGTTATCTAGAGGCGTCAACGGACCCTGCTGGTAGCCATGCCGGAGCACAGCCACGAACAGCCTATTGTGAAAATCGTACACGTGTTCGATGATCGACTTATGGGCACGTTGGTAGGGCACTGGTGGAACCAGCTGTGGGGCACGTTGACCCGGCGCGACATCCGGCTGGAGTACGACGAGCGCGTCTGGCTGGTCGAGATCCGGCAGGGCGGCAAGACGACCGGCCGGTGGCTCTACTCCGACGAGACGCGGGCCTGGGACGCCGTCCGAGAGCTACAGAAAACCGGCGCCGAAGACTGGCGGGAGATCACCGGTGCGTTCCACGCATCGGAGGAGGCCGCCCGGCGCCGCCGTGAGAGCTGAATTATGTGGATTCGCGGCCGGCGGCGATCGTCTGCTCGACCTGTGCCCTTCGGCGCTCGTCGACCTCGGCCGCGGCGACCTCGTCATGGGTCATCACGGCTTCGATGTCGACCTGTTGGAAATCGAGCACACCCAAATCGGCGAAGGCGGCCTGCAGCCGCGGACCCAACATTCCGATGTCGCGCAGCGTCGGCACGATCCGGGTGAACAGCAGCGTACGGAACTGTAGGAAGGACTCGGACGAGCGGACGAAGCCGATGCACTCCTCGGGATCGAAGTCCAGCGCGCGCCAGACCTCCTCACCGACGAACCGGTCGCGCATCAGGTAGCACGCCTCGATGCAGAACTCCTCCCGCTCCTGCAGCTCCCGGTCGGTGAGCTCGCGGTAGTAGTCGCGCAACGCCAACCGGCCGAACGCGACGTGGCGAGCCTCGTCCTGCATGACGTACGCGTTGATGGCCTCCGCGAGTGGGTCACCGGTCAGGTCGCGGATCAGGCCGAAGGCGGCCAGCGCCAGACCCTCGATCAGCACCTGCATGCCGAGATAGGTCATGTCCCAACGGCTGTCGGCGATGACGTCGTTCAGCAACGCCTTCAGGTGCTCGTTGATCGGGTACGCCAGGTCCAGCTTCTCGCGCAGGTACCGCGAGTACGCCTCGACGTGTCGGGCTTCGTCCATCACCTGGGTCGCCGCGTAGAACTTCGCGTCGAGGTCGGGCACCGTCTGCACGATCTTCGAGGCGCAGATCAGCGCTCCCTGCTCGCCGTGCAGGAACTGCGAGAACTGCCATGCCGACAGGTGCCGGCGGACCAGGCCGCGGTCTCGCTCACCGAGCGCGGACCAGATGCGCGAGCCGTAGATGGGTACCGTCTCCTCGGGTACCGCGAGCGGGTTGTCCAAGTCTATCTCGTGTGACCAGTCGATCCGCTCGGCCGCATTCCACTGCCGCTGCTTTCCCTTGTCGTACAGGCTGAGCAGACGGTCACGGCCCTCGTCGTACTCCCAGGAGAACGCGGTGGTGCTGCCGCTCGGCAGGTGCCAGCCGGTCTCCTGGACAGGTAGAACATAGATACGGGTACTCATCTCGCCTCCCCATCGGCATACTACGAAACCCGGTGCTGTACAAGCTGGCCGGATTGATCTGACCCGGGGCGACTTCTCGACAGGTTCTTGACAAGCGCGGCCGTACGGTCGGCGGCATGTCGGGAAGGTTTGGGATCGTACTGGTACTCGTGTTCGGCGCGGTGATGGCGTGCGGCAAGGCTCCAGAGGGCGACGGGGTCGCCAGCGCAGGAGGCGCCACACCGTCCGCGACCACCGCTCGTGACTTGGTCGCCGAGCAACGCCGGTGGGCGCAGTGCATGCGCGGACAGGGCATCGACATGCCCGACCCGGATCCTGTCCAGAAGAAGATCACCGGCTTCGAGTTTCCGGCCAAGGGGACAGCCGAGGCGGACAAGTTCGCGCAGGCCGAGCAGGCCTGCATCGCCTTCTTCACGTTCAACGACGCCGGTGGCGAGCGCAAGCCGCTGAGCGCCGATGCCCTGACCGCGTGGCGAACGTGGGCCCAGTGCATGCGGGACAACGGCGTGGACCAGCCGGACCCCGGTCCCCTCGGCTTCGAGCCCGACGACGAACAGGGCCGGGGCGACCCCGCGACCGAGGCGCTGAAGGACAAGGCGTCCGAGGATTGCTTCGAGAAGTTCCTGACGGCCCGACAGGTGGAGGCCGGACAGTGACGAACGGTACCGCGCGACGCCGGAGGCGAATCCGCACGGTCGCCGGCCTGGTCGCGGCGTTCGTGGTACTCGCCGCGGCGGCGATAGCGTCGCGCGGCTTCGGCGGGGCCGATCCCCGCCCGGCCAGCGTCAGCAACCTGCCTCCGGCTACGGCCCAGGTGACCAGGGCGACGTTGACGCAGACGGAACGGTTCGGCGGCCTGCTCGGTTACGGCGCCTCAGCCACAGTGCTGGCCCGGTCGGGCACGGGCACGATGACCTGGCTGCCGCCGGCCGGTACGGTGATCCGGCCCGGGCAGCCAGTGTTCAAAGTGGACAATCTGCCGGTGGTGCTCGTCGCCGGGACGACGCCGCCGTACCGGGCGCTCGCCGACGGTACCAAGGGCGAGGACGTCCGGACGCTGGAATCCAATCTGCGCGCCTTCGGCTATGCGGGGTTCACGGTCGACGAGGCGTACACATCCGCGACCGTTTCGGCGGTGAAGCGATGGCAGCGGGATCTGGGACTGGCGCCGACCGGTACGGTGAACGTCGATCAGATCGTGGCGGCGCCCGGCGCCATCCGGGTGACCGAGGTCGTGGCGGTGGCCGGCGGCCCGGCCACTGGCGAGGTGCTCGAGTACACCGGCACCACGCGTGTCGTTATCGTGTCGCTCGAGGTGACCAGGCAACATCTGGTCCACATTGGACTGTCGGCGACCGTCGCGCTGCCGAACGGCAAGACGGTCACGGGGAAGGTGGCGGCCATCGGTACGGTCGCGGCGGCCGCCGAGAACCAACAGGACGCGCCGACCGTCCCGGTGACGGTGACGATCGCGGACCAGGCGGCACTGGGCACATTGGACGGTGCTCCGGTCGATCTCACGCTCGTGGTCGCCGAGCGCAAGGACGTGCTGACCGTACCGGTGGGGGCTCTGGTCGCGCTCGTCGAGGGCGGGTACGGCGTGCAGGTCGTCGAAGGATCGTCCAGTCGGTATGTGGCAGTGCGGGCGGGCATGTTCGCCGACGGAAAGGTCGAGATCTCCGGGACCGGCATCGTGGACGGGCTGACCGTGGGAGTACCGGGATGACCGCGGTCGTGGAGCTGGACCGGGTCAGCAAGGAGTACCCGGGCGTGCAGGCACTGCGGGACGTGTCCCTGCGTTTCGAGCACGGCGAGTCGGTGGCGATCGTCGGTCCATCGGGATCGGGCAAGTCGACGATGCTGCACCTGATCGGCACGCTCGACCGGCCGTCGTCGGGCACGGTGCGCGTCGCCGGGTACGACGTGGCGGCACTCCCCGATCGTCACGTGTCGGCCCTGCGGGCCCGTACGATCGGCTTCGT
>Ga0114129_10010330_pt1 | contig 13318 bp, 11 predicted proteins | sample RhiMetdeltSRZDD1_FD_80071 | JGI IMG/M metagenome (GOLD analysis project Ga0114129, IMG submission 80071) | Populus rhizosphere microbial communities from Tennessee, USA - Rhizosphere MetaG P. deltoides SRZDD1 (version 2) (version 2) | ecosystem: Host-associated > Plants > Roots > Rhizosphere >...
ACAATTACAGGCGCGGCTGTGGCTCGGTCGAGCACGACGGCAAAATAAATCTCGCGCCCAATGTCCGCGGATTCGGCCACCAGCACCTTGTTTACCGTACGACCGCCCGGCCCGGTCTGATGAGTGACCAGGATCTGACCGAGCATTTCTGCTGCGACATCGCGCACTTCCGCTGGCGTTTTGCGAACATGCACGCCGCCCTTGAATCCGTTAGTGAACGTACCCTTGCCACGGCCGCCGGCGTGAATCTGCGCTTTAACAACAATCTCAACATCGCCCAGTTCGCGCGCGATTTGCTCCGCCTCGTCAAGGGTCGATGCCACTCTCCCTCGCGTCGTCGCGACGTCGAATTTCTGTAACAACTCTTTGGCTTGATATTCGTGAATGTTCATCGGCAGGAAGCACCGGTCTGCTCGCGAACCCCTTCGGAGGTCCGCCGCCTTTACATTTCAGAAGGCAAACTGCAATAGCCTGCAGAAAGAAAATCGGCAAAGATTTTTTGCCGCAAATTGGCTTGCCTCTCGAAAAACAGACCGGCTACGCTTGCACCATGAATACCTCCATCAAACTCCTTAGTCTGGTTTGCGCATTACTTGTCACGATCACGTTGTCAATCTTCGCCGGTACGTCCCCACAAGAGAAAGCATTTACCGACAAATACAAAACCGCGTTCGAAGGGAAGGACACAGCTACGCTGGAATCGTTCCTTTACACGCAAGGATCCGACCCGGCGATTCTCGGTTTCTACAAAATGATGCAATCAGGAGAAGCCGGAGAGAAAATATCAAACATCGAGCTCGTCGATCTTACGCCGGACGACGCGAAAAAGGCGGCAACTCCAATGGAATCGCCGACAGGCGGCAAGGTTTGCCTGACACTAAAACCAACCAAAAAACTGGTCATCAAGGTCGAGAAAAAGGACGCCAACGGTAGCTCGACCAGCACGAGTGAAAGCTTCATTGCCGAGAAGGACGGCAAATTTGTCATTCCTGTCCCTGGGCCGTGTAAGTGACGATCCGGAAACAGTCAGATAAACGCGAGTGTTGTAGGCAGGGCGCCGTGCCCGTGCCGATCCAGACAGAAAGGGACTGCAACCTGTAATTATTTTCGTTCCTCCTCGAAAAGTGTTCCCACGGTGCGTTGCTCCGCCGGAGGCTCCAGCGAGTTAACAAAATTCCGAAACTGCTCGGAGAAAATGTCAGGACGAAGCTTCCAATAGTGCGCAATTCCGGGAGCAGCAGCGTAATGACGGAGAAGTCCATGCCAGCCTTCAAAGAGCTGTTTGTCCATCAATCCATAAACATAGTGGAAATGAATCGTCTCGAATGCTTTCAAAAATTGATACGCAGCATGAAAAAAGCGCGCCCGCTCTTCGATAGAGAGCGCCCCGATGTCTTCGAGCCCTACCCGCCAGATTCGCCCCAGTTCCGCGTTCTCCATTAAAGGTTTAGTCACGTCGCGCAGGGCCGCCGCAGCCGCGTCTTGCGTGGCAAGCCTGGCCACGCGCGTACTCTGGTGGACTTGCAACGCGAGGTATAACACCGACAAAACCACCGCAATCGAGCCGACTAATTGCGAAACAGCGCTAATCGCGTCCCAGTTCATCGCTGTGTTATGGCACGTTACCCATTTAGCGTGGTTTGTCGGCTGCTCAGTTTTACTGACCTTTAACAAACGTGTGCAAGACAGCCAGCCACTTTCCGCCGCGTTTGTTCCACACGGTCGCCGCGTAATAGGTACCTGACGTGTCACGACCGGACGAGGTAGATTGGGTAGTGACCTTGTAAGTGACCATCGCCATTTTAGGACTTAGGAGTGTCACTTTCATATCGGCGAACGTGTAGTTGCTTAGCTCGGTATTCTGCATGTCTGCAATTTCGGCGTCCGCATCGTTGACTCCTTCCGCGTCGACCGCCCTAAACTCGGGCGCCAGATACTTTCGAAATACTTCGGCCTGCTTGTTCTTGAACGCCTCGGTGACCGCCTTTTCCAACTTCACAATTGCCGCCTCTTTACTTGCTGATCGGAGCGTCTTGAACGGAGACGCGCTGGGGCTGGGGCTTGGGGTCGGACTTTCCTGGCCGAAGCAAATGGACGCAGCTACCGCCAAACTGAAACAGCAAAGAACAAATTCTCTTTTCATAGTGGATTCTTAGGACAGGCGAATGGCGTGGTCGAATCTTTTTTGGATCTGTGGCTCCAGTCTTTGCCGGCCCCGTTATGTCGTTGAGGATGATGGCGCCTCTGGCGGCGGATTCGGGGACGGTGCCGGCGGCGGCGCGAGCGGCGCTCCGGACAAGACAGGCAGAAATTCCGGTGGCACGAAATCCATCCAGACATCGTAGCCCTGACCGAACTGGCGAAGAAACACAAGTGAAAATGAGCGAAACAAAATAAACACAGGCAGCAAAATCACGGTGCCGATGTAAGGAAGCGCCGCAACACAGCAGGTCGCACAGATCGCCAGACAACTAACCAATCCAGTCGCGATCGCGAGGACGATCAGGAACAAACAATAAAGAAGAATCTCGCCCGGATGCGCCGCGATTAATGACAAAACCGAACAAAAAGCTTCATACGCTCGGCAACGACGGGAGTACATCACCGGTACCATAAAGGTCGCGACCAGCGCCCAGACGATGATCATAAGGAGGATCACGAACACCCAGCCGGCCATTGCCAATACCTCGTAAACATCCAGGCGATCATGTTGCAGCTGCAAATCGTAACGGCCTTTGATCGCCAGAATGATCAGCGGCAGCGCCAACAGCGCTGCGAAAATGACAAAGACGAAAGTAATCGCTAACGAAAAGAGAAAATAACTGTTACCTTGTTTTCGAAATTCGCGCCAGGGTTCGGCAATCGCGGCACGGTTCTTTACGATGCAGTCGATAAACATGAAGCTCCCGCGCGCTCGCAACCAGGCAAACACGACGATCGCCGCAAGGACGAAAAGAATCAGTAGCGAGACGCCAAACACCAGGATCGAATGCGGGATCTGGCTGACCGCGTCATTTATCTTCTGCACGTCGTCATGGCTATTGAACTGATAGTTGAAACCGCCGCCACCACCACCCAGGTTCGCCAGCCACGCCGCGAAGCCAATGATAAACCATTTCTTTAGATCGAACGGCTGAAAAAGAATCTTCTTCATCAGTTCGAACGCCTTACCAAACGGCGTGAAGATTTCGATATTGGGTTCGGCCCCATTCATGAACCGCGATTCTGAAATGTTTTCAACGAGATGATCAAGCCTGCTGTACCATAGGGGTTAATCGTTCTATTGCTGGTTTAACCCGCCTTCGGACGTTGTTTGACACGATCTTGAAGAGAAAAACGAAGATGTTGAATACTCGCTAATGCATAAGAAGGACACGGTGAGACTCGTCAAACGTCGGTACCCGATCGGTGCCGAACTAACCGGGCCAAACCAAACGCACCTCCGCGTCTGGGCGCCAAAGGTCCGACAAGTTGATCTGGTTTTGGAAGACGGCGCAGGCAAAAACTCACGGCAGACATGTTATGCGCTGGACGCTGAAGAGGCAGGTTACTTTTCCGGACATGCCAATGCCGGGGCCGATACCCGCTATTGGTTTCGCGTAAACGATCATCTTTACCCGGATCCCGCGTCACGTTTTCAACCTGACGGACCCCACGGTTCTTCTTGCATTGTCGATCCCGCGCAGTTTCGGTGGACTGATTCTCAGTGGCCCGGCATTTCGCTCAAGGGGCAAATCATCTATGAAATGCACGTTGGCACATTCACAAGAGCCGGGACGTGGCGCGCCGCCGCGCAGCAATTAGAGGAGCTGGCCCGCATCGGGATTACCGTGATCGAGATGATGCCCGTCGCCGAGTTCCCCGGGAAATTCGGTTGGGGATATGACGGGGTTAATCTGTTCGCGCCTTCGCATTTGTACGGAACGCCAGATCATTTGCGGTCATTCATCGATCGCGCCCACTCGTTAGGCTTGGGCGTGATTCTCGACGTGGTCTATAACCATTTTGGACCTGACGGAAATTATCTTGGTGCTTTTTCGGACGATTACCTGACTCGTGGAAGCGAAAATGAATGGGGCGACGCAGTCAATTTCGATGGCCGGAATTCGGGACCCGTTCGCGAGTTTTTCATCACCAACGGACGCTACTGGATCGACGAATTTCATTTTGATGGATTTCGCTTTGATGCGTTACACGCGATTCGAGATCAATCTGGCGAATACATCATCAGCGAGATCGGCCGCGCGGCTCGCGAGGCAGTCGGCGCGCGCTCAATTATTCTGATCGCAGAAAACGATCGTCAGGAAGCCAGAATGGTGCGATCACACAGCCAGGGTGGTGACAATTTGGATGGAATGTGGAACGACGATTTTCACCACAGCGCTGTGGTTGCCTTGACCGGTCGCAAGGAAGCCTACTTCGGCGATTACCGAGGGTCTCCGCAGGAGTTCATTTCCGCCGCGAAACACGGTTTCCTTTATCAAGGTCAGGCACTTTCATGGCGAAAAGCACTGCGTGGATCTTTGACGTTCGACATTCCGTCGGAGGATTTTGTCTGTTTCGTAGAGAACCACGATCAAATCGCGAATACCGGACCGGGTGAACGAATCCGTTTTCAAACTTCAGCCGCCCGGTATCGCGCCATGACCGCTCTTCTCTTGCTTGGGCCATGGACACCACTGCTCTTCCAGGGAGAGGAATTCGGCGCGTCCAGCCCGTTCATGTTTTTCGCCGACGTCGGCGATGCATCCGTGCGCGACGCAATTCGGAAAGGCCGCGCCGAGTGGCTGGCGCCGTTCCTGTCACTTACTGAGGAAGAAGCCTTAACAACTTTGCCGGCACCGGACGATCCGGAAGTGTTTGCCCGCTGCAAACTCGATTTTTCCGAGCGCGAAAAGAACCGGCAGCTTTATGATCTGCATATCGACCTCTTGAAATTGCGACGGGAAGATCCGCGCTTTTCCCAGCAAATCCCTCACGGTGTCGATGGCGCAGTGTTGGGGACAGCTAGCTTCGTCCTCAGATATTTTTCAAAGGACAACAACGATCGTTTGTTATTGGTAAATTTCGGGGGAAGTGAAGTCTTGCATCCTGCTTCGGAGCCGCTCCTTGCGCCGCCACTGGATTCTAGATGGGAAACGCTCTGGACGAGCGACTCTCCACGCTACGGTGGATCAGGGAGCCCTACTAACGCCACTAAGGAGGAATGGGTCCTGCCAGCTGAAGCAACCGTCGCTCTGCGACCCACAACGCCAGGAAAATGACGAAACCCAAGAGCGCGCGCACATCGTGGCCAAAGAGCGGCGGTCTCTAGTTCTTCGAACCTACTTCATCATCGGGATTTCGGATTTCACCGCACGAGGGGGGTTTGGTCTCGACACATTGGCGTGGTTCCTGCCAAGCTGCTTCTACCTATGAAAATGAATACCCCACCAATTCTGGCCACGCTCATCTTCGCCTGTCTCAGCCTTCTTCCAAAGGCCCACTCCGTCAGTCCGCCACCGGACGGAGGATACCCAGGCGGCAACACCGCGGAAGGGGAAAGCGCTCTTCTAAGCCGCACTACCGGATTCTATAATACAGCGGTCGGCTTGTTTTCGCTCTTGAGTCTTACCGACGGGAACTTCAACACCGGTATTGGCGCTGGAACGCTCCTCGTAAACACGGCGGACTCAAATACCGCAACTGGCGCCGGTGCACTTTTCAGTAACACCACTGCTACGGATAATACGGCCAATGGAACGTTTGCCCTGTTTACCAACACGGAAGGCAGCAACAATACAGCCGTTGGTTTCGATGCGCTCCTTAGCAATACGACGGGTAGCGAAAACACGGCTGTCGGCGGTCAGGCGCTCGAGAACAACACAACCGGTGTCGATAACACAGCCACTGGTTTTCGAGCGCTGATGAGCAACACCAGCGTCGAGAATACCGCAAATGGGGCGTTTGCACTCCAGAACAACACAACTGGCAGCGATAACACCGCCGTCGGCTCCCAAGCTCTTCTCGCCAACACAGAGGGCTCCAACAATACCGCCACCGGTGCTTCTGCGCTCTTCGGCAATACTACTGGTAATGACAACACGGCCATGGGTGTAGAGGCACTCTCTGCCAACTCGACCGGCGCGCAAAACACGGCTACGGGATCCGGCACCCTTCTGAGCAACACGATAGGTGTCGGGAACACTGCGACCGGCTATCAAGCGCTACTTAGCAACGCCGACGGCATCCTCAACACCGCTGTTGGCTATCAAACGCTCCTGAACAACACTCACGGCAACGGCAATGTTGGCATTGGCCCAGACGCGCTCGCCAGCAATACCGTCGGGATCGAAAACACCGCCATGGGTTTCAATGCGCTTACTAGTAACATCGATGGCAGTAACAACGTGGGGATCGGTAATAATGCGGCCGGTAACAGCAATGGCGACTTCAACGTGGCTGTAGGTACCGCTGCGCTCTCTGGCCTCAACACTACCGGCAGCGACAATGTCGCGCTAGGCCATCTCGCCGGCACCGCCGTCACTACCGCCAGCGACGTTATTTGTATCGGCGCGCTCGTCAATGGCGAGGATGTGAGCGGCCATACCTATATCGGCAATATTAACAGCACCACAGTAAGTGGCGGTAACGCCGACTTCGTTACTATAGATTTAAGCTCTGGCTTACTTGGTCACTTGAGCTCCTCACGGCGCTACAAAGAGAACATCCAACCGATGGACAACGCCAGCGAAGCGCTCTACCGGCTGAAACCAGTCACCTACCACTACAAGAAGGAGATCGATCGGACACAAAGCCTCGATTACGGTCTGGTCGCCGAGGACGTAGCCAACGTCGATCCCAACCTGGCGATCCGCGATGGAAAAGGCCAAGTCGAGAGCGTCCGATACATGGCGGTCAATGCGATGTTGCTCAATGAGTTTCTAAAAGAGCATAAGGCGTTCCTCGAAGAACAACGCAAAGTGCAGACATTAGAGGCTGCGCTTGAGGCCGTGAATCAACGCCTGAAAGAGCAAGAAACAAAAATCGAAAAAGTGAGCGCGCAGGTTGAAATGAGCAAAACTGCGCCCCAAGTGGCTTCGAGAAGTCAGTAGGGCTATTCCTGCATTAGTTAGCTTCGATGGCCGGGGTCACCCACCCCGGCTACAGGTTTCCCGGCGTCATTACACCTTGCGCCCGAATTTTTTCTCTAACTCCGCAAGCGAAATCTGAATCATGGTCGGCCGTCCATGGGGACAGCAATAAGGAAGATCACACTCCAGCAGATCGCGAATCAGTTTCTCTATCTCGGGGTAACGCAATGGATCATTGGCTTTGACGGCGTGCCGACACACTGTCTTGGCAATCATCTCCTCACCCAGGCGCATTGGAGAAGTGCTGTTACCAGCGCTCTTCAGGTCGTCAATCACCTTGCGCATGAACTGGGCCGGGTCTGAGATACTCAAGAAACCAGGGACGCTATCGATTTTGAACGTGCCTGGCCCGAAACTTTCAATTCCTATTCCCATCTTCTGGAGGATCGAGATGTTGCGCTCGATCCAATCAGCATCGCGCGGCGGCACATCGAACGTCTGGGGCAGGAGCAGCTTTTGCGTTGGGACGCCCTGTTCTTCCATTCTTTGCCGCAATTCTTCGAAGAGGATGCGCTCATGCGCTGCATGCTGATCGACGAGGACGAGTCCGTCTGCGTTTTCCATCAAGACGTAAAGCTTGCTTAACACACCGATAATTTGAAATTGCTGTTGGGCATCGCGCTGCTGCGATCGTTGTCGGACAGGCGCATCGCTTCCCGCATCAACGTGCTCGACTGGCAGGCGGGACGCCTGCCTCACTACCTCTGGAACTCGCGCGCGACCAGGATCAACGGCCCCGGCTACAGCCGAGCCGAGGTGTGGTAATTCACGATGGGATTCTTTCGGAGCTGCTACTTGAGCTCGTAACTCAAAATTAGGAGCTGTCTTCTCTGGAACAGAATTAGATCCGATCGCAGGCGCCCGAAATTTTTCCTGCCACTCCTGACGCCCGTGTTCCAAGGTCTGTTGAATAGAGCGAACGATTGCTTCCCGAACTGCGCCAGGATCGCGAAAACGCACTTCGCGTTTTGCCGGATGAACGTTTACGTCCACAGACCCCGGATCGATCTCGACAAAAAGAAACGTCACCGGAAACTGGCCTTTCATCAGAGCGGTATGATAACCCTCGCGGATAGCTGCCGTCAGAAGCCCGCTTTCGATGGCGCGACCGTTTACAAAGACGAGCTGTTGTGTCCTGGTCTGCCGGCTCAGCCCTGCCTGGCCAATAAATCCACTTATTTGAATGTTGCGCGAAGGCGCGCCGTTCAACTCAACAAGGCGTTGAGATAATTCGATACCATATAAGTCTCGAATTCGATCGCCCAGTGTCGCGGCCGTCGGTAACTGGAATAACATGCGGTCGTCTCGTACCAAGGAAAAGCCGATCTTGGGATGGCCGATTGCCTGCAAATGAATCTGATGTTCGATGTTACGACTCTCAGTATTTTCGGAGCGAAGAAATTTCCGGCGCGCGGGCAGGTTATAAAAAAGCGAGCGAACCTCGACTTGAGTTCCGGGCGCTTCGCCGCCATCGCGCACGATATCGATCTTGCCGCCGTTCACGACGATCTCGCTTCCCGCAACTGCGCCAGCCTCTCGAGTGGTCAGGCGAAATCGCGACACACTCGCAATACTTGGCAATGCTTCGCCGCGAAATCCCAATGTCGACACAGCTTGCAGATCGGCAGCTGACCGAATCTTGCTCGTGGCATGCCGCTCCAGCGATAACAACGCGTCATCGCGATCCATTCCGCAGCCGTCATCGATTACCCGGACGAGCGAGATACCTCCGCGACGAATCACGATGTCGATCTTGCGAGAGCCGGCGTCGATACTGTTCTCAATTAGTTCTTTCACAACAGACGCAGGACGCTCCACTACTTCACCCGCTGCGACCTGGCTGGCCACGGTCTCTGGCAACAATCGGATCCGGCTCATTCTCTATTCAAATTGTAGATTCCAAGTCGCCGATTGCGAAGAAAAACAGTCGGAATCGCCATTCTTGCGCCTTCGGCGGTTTTATTTACCATCGTTTTGATAGAAGCCGGTCCACCTTTGCTGATTGCAGAAGCTGGAACACGTTGTCCTCAACGCGTTGAGAAAATGTGGAGCGATAGGGCAATTTTGACTTGGTTACGCTGCAGCCGTATTTTCTCGGAGCATGATTAACGTCACGGACAGCGCTGTTCGACAGCTCCAGAGTCTGCTTCCGACGCGTGAAGGACATTTGCAAAGAGGTCTGCGCGTCCAGATCGCGAAAGGCGGTTGTTCAGGTCTGCATTATGAAATGACTCTCGACGAAAAAAAAGATGGCGACGCCGTGGTGGAACGCGATGGAATGCAGTTTTTTATCGACGGTGAAAGTATTCCTTACCTGCGCGGTGCGACGCTGGATTTTAGCGGTGGTCTAACCGGCGCCGGCTTTAAAGTCGTTAATCCAAACGCTTCGCGCACCTGCGGATGCGGTTCGTCGTTTGAAACGTCACAATCAGCTTGAAACCTGGTAATCTTCTCGCGCTGGCTTGATGGACTATGGTTTTTATCCATATGACGAGCCATACGCTCGTCCACGAAAACGCACTAATTATTTCGTCTGGACGATTGTCATTCTGCTTTTGATCGGGTTTGCGTTGGCCGCGTGGCTGGGCAGTTTTTACATCTTTAATCAACCGGAACGCCCGGACAGCTATCGGATTTTACAAAGGCTGCACAAGATCGAGGCGCCCAAGCGTTTCGAACTGACCGCGGCGCCAGCTGGTGAATTTCTGAACTCGAAGCAACTCTACGAGCGCTATTCGGGAATGGGCAACGCGGAGCTCGCAAGGACGAACGCCGAGCTCGCACGCAATTATATTCGGAATTATCAGACGGTGCGCGGTCTGGTTCCCTACGTGGTCGGCAGGTACAAGATTGTCGCTACACGAGAGCTAGGACCCGGCGATGTGTTTACCTCGGGTATGGTCGCCTTAACCGCCGCTGTCGATAACGGCGAGTTGCTCATGGAACATCTTTACCCGGCAAAGCCGGAAGCGCTGCCATTAATGAAGCAGACCCTTAATGTTGGATTGGAAATCAAGCTGGAACGGTCGCATGACATTTCGTCGGTGCTTCATGCCGAGCGATTGATCGATGGCCGCATCATGATTACTGCGGTGCCATTGCTTTATGGAAGCTACACAGTCACACGTGGTCTGGGAACGTTTCGCCTTGAGCCGCCGCTCAGTCTCAACCTTGCCGCCGGATGGCCGTTATTTAAAGCATCGGAACGCAACACGATCGAACAGCACTACACAGAGTATCAGCAAAAAAACGCAGTAGCCCAAGGCGGTCCGATCTCCATACCCGGCTTCACTCCCAGCGCGACCGCTCCGCCAGCCGCGAATCAATTGGTGCGCGTCGAGCAAGCGATTGCCATTGGAAGACCGCCGACCGCGCCAGTTATAGCAAAGAACGAAAAGCTGGCTAACCCCACTCCGCCACCAAAAGGCAGAAAATCGAGTAAGAAACAAAAACTTGAATCTCCATCTCCCGCGGTGAGTCCGGCGCAGCCGGTTATCGCGCAGAAACCAAGTGCACCAAGTGCGACGCCATTCACACTCGCGTCTGCAGCAACGCCGCCGAATGTTCCTGTGACTACACCAGCGCCACCCGCAATCACACCAAACGCTCAAGCTCCAGCGGTCGCCCAGGCTCCCTCTGTTCCGAGAGCGACGCCCGTGCCAGTTCTGCCAGCTCAACCTGCTCCTCCCGACGCCTCCAATGTTGCTCTGGCTTCAAACGCCGGCGGCGGCAGTTGGAAAACATTTGCGCCGGGCAAAATGCCGCTTGGCCGACTCGTAGGAACCGGCGATCTGCGGGACGTCGCCGAGCACGGGCTTGCGGGCGAACGCGTCTATCTAAGGGGACAGTTCGTCGTGAACTTTTCCGATGCTAACAAGGCGGTGCTGCGTCCGCGCACGAAGCTAACGGAAAAGGTGCTGCACTTCGGCGGCGGTTCTTCTACGCGTATCATCGTCGAATTTCCAGCTGGCTATGTGCCTCCGCGGCCAGGCGCGGAAGTAAACCGTGATGAGGCGAGGCCCTACGAGATCACTGAAGTGCGCAAACAGGAAGACGGCCAGCTTAACGTGTTTGTGCGCGAAATCATGCAATAGAATTAATCGTAGGGACGGATCGAGCGCCAGCCGGACATCGCAGCTAAGGTCGCTATTGTGAGCTAATCAGTTCGCGATTTCAGAATTAATTTCCCATCCCGGATTTCAATCGCGCCGACACCTGAGCCATTCCGGTATTCGGCGAGATAATCTCGCAATCGCTTCGAGCGATATTTCCAATTCAACAAATCACCCGGAACAGGCTCGCCATTTACGACGATCCGGTTCAACTGCGGATTCTCGAGTGACTCCGCGTTTTTTAGTTCGACCGCGACGTCACCGTTAAAATAATAACCCGACTTTCCAATAAGCTCTCCGAGCGGAACACTCGCCTGACAATGCAGGCGGTCCCCGTTAATCGAGACAAACACCTTTCCGCGCGCATCCTGGTTAGCGGCGATCAGAGTATTGATGTCATCCGGTGTCAGCTCGAGCTCTGCGGCCTGGCCTGCCCGGGCTTTTTGCTCGAAATCCTGACATCGCTCGTGGACAGATTGAATTTGTGCGTCCGACGCAGTGAACTGAGGTACCGACGCGGGCGTTTGAGCAATGGCTTGCGCTTTCGTCAGCCAATAAAGACCGTGGAAAATTGCCGAATGCCGATGCAAACCCCAATACATCCCAGCAAAGCAAGCTATTCCCAGCGCAACCGCAAACACAACTAGGGTAAGGCAGCCTCGGGCGAAACAGCCCAAGCCCCTTCTTGGCGGCGGCGCGTCAACCCAACCGTTCATATCTTCTGACGCGACTCAGCGTCGATCCTCACCTGCGCTTCCATCAACTGGTCATACAGCGCGGTCAGGCCTTCACCAAGCACGCGCGTTCCGGCGAGGATCGGCATGAAGTTCGTATCACCGTTCCAGCGCGGGACAATGTGAATATGTAAGTGGTCGGTGACGCCCGCGCCTGCGCACTCCCCAAGATTCAATCCAATGTTAAAACCCTGCGCCTTTGTCGCGGCGCGCAGAAGCGCCTGCGCATACGCAACCAGATTCCACAATTCAACGATCTCATTTTCGCCGAGCGCTGATAGCTCAGCGACTTTGCGATACGGCACGGCCATTAAGTGACCGACCGCATACGGATACCGATTCATCATCAGAAATGCATTCTTTCGCCGTGTTATCACCAAATGCGCGGCGTCGTCGCTCGCCTGAGCGGCCGCGGAAAGAAAATTCAGGTCCCGCGGTTCTCTCTCGAAATACTCCACGCGCCAAGGAGCCCAAAGCGTCTCCAGATCTTTCTTAGGAAATTCGTCCATGTCAGCCGCACATCTTAAGCGGCCGGCAGCATGGAATGCGACGCAAAATTATTGTAGCCGGGGTCGCGGGACTCAGATTCCTGTCGATTCATGTCTGGATTTGAATCGCAAATCGAATTAGAACATCGGTATATCTATGAGATTTTTGTTCATTAGTCGCTGGATTGTTTCTGATTGTTTCGTTAGCCACAGCAAACACACGGGACAGCAGCAACAACGACCTAAGGGCGTTACAAGGGAGTTGGAACTCTACCCGACTTTCGGATGGGCCGACTGTAAATCTATGCTTTGAAGAGCTAGCGGCGGAAACGGTGTTTGTGGATTCTGAAAATGGCGCCTAATCAGGGGATACAGCACGCCTGGAACACGGCTGCGACTGGAGCCTCATGGCGCAGTCAGGGTCCAGCCCGCTGGAAGCGTCGGACCAAACGCAGAGGCGACGAAGACGTTGTCGTTCATATACCAGACCGCCGTTTGACGTGTGCTGGCATTGTAAAGCACGTAGTCAGGGGAACCATCCAGGTTAAGATCGGCTGTCGCAGCCAAACCCCAGCCACTGGGTATGGTTGGTCCGACCGCAGCTCCAATAACCGTTAAACCTGACAAATACCCGATTACCGTCTCGCCGGTAGCAGGAATGAACAAGAGATAGTCGGGATCACCGTCGTGATTGAAATCTGCGACACCCATCAGGCTCCAGCCAGGTGGAAGTGTTGGCCCGTAGCCACTGCCAACGCGAACGGTATTGTTCATATACCAGACCGCCGTTTGACGTGTGCTGGCATTGTAAAGCACGTAGTCAGGGGAACCATCCAGGTTAAGATCGGCTG
>Ga0114129_10010331_pt1 | contig 13317 bp, 11 predicted proteins | sample RhiMetdeltSRZDD1_FD_80071 | JGI IMG/M metagenome (GOLD analysis project Ga0114129, IMG submission 80071) | Populus rhizosphere microbial communities from Tennessee, USA - Rhizosphere MetaG P. deltoides SRZDD1 (version 2) (version 2) | ecosystem: Host-associated > Plants > Roots > Rhizosphere >...
CACGGATTTGATGAACGCGCTGATCGTGTCGTAGTGGGCGTCGCCGTCCTTGTCGTACAGCACCGCCCGGCGCTGGATCGACTCCTGTGCCACATCGAGCGTGACGTGGATCACTCCCTTTTTGTCCGGCGGTGTGGATTCGACGGCGAGCTCAAGAGCATTCAGCGCATTGCGCGCGTCGCCGCTTGCCATTTCGATTAAGTGGAGCCGAGCATCGGTGTCCAGCTTGACGCGTTTATGCCCGTAGCCGCGTTCCTTGTCGCTTAGCGCGCGGTCGATCAGGGTCCCCGTTTCCTCCTGATTCAGATTCCGCAACTGGAAGACACGCGAGCGGGAGATCAGGGCTTTGATGACCTCGAAGTAGGGGTTCTCAGTTGTCGCACCGATCAGGGTCACAACGCCCGCTTCCACATGTGGGAGGAGCGCATCCTGCTGGGCTTTGTTCCAGCGGTGGACCTCATCCACAAAGAGGATCGTGCGAATGTTGTGTAGCCGCCGGCGCTCGAGTGCCTCCTGGATGATCACGCGCAGATCGGCTTTGCCTGCCAGGATCGCCGAGATTGTCACGAAGTGACTCTTGGTAGTATTCGCGATCACCTGGGCTAACGTGGTTTTCCCGGTACCGGGAGGCCCCCACAGGATGATGGAGGAAAAGAGACGGTCCGCTTCGATGGCGCGGCGCAGCAATTTTCCTTCGCCGACAATGTGTTCCTGGCCGATGTATTCATCCAATGTGCGCGGGCGCATGCGCGCCGCGAGCGGCGCTTCCTGTTTCATGCGTTCCTGCATGGCATGGTCGAAGAGATCAGACATGAGATGATTATAAAAGAAAAAGGGCTGCGGGAGACAGCCCTTTGCCAGCATAACCAACGAGATTCTTACTTTGTTTCCTTTTCTGCCGGGTTTGCGCCGGTGCCGCGCAGGTTGACCACCCGTTTGAGAACGTCAAACCAGAAGGGAGCGCCCTGTCGGGCTGCAAGTGCTGTCAGAAGAATTCCCATCACCTTTAGCCCAAGATTCGCCTGATTATTCGAGTTGGGCGGGGTAATGCAGAGATCACTGCCAATGACCGGAAGCCCAAAGGATTGACCCTCTGCCGGGAACAACTGGCACTGATCGTCATAGAATGCGGTGCTCTGAACCCGCGTAAATCCCCAGCCAATCGGCAGACTCAGACCGACAAACTGATTTCGGAAATTCTGCAGCGCTTCTTCCGGATTTGCCTCCAGGTCTGCCTGCGTGAGTTCGAATGTCCTCGCATTTTCTGCCAGCGCCTGGCGGACTGCCGGCTCCCGCCAGAGGTAAAGTGTCAGATCGACGGAATCTACATTCAGCACTGCTGCCAGAATCAAACCGATGATCAGCGCCAGCCACTGGGAGTAGCGTTTGTACACACCGCTAACCCGGTCCATGGAATCATCGAACCAGTTCTCTACATTCTGCCGAGCCTTGGCTAGCTTTGATTCCTTTTCACCCACATATTCCTCAATATTCAACAGCAGGGCATTCAGGGTCTGATTAACTTCAGGACTGATTACGCTCAATGCAGCTACGCCGCGTTTGAGGCTTGTGAATGCATCGTCGCCGCGCGGAGCCTCCTTGTTTTTCAGCAGGTCCTCAATTTCTTCCTTGCGTCTACCGGCTTCTTCGAGTGTGGCATCGATCAGTGGCCTCAGTTCCGGATATTTTAGGGATAATTCTTCCGCCTTTGTTTTTAAGGCTGCCAGCGTCCTCCTGGTAAACGCCGTCCCTGCCTCCGTTGCTGCGGCGCTGCGCGCAAATTCGATTAGAAGGTTAAGTTCTGTGATTACCGCTTGTTCCGGCGACATTTTTTGCTCGTTTTCAAGGTCATCACGGATTTTCAACAAGCCCTGTTGAATCAAGGACGACTCCGTGCCGGCTGTGATGGCGATGTCGAATAGCGCCAGGGAGAACTGCTGTGAAGGAATATACGAGGGTAATTTCCTGATCTCCTTGGTGAACCCGCGCAGAATTGGATATCTGTATAACCAGCGTGGTATGCGGGATGGTTCCTTCCTCTTCTTAGCTGTCAACGCTCGAATGACAGGATGATCATAGAACTGTGCCTTAAGGTTTGGGTTTGCCAGCATCTCATGGATGGCTTCTTCCATATCCCGCGCGCGCTTGTCCAGCCTGACACTGATCCATTCCTGGATTTGAATGATGGTGAGACTGAGCACAATCCAAACAAAAATCAAGCCAATGGCAACTTCGACAATGGCGCCCAGGTTCATGGAGTCCTCCTTGATATGAAGATGAATTGAAAGGCGTACCGAGCGGGAGCGGCTTAGTTAGAAGGAAGCGATAGCAGCATTTCTATCGGTAAAGGTGTCGATATACATATCGAAGCCGCTGGTCTCGAAGGCTGATCTGGTTTCTGGCGATAGATTGAGCAGTTTTAAATGGGGAGATTTGTAGGTTCCCGCACTAATTCCCTTTTTCATCTCAGCATCGCTGAGATTTGCTTCCGGGTTCCGGGATCGAAGTTCGTTGAACAAGGTATGCAAAGCACGCAACCCGGCGCTGCTGACAAAGGGAGCATGTGAGAGATCGACCAACAGGTAGCGGGCACCCTCGTCGATCAGTTTTTTTGCAGTTGACTGGAATTGCTCATAGGTCGATGAGTCAATATTGCCATCGACATGCAGGACGGTGATTGGTACTCGTCCGCTTTCAGTTGACACTTTAATTTCCATGCTCTCCTCCGTGAGAGTCTTACACTCGGGTTTAGAATATGACTAGTATATAGAAGAGTGCGATTAATTTCAAGCCTTCACCTGCCCTCTTCGGCCCATGTGCACCCGGTGCAAGCACCGACGCGGCTCAGATACGGCTTAGGCGTTCGGGGTTGGGGGCTGAAGCTGATCCCGAGTATGAGATTGATTGACGATGTATATACCTGCCAGGGCAATCGCGCCACCGATCCCCTGCCAGATGGTCGGTATTTCGCCAAGAAGTGGAATTGCCAGCAGTGTTGTGACAATCGGCTGCAACACAACAGTTGGTGCCACCACGGAGGCGGGCAGATACCCCAGCGCGTAGGCGAGAGATGTGTAACCGATCAACTGCGACACAACGGCGGTGGCGAGAAAGACCAGCCAGCTCTGGGTGGGATAGCCGGTCAAGGGATGCTGAAGCGCGGTATTCACAAAAAAGAGCGAAATGCTGGCCCCGATCCCTACGAGCCAGATGTGACTCACCGGATCGAAATGAGCACGGCTCTTTTCGGTAAAGAGAAAGTAGCCCCCATAGAATACTCCTGTAAAGACTGCCATCGCATCCCCTACGCCGAAGCGCGGATGAAGAATGAAGTCTGTTCCCATTATGAGCGCCGTGCCCAGTAGAGTAATGGTGAGTCCGCGCCAGAAGGCGGGCGTGAGCCTTTGCTTGAAGATAAGCCAGGTTCCCAGCGCTACCCACAGGGGAGCAGTGTTGCCGAGCAGGGTTGCGTTGGAGGCAGTCGTGTAGGATAAGGACGCGGTCCACAGCGCAAGGTCACAGGCGGTAAACACGCCTGCCAGTAAGGGGAATAAGATTGACCGCGACTTCAGGGATGGATTCGTTTTCGTGCGCGGCAGGAAAAAAGGCAATAGCAGGAATATCGAGAAAAAGAGGCGATAGAAAGCCGTGACGGGACCGGGCGCGTTTGCCCAGCGTACGAACATGGCTGAAAAGCTCAGTGAGAAAATGCCCACGCCTAGAGCAATGTAGGCGAGCGTGGTTTTGTCTATGGCGCCAAGGAGGCCACTTCGCTTGATCTGAGTCATTGTGATGGGATCCGTGATGTCAGTCTGATTTTTATTGAACCTGGAGGCGGTCCAGAATGGCTGGCAACTCCGATAGCGAGGATAGGGTCGCGTCCGGCTGGATCGAGCGATGTTCCGCCAGCCGTTCACCAGCCCGGCGGCTGATCCAGACTGTGAATAATCCAACACTTTGTGCTCCCCGCACATCAGCCTCAAGGTTATCACCAACCATCACAGCTTCCGAGGGAAGGAAATACCAGTTTGAGAGGGCGAGCTCGAAAATACGGCGGTGGGGTTTCCGGTAGCTGCAGGCGGCAGAGGTGAGGATGAAATCAAAATATCTGGCAATCCCAAAGCCGCGCGCAAGCTGCTGAACATCCTGGTCATCCCCGGCGTTTGAGATCAATCCCATACGGTACCCATCTGTTTCGAGTTTCTGCAGCGTGGGCAGGGCATCGTCCTCCAGCAGCCAATTCGTTTGTGTGATCGCAAATAACTGATCCAGACCATTGCGTATGATATCTTCGGGAAGATTGCCATACCCCTTGTCCTTCAGCACATCTCGCAAGACGAAGGAATACGTGGTCTCCAGCAAATCCTGTTCCCGCTGACTGAAATACTTTCTCAGCCTGGTACGAAATTCACGCGGAAATGTGGAGAGATTCAACTCCAGTCCCTGGGCGCGCAAATAATTGGTGAGCGCTTCGTCGGCACGCGCCGTGACCGCCTCCCAGGAAGCGCGCTCATACATGAGTGTGCCGCCCAAATCAAAAAGCACCGCGCGAAGAAAATTACGAGCCATACGGAAATAAGACCATGAACGAGAAGGGCCGCTACCTTTTCCCGTTGCTTTCTTCCGGAGGGGAAGCCCGTTGTGGAAGCGTGGTGACGAGTACCTTGTCCACCCGGCGTCCATCCATGTCCATGACCTCGAAGTTCAAGCCATGCCATTCGAAACGGTCGGTCGGCTGGGGCACGCGTCCCAGGGACACCATGACAAAGCCGCTCAGGGTCTCATATTCATCCTCATGCGGAAGAACAGGCAAATCAAAAATTTCCTTAAATTCATCCACTTCCAGCATGCCGTCCAACAGCCATGACCCATCCTGGCGCTGCGTAGCCTGGGGTTCCTCGATCTCCATTTCACCGACGATTTCCTCGAGGATGTCGTTAATGGTCAGCAAGCCCTGCAGTGCCCCGAACTCATCAATAACCAGCAGCATGTCGGTACCCTTTTCTTTGAGGACCTCCAGGGCACGGGAGGCAAACATGGTTTCCGGCACAAAGAAGGCAGGCTTGAGCAGATTCTTGAGGATAATGGGCTCGTTGTTCAGGCTCTGGACGAGTAGATCTCTCGCTTTGACAATTCCTACGATGGCATCCAGAGAACCCTGTCGAACTGGGAAACGAGAAAAGTTGCTTTGCTCCAACTTTTGACGAATCTCTTCGACCGAATCGGCAACGTCCATCCAGACGATGTCAGGGCGTGGCGTCATCAGTGAGTAGACTCGCTGGTCAGCCAGGCTAAATACACCTTCCACCATATCCTGTTCAGCTTCCTCGAAAACACCCGCCTGGGTGCCCTGGTCGATGAGCAACTGGATCTCTTCTTCGGTCACGGGAGGTTCGGTGCCGGGCTCGATACCCAGCATCTTCAAGACAAAATCCGTGATCTTCCCCAGAATCCAGACGAATGGCCGGAAAAGCTTCGAAATGAAAATCATCGGACCGGCGAGGAGGGCAGCGATCCGCTCCGGATTATGCAGGGCGATGCGCTTAGGGACCAGCTCCCCCAGCACAATCGATACAAACGTGATGCCGATCACGACGATCGCGAGGGCAAGGGTTTCTGCATAGGGAGTCAATGCCGGGACAGTGGCCAGCCAGCCACCCAGAGGCGAGGCTAATCTAGCGCCGCCGACTGCGCCGACAAATACTCCAACAAGAGTAATACCGATCTGAACGGTAGCGAGAAACAAATTTGGATTCTCGATGAGATGTAGGACTGTTTTTGCCCGCCGGTCGCCATCACTGATCCGCTGCTGCAGGCGTGCCTTGCGCGAAGACGCCACAGACATCTCTGATAAAACGAATATGGCATTCAAAAGAATGATCGCTAGGATGAGGATGATTTCGGTGGTTATGTTCATGGAAAGGATGTATTCTCTACCCCGATCGGATCGCTGCATTAAAATTTGCCGGGTTCAGACGTACCCGGCAAGGTCGCCAGCCAACACGGCTGGAAGAATATCGCAGATGTCTATGACTATCTATGGGGATTTCTGACATGGTCCTACGGATTTTCTCTACTTACGTATTGTACTATGGTTCTCCGGGAATTACTCGTAAGCGTCCTCGGAGAGGGTGACAACGGTGCTGGTCCACGAAGGCTTCGCGCCAAAAAAACTGGGAGAACCATGATTTGATTCTTATCGAACTTGCATCCCTGTTCCGGCTTCAACATGCCCAATGACCCAGCCAGCTTGTCCCGCTTCACGTGCCCTTGCCAGGAAGGAATCTAGGTTTTGACGTGGAACGCCGAGCAGGAGTCCGCCACTGGTCTGAGGGTCGAAGAGCAGCATCTGGTTTGGCTCATCGAGAGCTGCGCTGAACTGCACTCTCGCCTCAAAATACTTCTTATTATCGAACGCACCACCGGGGAAGATGCCTTGCGCGGCATATTTGCGTGCGCCGGAAATAAACGGAATGTCCGCAAAGTTGATTTTCAATGAGACAGCTGAGGCGTTTGCCATTTCCATCCCGTGACCCAGAAGACTGTAACCGGTGATATCCGTCCCGCCGCGAACGCCGCATTCCATGGCGAGCTGGCTGGCTGTTTGATTCAACTGTTTCATCCATCCGACGGCTTCGAGAACATCGCTCTCATCTGCTTTCTGCTGTTTCAGGGCAGTGGTTGTCACACCGAACCCGAGCGGTTTTGTCAGTATGAGTGCATCACCTGGTTCCAAACCGCCTTTACTGAGCATCCTGCGCGGGTCCACAAAACCGATGACCACCAGACCATATTTCGGTTCCTTGTCCTTGACGGTATGCCCGCCAGCGATTACGACTCCCGCTTCGCGGGCTTTTTCTGCGCCGCCGCGGATGATCTCTCTTGAAATCTCATCAGGCATGTTATCTGGCAGTGCGGCGACGTTCAGTGCAAGGAAAGGTTTTCCTCCCATCGCATACACGTCGCTGAGACTATTTGCCGCGGCGATCGCGCCATAGTCATAGGCGTCATCGACCACGGGCGTAAAAAAATCCGTGGTGACCACGATCGCGCGCTCCTCATCCAAACGCCAGACAGCCGCGTCGTCAGGCTCCCCCAGACCCACCAGCAGGTCGGGGAAGGATGCCGAATCAAATACATCTTTGATAGGACGCAGAACCTGCGCCAGCGCCTCAGCGCTTAATTTGGACGCTCAACCTGCACAGGTGGAAAGTGTCGTCAGGCGGATCTCGCGTCCGGTTTGCGGGATGGGCATACGTCTCCAAAAATCAAAAATGACCGTCAACCATAAACGGCTGTCGGTCATTTTACACTACTTGGTGATGTGTTCGGGTGGTTACGGGGTCGTTGTCGGCTCTGTCGGGATCGTAGTGGGAGCTGTGCTCGTTGTGCTTGTATTCGGTAACGGCAAAATGAACTGGTTGCCGCTTGGAATAAATATGGTTTGGACGCCGGGAGACAGTTTCAAAATGTATTGGTATTGCAGGATCTCCGGATTTTGCTGAAGTGACTGCCCAATCAATTCATTGGCTTGTGCCTGGGCTTCTGCCTGAATGATTTGCGCCTCTGCCGCGCCCTGCGCCGCGATGACAGCCGCATCTGCCTGGCCCTGCGCCACCTGGCGAGCCTGTTCAGCTTCCTGTTTCTTTTGTTCAACAGTCAATCTGGCTTGTTGTGCCTGCTGCTCGGCAATTTGCTTTTGCTCCACAGCCAGGGCATACTCTTCGCTAAAGTGGATATCGCGCAGGACGAAATCGATTAGAAGCAAATTATTGTTCGATAGGCTCTCACCGAGCTGGTCGGTAATGGCTTGCACCATCTCGGCGCGTTTGGTTGAAATCACTTCTTCCACGCCATATTGTGAGACCGCGTCACGGATCGCGCCGCGCGCTTCAGGGCGGACGATCCCATCCTCATACCGGTTTTGCCACACAATATGCAGCGGTACCACTTTGCTGGGATCGACTTGATAAATGACGGAAGCATCCAGGATAACTTCCTGCCCATCTTTTGTGCGTGCGCGGATCGAGTCGTCTCCTTGTACTTGTCCCTCACTCGTTGCCGCGGACATGGTGTAATTCTGGTTTGAGATCGAGTAGGTCACCACTTGTTCGACGATAGGAAGAATCCAGTGCAGACCCGGATTAAGAGCTTCGGGCCGTACACCTCCTGCTCTAATGGTTTTGACAACGCCCCGCTCGTTGGATTCAACATACACTAAACCTGCTCCCAGTGTAGAAAGTATTGCTGCTAAGACAAGCACTGCGACTGCAGTAGAGCCTATTCCTTTTGAATTCTGGCTGCGTCCTGTGCGGACCAGGGCCAGCACGCCCAGACCAATTGCAGCAATCCATGCAAAACCAGCGGCTGCGCGGATGACATCAACGATATTCATGGTTCCTCCGATGACAATAGGTTGAAATTATTATACCGCCATGATAGCATAGCGATATGCATATCGGGAAAGGACAGCTGCTCGAGCTTATTCTTGAAGATGGACGTCGCTACGTGCGAGTTTCCTGTCCCGCGAACCTGACTCCGGGTCCGGGACAATACCTGCTCGCGAGCGACGGATCCGACTCGGTTCTGCCTGTTCCACTCTTATATACGGAATCAGCGCCCCAAGGTTTTGTCGCCACGGCACCTGTAGATGTCCACTGGCGCCCGGGGCTGGAACTCAACCTGCGCGGTCCCCTGGGACGCGGATTCAACCTGCCACTGGCGGCTCGCAGGGTGGGGCTGGTGGCATTCGATGACGCCCCCGGGCATCTGCGGGGTCTGATCTGGCAGGCGTTGAAACAGGACGCAGCCGTGGTGCTAGTCTGTGAATCTGCCCCGGAGACTTTAGCTGATGATGTGGAAGTGCAGCCACTCTCGACTCTATCTGATATCCTCGAGTGGGCTGATTACGTTGCTTTTGACCTTGCCCGTGAGAACCTGGGTTCGTTGAGAGAACAACTGGGAAGACGCAATCAGTTGGCGGTTGCGATGGGCGCCCAAGTCCTTATCCGTACGCCGGTCCCCTGTGGGGGAATCGCAGAATGCGGCGTATGCGCTGTAACGCTGAATTCCGAATGGAAGCTGGCTTGTAAGGAAGGTCCCGTATTTGATTGGGGAGAGTTATGAGGAGTCAACGACTCCCGTCGTTGACGTATGCACCCAAAGTCTTGATACTTTGGACTCCCTGTTTTAAAACCAGATTCTGAATGACGTCCGTGTTGTGCTTCCCAATCCCTGGTAAACAACAATGATGTCGATCGGCACCAGTTCCCCCTGCTTCTGATCTGCAAAATTCATTGTGACCGTGCCCAGCCCTGCACGGTTCGTCGCAAAAAAATATTCCTCCATTCGGCCATCCGGCCAATGGACGGTGGCCTTGCCTGTGGCATTTGACACGGCCTGCAGGGTCTGGCTCTGGACGATCACAAAAACGGTTTGCTGACCTGTCGAACCGGTCAAGGGCTTCGCCACAAAGGCATGAGCTTTGATGGACAGGATGGGATTGATCGTGGCATCCACCGGGCTGACCGGCTTGAGGAGAGCCGGGTCTTCCCCCAGCTGATCAAACAGGCGACGCCCCAGGTCTGTGAGGACAACCCGCTGCCCCTCCGTCCGGTCGGCGCGCCACTCGAAGCGGGCTTTCTCAAAATATTGCACGATCAGACTCTCATGAAATTCGAACGGCGAGATCGGGTTGCCAAACTGTGCCACACCGCCGTTGGCTTTGAAAAAGTCAAGAAATGCCAGGCAGACCGAATAGCCTGTGGGAAAGGGATCGCATCCTGATGTATTCTCGAGCCTCAATTGGTCGGAGCGTTGGTATAAAACCTGACCCAGCGGTGTGAGCTGCACACGCTGCGCTTCAGGCAGATCCTTTCTCAATTCAAAGCGTGCACGTTGAAAATATTGGACAGTCTTGCCATCCTTTGATGTAATTTCCTCAGTAAGGGGATAGCCGAAGACAAGACGAGGGTTTGGTGAGCTTTGGTAAAAGTGGAGTAAGTTCCACTTCACATAGTGACCGGTCTCCGGAAAAAATTGTACCGTTTCTGATTGTGCGATGGCGGACCCGGGTTTCCACGCAAGGACTGTCAGAAACAAGAAAAGTGCAGCGAGTTGCCGAATCGCTTTCATCGGATTCATTATACACAGAGGCAGATGCGCTCCACCTTCCAGTTTGGATAGTTGCTGCGTGACTACGCAGCTCTATCTAGGAGGGCTTGAACGGCCCGTTCTGCCGCGTGACCATCGCCGTATGGGTTTGCTGCCTTTGCCATTTCAGCGTGCGCGATCGGATCGTCCAGGAGACCATTCGCTTCACGGAGGATCCGGTCGATCTCCGTGCCGACAAGTTTGAGCGTCCCGGCGTCGATCCCTTCCGGGCGCTCGGTGGTTTCTCGCAGGACAAGAACCGGGATGCCCAGCGACGGCGCCTCCTCCTGTAGTCCGCCGGAGTCGGTGAGGATCAACTTGGCATGTTTCATCAGATGCACCATCGGCAAATAGTCGAGGGGCGGCAATAACGTGACGTGCGGTGTGCCTTTCAAGATGCGATTGAAGGGTTCCTGCACATTTGGGTTGAGATGCACCGGATCAACGATTTCGACGTCGCCGCGTGACGCGAGTTCTTTGAGCGCATAACAAATATTCTCCAGTGGCTGCCCAATATTCTCGCGTCGATGGGCGGTAACCAGAATGAGGCGTCTGGCCGCTGGTCCGCGTATAGCTAATCTCTCAAGCAGTTCTGTAATCTGTTGCGGCTCTGGTTGTCGTGCGACGAAGTGCAACGCGTCAATGACAGAGTTGCCCGTGACCAGGATGTCTTTTTCCTCAACGCCCTCGCGTAATAAGTTCCCCTTGGACCATTCCGTAGGGGCAAAATGCAAATCAGCAATGACCGTTGCAATGCGCCGGTTGAGTTCTTCCGGGAAAGGGTGCCATTTGTTGTGCGTCCGTAACCCTGCCTCCACATGTCCTAACTTAATGCGACGATAGTAAGCGAGTTGTGAGGTTGTGACCACTGTCGTAGTATCACCTACCACGAGCACCCAGTCTGGTTGAAATTGCGCCAAAATGGGATCCAGGTGCGTGAAAATAGAGGCGCTGATTGCAGCCAGCGATTGATTGTCACGCATCAAGTCCAGGTCATAATCTGGTTTGATTTGGAAGAGTTCCAGAACCTGGTCGAGCATTTGGCGGTGTTGGGCTGTGACACAGACGCGCGCCTCAATTCCAGGAGTTTCCTGCAACAATCTCACAATCGGCGCTATTTTGATCGCTTCGGGCCGCGTTCCGAAAACGGAGAGGACTTTAAGGGCCATGATGAATACAGATGCCGAGGGTTATTGATAGACACCGAGACGAAACACTCTGAAACCGGCATCTTTCCATGCATCATGATCCCAGCCGTTCACACAATCGACTACGATCCGTGCAGCTGTCTTCGTTTTAATTTCGACCGGGTTCATGTCGCAGAATTCGGTATGCTTCACGAGCAGCACGAGCGCGTCCGCGTCCTGGATGGCAGAAGCGAGATTGGTGGCCATATTGATTCCCTGCAGGTTTGCCTCTGGTTTGAAAGGTTCCCAGGCTTGTACCTGGGCCCCCTCCTGCTGTAGTAAATGGACAACTTCCACAGCAGGGCTTTCGCGCAGATCATCCACATCAGGCTTGTAAGCCAGACCGAGAGCGGCGATCTTTTTGTCCTTCAGCGATCCCAGTGCCTGCCTGACCTTCTCGACGACGAAGTGGGGCTGCTCATCGTTCACCTGGCGCGCATGGTAAATGAGAGGGGTTAGCTCCGGAGCCGTTTCCACAAAGAACCATGGATCGACACTGATGCAGTGACCGCCAACACCCGGTCCCGGATTGAGAATATGAATGCGGGGGTGGCGATTGGCAAGGCTGATCGCTTCCCAGACATCCACCCCGGACTTTTCGGCCAGGCGCGCGAACTCGTTGGCAATTGCAATATTCACATCGCGGGTAGTATTCTCCATAAGCTTCACCATTTCGGCTGTGGTCGCATCCGTGGCAATGATCTCTCCCTTTACAAACGTGGCATAGAGAGCACAACCTGCCTCAGCCGACTCGGGAGTTATACCGCCAACCACGCGCGCGTTCTCAACCAGCTCCCGCAGGATTTGCCCCGGCAAAACCCGTTCCGGGGAATAGCAGAGATAAAAGTCTACGCCGGCCTTCAAGCCCGATCTTTCCAGGATCGGCCGGACCAGATCGACGGTTGTGCGCGGGGGGGACGTCGACTCCAGAATCACGAGATTTCCCTGGCGCAGATGTGGCAGGATGGCTTCCGTTGCAGCTGTCACCGCGCGCATGTCTGCCAGCCTGTACGTCCGGCCCTCATATTCACCGTGCCTGTCGTGATAGAACGGGGTCGGGACGGCGATCAAGAATGCGTCTGCTTCTTCTGGCTGAAAAGAGACGGACAGATTTCCTGAAGAAAGTGCGGACTCGACCACAGCTCTCAAGCCGGGTTCATGAATATGAATCTCGCCCTTCCGCAATGTTTCGATTACATATGGATTAGTATCCACGCCAACGACCTTGAGCCCCTGCCTGGCAAAGATCGAGGCAGTGGGAAGTCCGATATATCCCAACCCCAGTACACAGATTTTTTGAAAGTTCACAGATGCTCCTCATCCCCCTTCTCTCCCGCAAATCCGACAGCCAAATAGTGGATGAACATTCAACCTTGCACATCGGATTTGGGGGAGGTGTCACGCCTCAAGCATGACGCAGGGGTCAATGTCGCGCCAATTATAAAGCCTTGGCATGCTCTCCCCTTCACAACTTTGGCATGACGAACTTCGTAAATAGAGATGGAACCAGCAAGTTGTCTTGTTGTATAATGAACTGGAGGAATTATGGACTTCCTACTTGACCCCAACATTGCCTATCTCATCCTGCTTGGGGGCGTCCTGCTGGCGATGTTGTCACTTGCCAGTCCGGGGACGGGGTTATTTGAGATTGGAGCGTTCTTCTGCATCGCACTGGCGGGATATGCGATTTACAACCTCTCGTTCAACTGGTGGGCATTGCTCCTTCTGGGTCTCAGCATTGTTCCTTTTGTATATGCCATCCAGAAACCCAGGCGCGAGCTTTACCTTGCGTTGTCGATCCTCCTGCTGATTGTCGGGTCGGTCTTCATGTTCCCGCGCACGGCAGATCAGGAGATCGTGAACCCCTTTGTCGCCATCCTTGCTTCGGGCCTCGTGGCCGGCTTTTTGTGGATCGCAGTCCGCAAATCGGTAGAAGCGACCAGTGCGAAACCTGCCCATGACCTGGCGGGCCTGGTAG
>Ga0114129_10010332_pt1 | contig 13317 bp, 14 predicted proteins | sample RhiMetdeltSRZDD1_FD_80071 | JGI IMG/M metagenome (GOLD analysis project Ga0114129, IMG submission 80071) | Populus rhizosphere microbial communities from Tennessee, USA - Rhizosphere MetaG P. deltoides SRZDD1 (version 2) (version 2) | ecosystem: Host-associated > Plants > Roots > Rhizosphere >...
CGCGCTCGATCCCGAGCGCGCTCTCGTGATTCTCGACGAGGCGCTCGACACGCTTGGCGCTGCGCATCACCGGCCGTTTTCGCGCGGTTAGTCGCAGACACGTCGCACAGAAGTCGCACACGGGGCACTCTGGTAGTCGATGGGGAGCCCTGTCACACGGCGGCGCTTCGTTCAGGCCTCGGCGGCGGGCGCGCTGGCGGCCGCGCTCGAGCCGAGCGCTCTGGCGCCGGGCGCGTTCGCGCAGCGGCCGGACGGTCCCAACGTGCTGCTCGTGATCATGGACTCGCTCCGCGCCGACGCGGTCTACGAGCCCTGGGTCCGCACCCCGACGATGGACGCCCTCGCGCGGCAGGGCATGCGCTTCACGAACGTGTTTCCGGAGGGGATGCCCACCGTCCCCGCGCGCAACGCCATCCTCAGCGGCCGCCGCCAGTTCCCCTTCCGAGGCTGGTACGACCGGCGCGGTCTGATCGCCGCACCCGGCTGGGAGCCGCTCGACCACGTGGACGCCTCCTTCCTCAGCGTCCTGCGCCGGGCGGGCTGGTGGACCGCCTACGTGACGGACAACCCCTTTCTCGGCTACGCGCCCCCGTACGGCCGCTTCCGGGGCAGCGTGAACCGATTCGTCCGCACAGGCGGCCAGATCGGCGGCAACCAGCCGGTCTCGAGCGTGCCCCGCAAGGTGCTTCGCCACTGGCTCCACCCCGCCAACGACGACCCGCGCACCCGCCGCCGGGTCGGTCTCTACCTCGCCAACAGCCGGCCCTGGGAGGGTCCCGACAACACCTTCGCCGGGCGCGTCTTTCGCAACGCGATCGGAGAGCTGAACCACGCCGCGGCCCGGCGCGGCCCCTTCGCGCTCGTGGTGGACACCTACGAGCCGCACGAGCCCTGGACGCCCTCGCCGCGCTTTCTCGACATGTACGGCGGCTGGGACGGGCCGGAGCCGGCGATGCCGCAGTACGGCAGCGCCCGCAGCTGGCTCGGCCCCGGCCAGCGCCGTCCGGTGATCGGCAGGATGCGTGACCTCTACGCCGCGGAGGTCACGATGACGGACCACTGGCTCGGCATGCTGATCGACCGGCTGCACGCGCTCGACCTCGAGCGGGAGACGGTGATCGCGCTGGTGGGCGACCACGGCATCCTGATCGGCGAGCACGGCTGGACCGGGAAGGTGCAGACGGCCCTCTACCCGTCGCTCATCCGCGTTCCGCTGATCGTGGTCCACCCCGACAGTCGCCGCGCAGGCGCCGCCAGCGACTGGTTCGCCTCGACCCACGACCTCGCTCCGACGATCCTCTCGATGGCCGGCGTGCGCCGGCCCGGGCGCATGACCGGCGTGGACCTGTCGCGTCCGATGCGCGGCCGCCGCCTGCCCGAGCGCGACTACGCCTGGGGCGGCTACTCCGACTCCTTCTTCATCCGCTCCCGCAGCTGGATGCTCTGGGGCTACAACAAGCCCGGCAACTTCAAGCTGTTCGACCTCCGTCGCGATCCGGGGCAGTTCCACAACGTGGCCGCGCGCCACCCCGACATCGTGCGGGCGCTGTACGGGAAGGTGGTGGCCCGCGCGGGCGGGCGCCTGCCCTGGTACGGGGGTCAGTGAGCGCGGCGGGTAACCTGCCGCCCAATGCGCCAGAAGTCGCCCGAGACCTACGAGGAGAAGCTCCAGCAGCTCCAGGAGCTGCGCGAGCAGGCGATCCACACGAACCCGCAGGCGGAGGAAAAGCAGCACGCCCGCGGCAAGCTGACCGCCCGCGAGCGCATCGACAAGCTGCTCGACCCGGGCTCGTTCGAGGAGCTCGACACCTTCGTCCGCCACCGCACGAGCGACTTCAACATGTTGGACAACCGTCCCTGGGGCGACGCGGTGGTCACCGGCCACGGCACCATCGACGGGCGGCCGGTGGCCGTCTTCTCCCAGGACTTCACCGTCTTCGGCGGCTCACTCGGTGAGGTGATGGGCGAGAAGATGGTGAAGGTGATGGACCTGGCGGCCAGGATCGGCTGCCCCGTCATCGGCATCAACGACTCCGGCGGCGCGCGCATCCAGGAGGGAGTCGTCTCGCTCGGCGCCTACGGCGACGTGTTCGTCCGCAACGTCCAGTGCTCGGGCGTGATCCCGCAGATCTCGGTGATCATGGGGCCCTGCGCGGGCGGTGCCGTCTACTCCCCGGCCATGACCGACTTCATCTTCATGGTCAAGGAGACCTCGCACATGTTCATCACCGGCCCCGACGTGATCAAGACGGTCACGGGCGAGGAGGTGGAGTTCGAGGAGCTCGGCGGCGCGATGACGCACAACTCGAAGTCAGGCGTGGCGCACTTCGCCGCCGACGACGAGGAGAGCTGCCTGGAGGACGTGCGCTACCTGATGTCCTTCCTGCCCCAGAACAACCTCGAAATCCCGCCGCAGATGGACACCGGCGACGACCCGAACCGCCAGGACGCGGAGCTGGACAGCATCGTCCCGGACAACCCGAACAAGCCCTACGACATGCGCGACGTGGTGCACCTGCTCGTCGACAACGGCGAGTTCTTCGAGGTGCAGGAGCACTTCGCGCGCAACATCGTGGTCGGCTTCTCGCGCCTGAACGGGCGCCCGATCGGCGTGGTCGGGAACCAGCCCTCCCAGCTCGCCGGCGTGCTCGACATCAGCGCATCCGAGAAGGCGGCGCGCTTCGTGCGCTTCTGCGACGCCTTCAACATCCCGATCCTCACGCTGATGGACGTGCCGGGCTTCCTCCCCGGCACCTCGCAGGAGTGGGGCGGGATCATCCGCCACGGGGCGAAGCTGCTGTACGCGTTCACCGAGGCCACAGTCCCCAAGCTGACCGTGATCACGCGCAAGGCATACGGCGGCGCCTACGACGTCATGAACTCCAAGCACATGCTGGCCGACTTCGTGTTCGCCTGGCCGACCGCCGAGGTCGCCGTGATGGGCCCCGAGGGCGCGGTGAACATCATCCACCGCCGCGACATCCAGAGCTCACCCACTCCGGAGCAGCGCCGCGAGAAGCTGATCGGCGACTACAGGGCGCGCTTCGCGAACCCGTACTCGGCCGCCGAGCGCGGCTACATCGACGACGTGATCATCCCGCACGAGACGCGACCGAAGCTGATCCGCGCGCTCGAGACGCTGAAGACCAAGCGCGTCGACACGCCGAAGCGCAAGCACGGGAACATCCCGCTCTAGCTCCGTTCAGGCCTAGCCGCCGGCGTAGTCGGCCGCCTGCTGCGCGGCCGCGTCCATCGCCGTGTGCATCAGCCCCGAGCCGAAGCTCGCGCGGGCAACCCCGAGCTCGGCCAGCTCCGCCAGCGTGAGGCCGGCGGGCATCACCAGCACGTTGAGCGGCGCGCCGACCTCCTCGACGAGCCGGCGGATCGCCTCGCGCCCGCGCACGCCGATCGGATAGACGCAGTCGGCGCCGGCCTGCGCGTAGAGCTGCCCGCGGCGGACGGCCTCGTCGAGCTCGCCGCCGCGGAGGAACACGTCCACGCGGGCGTTGAGAACCACGTCCACTCCGGCATCGCGCCCCGCCTGCTTGATCGCGGCGAGCCGCTCCGCCTGGCGCTCGGCATCGCCGAGAGTGCCGGCATCGTGGTCGGTGTCCTCGAAGTTGAGGCCGACGGCGCCGGCGCGAAGCAGCCCGTCCACGAGCTCGCCAGGCTCGAGGCCGTAGCCCGCCTCGAGGTCCGCCGTCACGGGCACGTCCACGGCCGCCGCGATGCGCGCCACCGCGGCGAGCATCTCGTCCGGCGGCGTCACGTTGCCGTCCTCGTAGCCGAGCGCCTCCGCCACCCCGGCACTCGTCGTGGCGATCGCCGGGTAGCCGTCGTGTGCCAGGCGTCTCGCGCTCGGCGGGTCCCACGCGTTCACGAGCAGCAGCGGCGAGCCCGGCACGTGCAGCCCGCGCAGCTGCTCGGCCTGGGCTGCCAGGGCGGACGCGTTCACGATGCCGCTGACGCTACTTCACGATCAGCTTGAACGCGGACTTCAGGCCGTCGCCGTCGCCGGACGTGCCGCCCACCAGCGCGTCGAGCGGCTCGAGGTAGGGCTTCGCCTTCTGCCAGTCCGCGTCGGAGGCCGCGCTGGTCGATTCGGCCAGGTCGAGGATCGGCGGGACCGCCACGTAGAACGAGACGTCGTAGTCGCCCAGCGACTCCGCGGCCTGCGTGTAGTCGGCGGACTCGCTCAGCGGCTGGCTCGCCTCGACGCCCTCGGCCGCGGCCTCGTCGCCGAATGCGAGCACCACGCGCCCGCCGCGCTGGAAGAGGTGGAGCGGCCTGGGGATGGAGGGGCTGACGAGCGTGAAGCCCTCGCCGCCGCCGGGTGCGGAGAGCGGGACGACGCGGTCGCCGGGGTTGTCCGCCTGGGTCTCCGCGAGCTTGCGCAGGCGCTCGATCACGCGCCCGGACGCGGCCTCGTCACTGGTCTCGATGATCAGAGCGCCGTTCACGTTGCTCTCACCGCTGCCGCGCACGAACACCGCGAAGTCGCCCATCCAGTCGAGCACGTCCCTCTGGAGGTCGAGGCCAGTGGCCGCCTTGAACTGCTGCTCGACCACATCACGGCCGCCCGCGAAGCCTGCGATGGACTCGATGAAGAAGTCGAGCGTCTTGTCGAAGTCCGGCTGCGCCAGCGCGAGCCAGGAGTCGGCAGGCAGGTCCTCGATCAGCTCGCTGCCCTGACCGAGGAATGGCAGCGTGTCGGCCGTGGCCTCGGGCAGCGAGCCCTCGAACACCACACCGTCCCTGTCGGCGTCCACCGTGATGACCGTGGGCTGCTCGAAGACCCTCTTGAAGTTCTCGGGAACGCCCGCCGCCGCGTTCGTGTTGTCCTTGAGCAGCTGGGGCGAGTTGATGTAGACGAGCCCGAGCCGGTCGTCGGAGACTTCGTCGATCGCACCCGTGTAGTCGTCGGAGTCGGCCAGCGGCGAGTCGCCCTTGCTCGTGTCGATGGCGGCCTTCACGCCGCCCTCGGTGCCGAGCACGACGAAACCGTCGAAGACCGCGCCCGTATTGGTCTCCTCCGCCTCGTCCATCACGTACTCGACGTCCCTGTAGGTCTTCTTCGTGACCTTGCCCTCGGCGGACTTCTCGAGCGCCTCCTGCGCCTTGTCCTCGTCGTCGGCCGCCAGCAGCAGGGCGTTCTGGTCCATCTGCTTGCCGAAGACGAAGAAGGCTGCCTCGTCGCCGAGCCACGGCTCGACGTCGTCCTCGTACGAGATCCCCGTGTCGGAGTCCCTGAGCGCCGCGTCGACCAGCGCCTTCAGGCGGTCGCCCGCGCTTCCCTCGCCCGGGAACTTCGAGACGATCGTGTCCACGGCCTTCTTCTGATCACCCTCCGGTTTGAGATTGACCTCGCCGTAGATGAGCGAGCTCGCCGGGGCGAGCGACGAGGCGCTGGACGCGGCCTCGTCATTGCCGCAGCCGACGGCGACCAGCGCTGCAATTGACACGGCGGCGAGGAGGACGGCGAGTTTGCGCATCGGCTTTCGGAGTCGGGGGAGCGGCTAGAGCCGGACGGTGTCCGCACGGACACGCCCGGCACGGTGCGCCTCGAGGAGCGCCAGGCAGAGCGCGAGATCCTGTATCGCCAGGCCCGTGGAGTCGAACAGCGTAACCCCATCCGGGGCGGAACGGCCCCGATGGGAACCGGTCAGGACCTCGCCCAGCTCTGTGACCTGGTCGCGCGTGACGAGCCCGGCCTCCACGGCCCCCGTCAGCTCGCCGCCGTGGCTCGCCTGCTCCCACTCGTCGCAGAAGAGCTCCGCCTGCGCCACGGCCTCGGGCTCGGCCTCGGCCTTGCCCGGCCCGTCGGCGCCGAGCATGTTCAGGTGGACGCCGGGCCGCAGCTCTCCCGCACGCACGACGGGTTCGTGGCCGGGTGTCACGCAGGTGACGACGTCGCATGCGAGCGCGTCCTCGCGGCTGCCCACCTCCCAGCCGAGCTCGCCCGCGAGCTGCCCCGCCGCCTCGGGGTCGGGGTCGAAGCAGACCCCCGGCCCGTACTCCGCCGCGGCGAGGCAGCGCGCCGCCCAGGTCCCGTGCAGGCCGCAGCCGATCATCCCGACGCTCGAGGCGTCCTCGCGGGCCAGCTCCTGCGCGGCCACCGCGGCGACCGCGCCGGTGCGCAGCGCGGTCACGGAGCGCACGTCGACGAGCGCGAGCGGCTCGCCGTCCGACACGGACGAGACGCAGATCACTCCCATCACCACCGGCAGCCCGGCCTCCGGGTTGCCGGGGAACGAGGTGACCCACTTGAGAATCGCGAGACCGGCCCCCTTCGCCGGCATCGCGCGGAAGTCGCCGTTGGGCGAGGCGTCGAGATAGGTCTTCGGCGGCATCTGCCACTCGTTGCCCGCGTACTCGACGAAGCCGTCGCGCACGCGCTCGATCGCCTCATCCGGCTGGAGCGCCTGGAGCACGGCCTCCTGCGGGAAGACGAGAACCTCGGCCATCCTGCCGTACGCTACCCGCGAAATGGGCCGCAACGGCAAGCAGAGTCCCGCTCGTCCCCGCATCGAGGTACGCCAGCCTGCCTCGCCGGAGGAGGCGGCCGCGATCGCCGCGGCCATCGAGCAGTTCATACGCGACACGGCGCCGCCGCCCTCCGCAGGCCCGTCGATCAGCCCGTGGCTGCGGGCTGGGCTCTTCGAGGGCGCGAAGCGCTCCGCGGCCGAGCCGTCTCCGTGGGGCGACCCGGTGCCCTGGGGAAGCGTCTAGAGCATCCCGGCCATGCCGCCCTGCGGCGGCGCCCGGCCCTCCCACTTCTCGGCCTCCCGGTCCTCACGCGTGCGGCCGTCGTCGTCCGGATCCACGTGCAGAGCCCTGAGGCGCGAGAGCTTGTCCTCGTAGCTGCCCACGTAGACCGTGCGCGGCGCCCGCTCCCTGCGCGACCAGGGCGCTTTCACGGCTCGTAGGGCGGGTCGCCATACCCGCCCGTGTGCTCGTCGCGGGACCGGAGAGCCGTCCGCTGGGCGGCTAGGCGCTCCAGGTCCTGGCGACGCTTGGCCCCTTTCCGCGCGCGGCGCGTTTCGCGCCGGCGCTCCAACGACTGCGGTCTGAGGCGCATCTTGCCCTCCTCGGTCGAGTCCACGTCCAAGTGAACCCCCAACGCACCGCGCTGTCAATGCGGGTGGGTCTCGCCGTCGTAGTACTCGACGCCGCTCGCGCGCCGGACCATGAGGGAGTTCCCCGGGGCGAGCCAGAGGCCGACCTTGTCGCTGTCCGGGTACGCGGTGCCGGTTGGCCACACGAGGTTCGACCACATCAGAACATGCACCGGCTCGTCGGTCTCGTTCCAGATCTTGTGGGCACCCTCGGGGCCGGTCGGGAAGAACACGACGTCGCGCTCGTCGAGCTGCTCGGTGCCGTCCGGCGTACGCAGGTGTGGCCGCCCCCCGACCACGAGCATCCACTCCTCCTCGCCGTGCTCGTAGTGGTACGGGCAGAGAGCCTGCCCCGGCGACAGCTCGTACAGGCTCGTGCCGGTGTCCTCTGCGCCCGCGTCGGGGCCCATCCTGAAGAGGCCGGCGCGGAACCCCTCGGGGTCATCGGAGTCGTAGACGAAGCTCGGATTGGAGAGATTGAAGCGACGCATTGCCGCATCTTCGTGGATGCGTACAGTGCTCGGATGGCCGAATGCGCTATCGAGGCGGAGGGACTGAGCAAGTCGTTCGACGACGTGCGTGCGCTCGACGGGATCGACCTGCGCGCGCCGGCCGGGACGGTTCTCGGGCTGCTGGGGCCGAATGGAGCCGGAAAGACGACGGCGGTGCGGATTCTCACCACGCTGCTGCCTCCCGACGGCGGCAGCGCGCGGGTGGCTGGGCTGGACGTGGTGCGCGACGCCGCCGCACTGCGCGCACACATCGGCCTCGCCGGGCAGTACGCGGCGGTGGACGAGAACCTCACCGGCTTCGAGAACCTCGAGATGGTGGGGCGCCTCTACCACCTGGGGAAGGGCCCGTCGCGCGAGCGCGCGCGAGAGTTGCTCGAGCGCTTCTCGCTCACCGACGCGGCCGACCGCCTGGCGAAGACGTACTCAGGCGGCATGCGGCGCCGGCTCGACCTCGCGGCCGCGCTCGTGGCGCGCCCGCCGGTGCTGTTCCTCGACGAGCCCACCACGGGACTCGACCCGGTCAGCAGGCTCGAGCTGTGGGAGACGATCGAGGCGCGCGTGGCAGCGGGCACGACCGTGCTCCTCACCACGCAGTACCTCGACGAGGCCGACCGGCTGGCTGACCGCATCGCTGTGATCGACCACGGCAACGTGATTGCCGAGGGGACGCCCGACGAGCTGAAGAGCCGCGTCGGTGGCGAGCGGCTCGAGGTGACGCTCAAGAACTATGAGCAGGAGAAGGCTGCGATCGAGGCGCTGGCGCCGCTGGCCGACGAGCTCCCGAAGTGCGACCACGGCATCCTCGTGATGCCGCTCGACAAGGCGCGCGGGGACATCGCCGAAGCGGTTAGGCGGCTCGACGCGGGGAACGTGGGCATCGCGGACATCGCCGTACGGCGCCCGACGCTCGACGACGTGTTCATCTCGCTGACCGGCCATGCCGCCGAGGAGGCCGAGGAGGACCAGCAGCAGGAGGAGGCGGCAGCATGAGCGCGCTGGCCTACACCGTCGCCGACACCGCTGTCATCGCCAAGCGGAACCTGCTGCGGATCCCTCGGCAGCCTGACCTCTGGGTCTCGTTCACGATCCAGCCGCTGATGTTCGTTCTGCTGTTCGTGTACGTGTTCGGCGGCGCGGTCCAGACGCCCGGCTACGACGACTACGCCGACTTCCTGATGCCCGGAATCATCGTCCAGTCGATGTCGTTCGGCGGCTTCGTCACGGCGATTGGGCTGTCGGACGATCTCGGCAAGGGCCTGATCGACCGCTTCCGCTCGCTGCCGATGTCCCGCTCGGCCGTGCTGGCGGGCCGGACGCTGGCCGACGTGGCCACGAACGCTGTGTCGCTCGTCGTGATGGTGGTCGTGGGCCTGCTGGTGGGCTTCAACTTCACGTCCAGTCCGCTCGAGGTAATCGCCGGCTTCGGGCTCCTGCTGCTGTTCGGGTACGCGTTCTCGTGGGTGTTCGCGTTCGTGGCGCTCAGCTCCAGCTCGGCCGAGGGCGCGCAGGCGCTGGGCTTCATGGTGATCTTCCCGCTCACGTTCGCGTCGTCGGCCTTCGTGCCGCCTGAATCGATGCCCGCAGCCATCGAGGCGTTCGCGAATGCGAACCCCGTCAGCACGATCGTCGACGCCACCAGGGCGCTCTTCGTGGACGCCCCCGCGGGCAACGACGTGTGGGCCGCGTTCGCTTGGTGCCTCGGCCTGATCGCCGTGTTCGCGGTGCTTTCCGTCCACAGGTACCGGCGCGCCGTCAGCTCCTAGAACACGGCTGCCGATAAAAGGGAGGAATCCCGACCGACTTTTGGTACTTTCCTACGATGGAACCGGTTTCCGCGCCGCCGGCTGGCGCCAAGCGCAAGGGCAAGCAGGGGTCCCTGGACAACCCGGAGGTCCGCGAGAACGTCCCGGGCCACATCATCCCGATCCTCCAGCGCGAGTTCGACGACTTCGACAACGAGGCCGCCAAGTACCTCGCGGGTGACACGCCCGAGGACCAGTTCATCGGCTTCCGCCTGAAGCAGGGCGTCTACGGGCAGCGCCAGGCGGACGTGCAGATGATCCGCGTGAAGCTGCCCTTCGGCGGCATCACGCCGGAGCAGATGGAGGCGTTCGCCGACGTGGTGGAGAAGTACGCGCCCCTCAACAAGGGCCACATCACCACGCGCCAGAACATCCAGCTCCACCACATCCCGCTGGACGACGCCGCCAAGGCGATCCGCGAGCTCTCGGACACGGGCCTCTCGAGCCGCGAGGGCTGCGGGAACACCGTCCGCAACGTGACCGGCGATCCCTGGGCCGGCGTCTGCGAGGGCGAGCTCTTCGACCCCACCCCCTACGTGGGCGCGTACGTGCGCTACTTCGTGCGCCACCCCACCACGCAGCTGATGCCGCGCAAGGTGAAGACGGCCTTCACCGCCACCGACGAGGACCGCGCGATCACCGGCATCCACGACATCGCCTACATCCCGCGCATCCGCGACGGCGTGAAGGGCTTCGAGATGCGCGTGGGCGGCGGCACGTCGATCATGCCGCGCGTCGCCCCGACGCTGCGCGAGTTCGTGACGGCTGACGACGGGGAGTACCTGAAGGTCGCCGAGGCGGTGTTCCGCATCTTCGACCGCCAGGAGTGGCTGCGCAAGAACCGCGCCCGCGCCCGCATCAAGGTGTTCGTGGACAAGTACGGCATCGAGGAGCTGGCGCGCCAGGTCGACGAGGAGCTCGAGGGCGACTGGGTCGCCGAGCGCGACTTCGACCCCGGGCCGCTGCTCTTCATCGACGACGAGGAGGCCGGCGCGCCCGGCATCCCGTCCACCTACGCCAGCCCGAACGGCGACGGCACCGAGTTCGAGCGCTGGCGCACCACGAGCGTGGTGCCGCAGCGCCAGGCCGGCTTCTCGACGGTGCAGATCAAGGTGATCCGCGGCGACCTCACGCCGGAGCAGTTCCGCGGCCTCGCCCAGATCATGCGCGACTACTCGGGCGGCTACTGCCGCACGACCGTGCACCAGAACCTGGTGCTGCGCTGGGTCCGCGACGAGACGGTCTTCGAGGTCTGGCGTGCGCTAACCGAGCTCGGGCTTGGCGACGCCGGCGCCGACGAGATCAACGACGTCGTGAGCTGCCCGGGCACCGACTCCTGCAAGCTCGGCATCACGAGCTCGATGGGCCTGAACCACGCGGTCCGCGAGCGCGTCGAGTCGATGGGCATCGAGGACCCGCTCACGAAGCGGATCCACATCAAGATGTCCGGCTGCCCGAACGGCTGCAGCCAGCACCACATCGCGAACATCGGCTTCTACGGCGCGTCGATCAAGGTCGGAGAGCACACGATCCCCGCATACGTCGCGCACATCGGCGGGAACTATGAGGGCGGCGAGGTGCTCTACGGCACCCGGCTCAAGGTCCGCCTGCCGGCCAAGCGCGTGCCGGACGCCGTCGAGCGCTGGATCCGCATGTACGAGGCCGAGCGCCAGGACGGCGAAGTCTTCAACGACTTCGCAGAGCGCGTCGGGCAGACCCGCTTCGAGGACGAGGTCCGGGATCTCTCGATGCCGGTGGAGTTCAGCCTCGAGAACATGGCGCACTTCATCGACTGGCAGCGCAAGGAGCCCTTCCAGGTCATCCGGGGTGAGGGCGAATGCGCGGTGTAAGCAAAGGCGGCGCCGCCGGCCGAGCCGGCGGCTTGCCCACGGCGACGAGCGCAGAGGACACGCTCCGGCTGGCGATCGAGCGCCACCACCCCAGCCTCGTGCTGGCCTGCTCCTTCCAGAAGGAGGAGTCGGTGCTGATCGACATGCTGATGCGCATCGAGCCGACTGCGCGTGTCTTCACGATCGACACGGGCGTGCTGTTCCCGGAGACCTACGAGGTCTGGCGCAAGGTCGAGGACCGCTACGGCCTGAAGGTGGAGGTGGTGGACGCCACGCCGCCGAACGGCACGCCGTGGAACACGTCGAACTGCTGCGGCAGGCGCAAGGTCGACGCGCTCGAGCGCGCGCTCGCCGGCGCGGACGCGTGGATCACGGGGATCCGGCGCGAGCATTCGCCCACTCGCGCGGACGCGCAGGCGGTCGAATGGGACGAGGCGCGCGGGGTCTGGAAGTTCAACCCGCTCGCCGACTGGAGCGACCGCGACGTCTGGACCTACGTCCACGAGCAGGATCTCCCGTACCATCCGCTGCACGACAGGGGCTATGAGTCGATCGGTTGCGCCCCCTGCACACTGCCCGGCAACGGCCGCGAGGGCCGTTGGGCGGGGCAGGACAGAACCGAGTGCGGCCTGCACGTATGACACCGCGCACATGACGATTAGCCCCGCGCCCCCTATTCTGCGGCGCGACGAAGACTTGAGCTACGAGATCTCACATCTGCGGGCCCTCGAGTCCGAGGCCATTCACGTGATCCGCGAGGTGGCCGCGGAGCTCGAGCGTGCGGTGCTGCTGTTCTCGGGCGGCAAGGACAGCGCCGTGCTTCTTCACCTCGCACGCAAGGCGTTCCATCCGGGCGCGCTGCCGTTCCCCGTGATGCACGTGGACACCGGCCACAACTTCCCCGAGGTGATCGAGTACCGCGACCGGATGGTCGAGGACCTGGGCGCGCGGCTGATCGTGGCCTCGGTCCAGGACTCGATCGACAGCGGACGGGTGGTCGAGGAAAACGGCCCGCGCTCCTCGCGCAACCGGCTTCAGTCGGTCACGCTGCTGGACGCGATCGAGGAGCACGGCTTCCGGGCCGCCTTCGGGGGCGCGCGCCGCGACGAGGAGCGCGCCCGGGCGAAGGAGCGCATCATGTCCTTCCGCGACGACTTCGGCCAGTGGGACCCGAAGGGACAGCGTCCCGAGCTCTGGAACCTCTACAACGGCTTCGTGAAGCCGGGCGAGCATGTGCGCGTGTTCCCGCTCTCGAACTGGACCGAGCTCGACGTCTGGCAGTACATCGCCGAGGAGGAGATCGACCTCCCGCCGATCTACTTCGCGCACGAGCGCCAGGTGTTCAAGCGCGACGGCATGCTCTACGCGGTGTCCGAGTTCGTCGAGCTGCTGCCGGACGAGGAGCCCTTCGACGAGTTCGTCCGCTTCCGGACTGTCGGCGACATGAGCTGCACGGGCGCCGTCGCATCGAAGGCCACAACGCTCCAGGACGTGGTCGCCGAGATCGCCGCCACCCGGATCACCGAGCGCGGCGAGACCCGCGCCGACGACCGCATCTCCGAGGCGGCCATGGAGGACCGCAAGAAGGAGGGCTACTTCTAGGTGCTGCTTCTCCGTTCGCTCAGACCCGGACTGTCGGCTGCGAATCTCCGCCCGGCGGCGTCGCGGAGGAACCGCTAGCGATGGCCACCGGCGCGGCCACGAACGGGCGGCCGAGACCCGTCCGCACCTCCGAGCTCGTCCGCTTCGCCACCGCGGGCTCCGTCGACGACGGCAAGTCGACCCTGATCGGCCGCCTGCTCTTCGACACCAAGTCGATCTTCGAGGACCAGCTCGAGCACGTGGAGGAGACCTCCAAGCGGCGCGGCGACGGCTACGTGAACCTCGCCCTGCTCACGGACGGGCTGCGCGCCGAGCGCGAGCAGGGGATCACGATCGACGTGGCGTACCGCTACTTCCACACGCCGCGGCGCAAGTTCATCATCGCCGACACGCCGGGCCACGAGCAGTACACGCGCAACATGGTCACCGGCGCGTC
>Ga0114129_10010333_pt1 | contig 13314 bp, 12 predicted proteins | sample RhiMetdeltSRZDD1_FD_80071 | JGI IMG/M metagenome (GOLD analysis project Ga0114129, IMG submission 80071) | Populus rhizosphere microbial communities from Tennessee, USA - Rhizosphere MetaG P. deltoides SRZDD1 (version 2) (version 2) | ecosystem: Host-associated > Plants > Roots > Rhizosphere >...
AGCTCGACGAACGCCGTCACGATGCTCGCGCTCTGGGGGTCGGCGTCCACGCCGCTGACGAACGACCGGTCGATCTTCAGGACGTCGACCGGCATGTCCCGGAGCCGCGCGAGCGACGAGTACCCGGTGCCGAAGTCGTCGATCGCGATCCGCAGGCCGCCGCGGTGCAGCCCCTCGAGGATCGCCTGCGCGCGGTCGGGGTCCATCATCGCGGACGTCTCCGTGACCTCGACCAGGACCTTCGAGGGATCGATCCGGCCCTCGTTGATCCGTTCGATGATCCGCGCCGCCAGGTCCGGCTGCCAGAACTGGCGCGGCGAGAGGTTGAAGGACATCTCGAGGTCGATCTCCAGTTCCCGCCATGCCTGGGCCTGGTAGATCAGCTCGCGCACCACCCAGTCCCCGATCGCCTCGATCAGTCCGAGTTCCTCGGCGACCGGGATGAAGTCGCCCGGCGGCACCATCGTGCCGTCGGGCTCGATCCAGCGGATCAGTGCTTCCACGCCCACCATCCGACCGGTGGCGAGCTCCAGGACCGGTTGGTAGTGCAGCGCCCAGCGCTGGCTCTCGACGGCCTTGCGCAGCCTGGTCACGAAGCTGAGCTTCGCCGAGGAATCGAGAGCACCCCGGTTCGAGACCACGTACGCATGGCCTCCCTTCTTCGACTCGAGCATCGCGGCCTCGGCGTTGCGGAGGAGGACGCCGGGCTCGTCGCCGTCCTGCGGGGAGAGGCTGATGCCGATCGACGCGGCCACGTAGAGCTCGGTGCCCCCGGCCCGGAACGGCCGCGCCAGGGCGTCGAGGATCCGCTGCGCCGCGGACTCCGCTCGCGCCACCGCGACCTCGACGTCGTCCCCCTCGCGCTCGAGGTCCGCCAGCAGCAACAGGAAGGTGTCGCCGGAGCGCCGGGCGACGAGGTCCGTTTCGCGGGCCGCCTCGCGCAAGCGCTCGGCCACCACGCGGAGGACCTCGTCGCCCGCCAGCCGCCCCAGCGAGTCGTTCACCAGGCGGAAGTCATCGACGTCCACGCAGATCACCGCGACGCACGCGTCGTGGCGCCGGGCCCGGTCGATCGACAGGTCCAGCAGCTCCTCGAACATCGCGCGGCTCGGTAGGTTCGTGAGCTCGTCGTGGTAGGCAAGGAACGCGACGCGCTCGTCGGTCCCCTTCATCGCGGTGACGTCGATCATCAACCCGAGCGAGAGCGTCGGCGCGCCGCGCTCGTCTCGCACCACCCGAGCCTCGTCGCGGATCCACACGACCTTCCCGTCCCGCCGGTTGATCCGGTAGTCGAGCGAGAACGGGTCGCCGGTCTCGTTGTGCCGCTGGTTCTCGGCCGCGGCCCTGGCTCGATCCTCCGGGTGCATGATCCGCAGCCACAGGTCGGGGTCGGCCATCCATTCCTCTGCCGAGTACCCGCTGAGCTCTTCCACCTGCGGGCTGATGAAGATCGTGGTGGCCGCGTCGTCGAGCGCGTCGATGTACGTCGCGGCCGGCACGTGCTCCACGATCGCGCGGTAGCGGTCGCCGATGAACCCCTCGGTCGACCGATCCTTCGTGCTCCGGACGTCGAGCGCGATCTCGTCCGCGAGGGCGCGGAGCCGCTCGAGCTCGTCGGACGACCACGCGCGCTCGCGCGCGCGGTCGTCCGCCCCGAGGAAGCCCCACCACGTCTCGTGCACCATGATCGGCACGGCGACGAGGGAGACCGTACCTTCGGCTCCGAGGATCAGTCGCTCCCGCTCCGGCATCTGCGCCACGTTCGCGATCAGCGCCTGGCGCGCGCCGAGCACCTCGATCCAACGCATGAAGTCGGGGGCGTACGGGTGGAGGCTCGTGTTCGGGTCGTCGAAGAGGCCGGGCGTGTCCTCCCCGAGCCACTCCAGGCACAGGTTCATCCACAGCCGGCCGTCGGCGTCGCGGACGTTCTCGAACACGTAGACGCGGTCAAGGTCGAGCTCCTGGCCGACCGCCTCCAGCGACCCGGCGAGGCCCGGCGAGGGCACGACGGAACCGGTGGCGGGATGATCGGCCGACGGATGGACGGCCGGACCCGGACCGACGGAGGCGTCCATATCCCCAGCTATCGGCGGCGCTGCAGGCCTGCTGAAGGAAGGGACCTGCGGGGAGAGGACCTGTACAGGAAAGGACCTGGTCCCTTGGTACCCTGTCCGTCCGATGGCCGACTACCGAGAGGTCCTCCACGAGCGGATGTACGTCCGCGTCCCCGGAGGCGACAAGCTGCGTAAGACCGCGGCGGCGCGCCTCAAGCACCTGCTGGCCACGGGGTGGCGGGAGGTCGAGCGCAAGCAGTTCCCCGACCACATCTCGTACCGCTTCGAGCGCACGGGACACGCCCCGATGAAGGCCCGCCTTCCCAAGAAGGCTCCCGAGGTCCAGATCGAGCGCCGGCCGCGGCGCGACGGCCGCGGGTTCGGCGGACCGCGCCGCTAGCTCGTTCGGCGAGCGGCGAAGATCCTCCGGTTCGGGGCCTCTCCAACCGGACGTTGTTCGGGTACCATCTGACTATCCCGGCCAGATGAGCCGTTCGAAGCGAACCCTTCGTCCGAGGAGCCCATGAGCGTCGAGTTCATCACCCAGCGTCCCGAGCGGCCCGGCCACCGGGATCCGCACGCCCACGCCGCCGAGCAGCCCTTCACCTACCCCCTCCGCCGGGAGTACGTCGAACCCGACTGGACCCGGCTCCCCGGATATCGGGACGCGACCGCGGAGGAGTGGCGGTCGGCGCAGTGGCAGCGGGCGCACACGGTCAAGAACCTCAAGGAGTTCAAGGCCGCCCTGGGCGACCATCTCGACGACGGCCTCCTGGCCGACATCGAGCGCGACCAGCAAGAGCGGGCGACGATGTCGATGCTCCTGCCGCCGCAGATGCTGAACACGATGGACGAGACCGACCTCCGGTCGGATCCGGTCCGTCGGTATATGGCGCCGGCGTTCAGCGAGCGGGACGAGGAGTTCCCCTCCCATCCGCTCGCTAGTCGGGACTCCCTCCACGAGGCCGACATGTGGGCCGTCGAGGGCCTGACCCATCGCTACCCCACCAAGGTGCTCGCCGAGCTGATCTCGACCTGCCCCCAGTACTGCGGGCACTGCACCCGGATGGACCTCGTCGGCAACGACACGGTCCAGGTCCTGAAGTACAAGTTCGAGCAGAAGCAGAACGAGCGGTGGGACGCGATGCTCGACTACCTGCGACGGACCCCGAGCGTCCGCGACGTCGTCGTCTCCGGCGGCGACATGGCGAACCTGCCGATCAAGCGGCTCGAGTCGTTCGTGATGAGCCTCCTCGAGATCGAGAACATCCGGGACATCCGGCTGGCGACGAAGGGCCTGATGGGGATCCCGCAGCATTTCCTCCAGGACGAGGTCCGCGAGGCCGCCGAGCGCATGGCATCACGAGCGGACGAGCGGGGCGTCGACATCGCGGTCCACACGCACGTGAACGCCGCGCAGCAGGTGACGCCGCTCGTCGGCGAGGCGACGAAGGTCTTCCTCGACGCGGGCTTCCGCGACGTGCGCAACCAGGGCGTCCTGCTCCGAGGGGTGAACACGACGACGAACCAGTTGCTCGAGCTGTGTTTCATGCTGCTCGACCACGCGAAGATCCTGCCCTACTACTTCTACATCTGCGACATGATCCCCGGCGCCGAGCACTGGCGGACCGCCGTGTGGGAGGTGCAGGACCTCCAGCACGCGATCATGGGGTACCTGCCGGGGTTCGCGACGCCGCGGATGGTGATCGACGTGCCGTTCGTGGGCAAGCGATGGGCGCACCAGGTCGCCGAGTACGACCGCGCGCGGGGGATCTCCGGCTGGACGAAGAACTACCGGACCGGGATCGAGGGCGAGGACGCCGATGCGTTCACGCGGCGCTACCACTATTACGACCCGATCCATACGCTGCCCGAGGAAGGCCGGGCGTGGTGGCGGGAGCAGGTCCGTCACGGCGTCGACGAGCTGATCGCCGAGCTGCAGCAGGCCCAGCCCCTGCACGCCTGACCGGGAAACCCGCTGTTAGGGTCGGGCCGTGAGCCGCATCCTCACGGTGCTCTCGGCCCAGGTCGCGCCGGTCCCCTGGGATCCGCCCGCCACGCTGGACAAGTTCGAGGATCACGTGCGGGTCGCCCGGCGCGCCTTCCCCGACGTCGACCTGATGATCTTCCCGGAGCTCTACCTCACCGCGGTCGACGGCTTCACCTCCGGCGGCGCCGATGACTGGGAGCGGCGCGTCGCCGAGGAGATCCCCGGGCCACTCACCGATCGCGTCGGCAAGATCGCCGCGAAGGCCAAGCGATGGATCGTGGCCGGCTCGATCAACGAACGGCATGGCCGGAAGGTGCACAACTCCGCGATCGCGTTCCGTCCCGACGGCGAGATCGTGGCCGTCTACCGGAAGCTCTTCCCCTGGTTCCCCTACGAGACCGTCGATCCTGGCACCGAGCCCGCTCCGGTCTTCGAGATCCCCGGCAAGGGCCGGGTGGGGATGATGATCTGCTACGACGGCTGGTTCCCCGAGGTCGCTCGGGGGCTGTCGCTGCAGGGCGCCGAGCTGATCGCCCAACCCACGGCGACGACGACGCCGGACCGCGAGGAGGAGCTCGTGCTGGCGCGGTCGAACGCGATCGTGAACCAGGTCTATCTGTTCAACCCGAACATGGTGTCGACCTTCGGGCCCGGCCGGAGCGTCGGCGTCGATCCGGAGGGACGGGTCCTGTTCGAAGCCGGATCGAGCGAGGAGCTGTTCGTCGAGGTGGTCGACCTGGACCGGGTGGCGGAGATCAGACGCCGGGGGACGCGGGGGATCACGAGGCCGTGGCGGCACTTCCTCGAGGGGCCCCGGGACGCGCTGCTTCGACCCTACCGAGCGCGTCGCGCGACGTAGCCGATCGCGAGCCCGGCGACCGCCAGACCCGCCAGCGTGGCGATCCACGGTGCGAGCGGTCGCGAGATCCGCCCCGGTTCGTGGACCCGCGGCTCCGGCGACGGAGAGGGTTGCGAGATCAGCCGCTCGATCGCTCTCCCGTTCCCCAGGAAGTCGCACGAGCTCTGGTCGCGCACGATCACGGTCCACCGGAGCTCGCGGAGCCCCGGCGAGGTGCCGGTGAGGTCGCGGTCCTCGGTGAGGATGCGGCCGGGAACCTGGATCGTCAGCGTCCTGCCGTCGATCGTCGGCGGCAGGAACTCGTTCGCCGCGCGTTCAGGCAGCAGATAGATCTCGGTCCGATGGTCGACGGTCGCGTCGACCCGCACGATGCGGTTGATCCGGTGGTAGTAGGCGAACGACTCCGGCGGCGCCGTCGGATCGAAGATCGCCACGTCGACGCGGAACGGGTGCCCGACCGGATCGGGGATCCGCAGGGGCGAGGAGAACGTGAGCCGCCACCGGGCCGACGTCCCCAGCTCGACGATGGTGCCTTCCGCGCGGACCAGGTCGGGCGCGCCGGCGGCGGCGGGGCCGCCGCGGCATCCGGCCACGTCGCCGGCGGGATCCGCCGCGGCGACGAGGAACGGGAGGAGCAGGGCGATCGCCAGCCGCGCCGTGACGGCGCGCATCACCCGCTCGGGCAGTCCCTCGGGGCGATGAGTTTCGGGTCCAGCCGGGGCTCCTGATCGAAGTCGAGCGCGCCGGTCAGCGGGTCCGCCTGCTTGTCGCGGTCGGTCATCGCCTTCAGCCCGTGGAGCTTCTCGATGAACCGCAGGACCGAGGAGAACTCGTAGACCGTGTGATCGATCGAGCCCCCGTCGGCGTTGTCGCCGCGGACGGTCCACGGGGAGATGATCAGCGCGGGCGTCCGGGGACCGAGTCCCATCACGTCGTAGTGCGGCGGCTTCACGTGGTCGTAGAAGCCGCCGAAGTCGTCCCACACGATCACGACGACCGTGGACGGCCAGTACTGGCTCCGCATCAGTGTGTTCAGGTACTCGACCGTCCAGTTCTGGCCTTCGCACACGTTCGTGCCGGATCCGGGGTGCTCGTTCGGGTTGCCCTCCGGCGGGATCAGCCACGACACGGCGGGGAGGTGCCCTCCACGGACGTCCTTCAGGAAGGTCTCGGGTGGCTGGACCTTGTCCCACATCGGCCCGAACCGGACGTGCCGCACGGCCTGCAGCGCGTTCATCCAGGCGTCGGCGTTCGCGTAGTACTTCCAGCTGATCCCGTGCTTCTCGAGCTCGTCGGGCAGGACCTTCATGTCGACGCACGTCCGCGTGGTCTCCCAATAGGCCGCGATCCGGATCAGCTGATCGGGCACCTCCGAAGTGACGTCCTCCTCCAGCTTCATGATCTTCCGCACGTCGGTGTCGGTGAGGTCTTCGATCGGGAACCGCTTCGTGAGCTCGGTCGGGTCGTCGCAGTAGTTGCCCTCGACGTTCGTGGTGGTCTTGTTGTCGACGATCCCGTAGGACTGCGCGGCGACCGTGTAGAGGTGCTCGGGGAACGTGGGACCGTACATCGAGGTGAAGAAGTGGTCCGCCAGGACGAACCGGTCCGCGTACGCCCAGTAGACGGGAAGCGTCTCGCGCGAGTGCTGGGTGTACCCGGTCATGTCCTCGCCGAGCGGGACGCAGTTGAACCCGTTCATCTTGCCGCCGTTGATCGAGTACAGGCCGGGGGCGAACGCGTGCCCCAGGTCGTGCGGCAGCACGAGCGGGGCGGGTGTGAGCGGGACGGTGGGACCGTCCTCGAAGGTGCTCGCGCTGCAGTCCTTGATCGTCCCCCCTTCGGTCGCGCCGTCGGCGCCCGGGTACTTCCCGAAGTAGTGGTCGAAGGAGCGGTTCTCCTTCACCAGGAAGATCACGTGCTGGATCGGGTTCTCTCCGTTCGGTGGCTGGCTCGGTGAGCCCTGCCCGCCGTTGCCGCCCGCCGGCGGGTTCTCGCTGCCGTGGGCCCGCTCCTTCCCGGCGCTCGGCCAGAACTGCCAGGCGATCGCCAGCGTCAGCACGATCACCAGCGCTCCGAACGTCTGTCGACGCTGTCGCGCGCGGGCGCGGCGCACGGGTCGGAGCACGGGGCCCGGTCGCATGGCGCGAGTCTATCCGGCCGCCAGGTGGAGCCTGAGGAGCGATCGGAGATGTCCGAGGACGCCGGCGTACGCGAGGTCGCCGGCCCGGTTCGAGGTCTCCCAGGGGTCCCGCGGTCCGAGCGCCCCGGCGAGATCGTAGAGCTCCTCGGTCCCGTCGTCGTAGCGGATCAGCTTGAACCGGAGCGTGCGGACGACGTCCCAGGCGGGCACGTCCGGGTCGCCGGGCCACTCCAGGTACACGGCCTCGGGGGGCGGCGTCAGCACGCCGAACCGCGGGACGAGGCGGTCGGCGAAGCCGGTCCCGTCGAGCTCGTCGCCGTTCCGATCGGCGGCCTGGGGTCCCGCGAGGGAGAGGATCGTCGGCGCGAGATCGACCGTCGAGACGATCGCGCGACGCGTGTCGGCCTGCGGCAACGCGGTGTGCACCACGAGCGGGATCCGGACGCACGCGTCGTAGGGACACTTCTTGCCCTCCCAGCGGTGCTCGCCGAACGAGAACCCCTGATCGGACAGGACGAAGATGAAGGTGTTCCGCAGGCGAGGGCCGAGGGCGTCGACGATCGCGCGCAGCGCGTCGTCGACGCCCCGGAGGGTCTCGTCGGCGCGACGGCGTTCGTCGAGCCACCGGACGCGCTGCGCGGCGCTCGGGATCGGCAGGTCTCGCACCCACGGCGGCGCGCCGCGCAGGGCGCCGGCCACGCTCGGCGCCTCGCCGACGACTTCGCCGGCGAGCGTCCCGACGTCGCGGTCGGCCGGCACCCACGGCGCGTGGGGCGCGCTCGGCGCGAACAACAGGAAGAACGGCCGTGCCCTCGGGGCCGTACGGACGAAGTCCACGGCGCGCTCGGCGAGCCACTCGGTGGCGTACGCGTGGCCCACGTGGATCCACCGTCCCTGATCGACCACGTCGAAGTCCCGGTACACCGTGGACGGTCCGCGGTTCGTCTTGGCCACGAACCGGTCCCACCCCGGCGGCACGAACGGCAGGCCCCCGAACGGGAACCGGTTCAGGTACTTCCCGATCAGTCCGGTCCGATACCCCGCCCCGTGCAGCCACGTCGCCAGGGTCTCGTCGTCGTCGAGGCGCTGACCGTCCCCGTTCCGCAGCACCCCGGTGTGCCGGGGCGTCCGGCCGGTCAGTAGGGCCGCGCGCGCCGGGCAGCAGAGCGGGGACGTGGCGAAGGCCGCGGGGAACGACGTCCATCCCGCATGCTCGTGCAGGCGCGCCGAGAGCCACGGCATCGCCCCCAGGGTGTCCCACCGCTGGTCGTCGGTGAGGACGACGATCACGTTGGGCCGGCGATCGGCGGCCCGCTGGGGAGGGCCGGCGGCGATCCCGGCGGCGAGGAGCACCACGAGCGACACCGCCGCGGCGCCGGCGAGCCGGCGCCCGGACGGCGACGCCCTCACGCCTTCCGCACCTTCCAGATGTGCTCGCCGGGGAACGCCCGTGCCCACTCCCTCGGCGCGTAGTCGTACGTCGTCGTCCCGTCCTCGGGGGCCCGCAGCTCGATCAGGTCCTCGATCTCGAGCCCGTTCGCGCGGAAGAGCCGGATCCACTCGCCGTAGGGCAGCATGAACTCCGTCGTGACCCAGTCGGGATCGGTGCCGTCCGCCCGCCCCATCCCGAAATAGTCGCCCCGCATCTCCCTCGTGGGCGCCTCGTCCGCGTCGCCCCACGCGACCCAGATCCACGGCGTCGCGCCGTTGAAGACGAACCGGCCGCCCGGGCGAAGTACCCGGGCCACCTCCGGGACCGTCCGGGACGGATCGGCGAACCCCATCACGCCGTGGTCGCAGAAGACCAGGTCGAAGCTCTCGTCGCGGAACGGGATCCGTTCCCCGTCGGCCTGCACGACGGGGAACGCCACACCCGTGTCCTCCATGTTGCGGAGCCCCTCCCGCAGCTGCGGCGCGGACAGATCGAGCCCCGTCATCCGCGCGCCACGGCTCGCCACCTTGATGCCGAACTGGCACGCGCCGCACCCGTACTCCAGGACGTCGAGGCCGCTGACGTCGCCGAACGCCTGGATCTCATCCTCCGGCACGTCCCAGGTCCCCCAGCCCAGCCGGTCCCACCGGTTCAGCTGCGAGCGGTTCGTCTCCTGATATTCGGCGCTCCGCGTCTCCCAGTGGAGGCGGTTCTTGCGGACGTGCTCGGAGGTCTCAGCCGTCACGGTCCAGCCATCCGCCGTCGTGGCCGTGGCTCGACGCCACGAGGCCGGCCGCGATCGACAGCGCGATCTCCTCGGGCCGGCGGCCGCCGAGGTCCAGACCCAGCGGGCTCCGGATCCGCACCAGGTCCTCGTCGGTGAAGCCGCGTCCGCGGAGCTCCTCCACGTAGTGGGCGACGTGTCGCCGCGACCCCATCACGCCCAGGAACCGCACCCGAGAACGCAGGAGGGCAGTCAGCGCGTCGGTGATCCCGGGCGCGTCGTGATCGGTGAACACGACCTCGTCGTCCGAGGTGAGCTCGAGGTCGTCGATCGATCGGACCGAGGGTTCGTCCTCGGGGACGATCCGCTCCTCGCGCGGCTCGACCAGCACGACGCTCCGGCCCTGGCGGTGCATCTCGGCGCGCAGGGATCTGGCCACGTCCGTCGCCGAGACGACGATCAGTCGGGGCGGCGCGCCGTGACGCTCGAGGTAGACCTCGACGTCACCCAGTTCGTGGTGGAACGTGCGGACCTCCGGCTCGGCGGCGATCTCCGCGGCCGCGGAGATCGCCGCCGCGTCGAACTCCGCGCATCCGAGCGTCCCGTGGACCTCACCACCGGGGACGATCCTCATCTCGTTGCCCACGCGGCACGGCGGCGACCCGTGCACCTTCACCGCCTTGGCCTCGACCCACGCGGCGGTGGGGAGCGGCGCTGGGGGGGCCGTCAGCTCCTCGGACCGGTGTCCGGTGGGGTGTTCGCCCGTCGCACCGCCGAGTTGCTCCAGCGCGTGGGGGATCACCTCGAGGACGGCCCCGAGCGACTCGCGCACGCCCTTCGGGCTGCCCGGCAGGTTCAGGATCAGCGTCCCTCCCACGGCGCCGGAGATCGCTCGCGAGAGGGCAGCCATCGGCGTGTGCGAAAACCCGGTGGCGCGCATCAGCTCCGCCAGTCCCGGCGCCTCACGGTCGATCACGGCGCGGGTCGCCTCGGGCGTCACGTCCCTCGGACCGAACCCGGTCCCGCCGGTGGTGACGATCAGCCGGTTCGCTGCGGCCAGCTCTCGGAGCGCCGGCTCGATCGCCGAACGATCGTCGGCGACGACCCGGCGCTCCGCCACCTCGAACCCGGCTTCCCGCAGCAGTTCGTCGGCCGCGTCGCCGGACCCGTCCGGTCGCGTGCCCCGCGACACGCCGTCCGACACCGTCAGGACCGCGGCTCGTGTGCGCTCCACCCCACCGAGCCTAGCGGCCTCGAGACCCAAGGCCGAGCGCACGTCGCCGCCTAGGATTGCGTCACGTCCGTGAGGAGGGCCGCAGATGGAATGGGTGGACAGGCTGGCCGGCGAGCTGAAGCTGGAGGCGCTGACGAAGCACGAGCGGGATCACCTGCTCGAGGCCTCGCGTGAGGTCGCGCACCGGGTGGAGCGCAAGGTCACCCCGCTGGCGATGTACGTGATCGGGCTCTCCGTCGGACGCCAGCTGGCCGATCGGTCCCGCGACGACGCGATCGAGGACGCGATCCACGCGCTCCTGCTGCGCCTCCCCGAGGAACCCGCCCACGGTGCGCCGGGGGACGCCTGAGGCGGCGTTCGGCGGTAGGCTGAGGGCATGCCCACCTCCCCACCTGCGGCGATGCCGCTCGAGGGCCCGCTGATCGACACGTTCGGTCGCGTCGCGGACGACCTGCGGATCTCGGTCACGGACCGGTGCAACTTCCGCTGCACGTTCTGCATGCCGGCCGAGGGCCTCGACTGGCTCCCGAAGGCCGAGATCCTCTCGTTCGAGGAGCTCACGCGGCTCTTGTCGCTGTTCGTCCGGCTCGGCGTCCGCTCGCTCAAGATCACCGGGGGTGAGCCCACGGTCCGGGCGGACCTGCCGAAGCTCGTCGGGATGTTCCGCGAGGTCGGCCCCGAGCTCGACATCTCGATCACGACGAACGGGCTGTTGTTGGATCGGCTCGCACGGCCCCTCGCCGACGCGGGCCTCGATCGCGCGACGGTGTCGTTCCACTCGCTGAGGCCGCACCGGTTCGAGCAGATGACCCGGCGGGACTCGCTCGACAAGGTGCTCCGCGGGCTGAAGGCGGCGAAGGTAGCGGGCCTGTCGCCGATCAAGATCAACTGCGTCGTGATCGCCGGGACCAACCAGGACGAGGTCGTCTCGTTCGCCGAGTGGGCACGGGAGACGGACTACGACGTGCGGTTCATCGAGTACATGCCCCTCGATGCCGAGCACGCGTGGGAACGGGACAAGGTCGTGGCGGGAACGTGGATCCTCGAGGAGATCCACGCGCACTACCCCCTGCAGCCGGAGTCGCACGGCAGCGAGCCGGCGGCTGTCTACCGGTTCGCCGACGGAGCTCCCGGACGGATCGGCGTGATCGCCAGCGTCACGGACCCCTTCTGCGACACGTGCAACCGGTTGCGGATCACGGCCGAGGGACAGTTCCGGAACTGCCTGTTCGCTCTGGACGAGACCGACCTCCGCGGACCGATGCGCGCGGGGGCCGACGACGACGCGCTGGAGCGACTGATCCGGGAGAACGTCGGACGCAAGTGGTCGGGTCACCGGATCAACCACGACGACTTCGTCCAGCCGGCGCGTTCGATGTCGATGATCGGCGGCTGAACCCGACTCAGGCGGGTCGCCGGGCGACGATCACCCGCGTCAGCGGCAACGGCCCACCCTTCGTGCTGCGGATCTCCCGGAACCCGGCACGACGGAGGATCGGCTTCACCACCGAGACCCGGTCCGGGCTCACCTCCAGCAACAGCCAGCCGCTGGGTGACAACCAGCTGGGACCCTCTCGCGCCGCCCGGGTGATCAGGGACAGCCCATCGACGCTGTTGTCGGTCAGGGTGTGCGCCGGCTCCCACCCGCGGATCTCCTCCGGCAGGTCGCGGAGCTCGCGCCTGGGGACGTAGGGCGGATGGAACGTGATCACGTCGACCTCGCCGGCCAGTCCTCGGGGCAGCCCGGAGAACAGATCCCCCTGGACGAAGCGCGCCTGGAGGCCGAGCCGCTTCGCGTTCGTACGGGCGAGCTTGACGGCCTCGGACGAGATGTCGGAGCCGACGACCGTGGCACGGGGAACCTCGTTCGCGACCGCCAGCGCGATCGTGCCAGCGCCCGTGGCCAGGTCGACGTGGATCGGGCGACGGCGACCCCGGAGCCGTCGGGACGCCTGGTCGGCCAGGTTCTCCGAGGCGTCCCGGGGGACGAAGACCCCGGGACGCACGAGCAGCTCGAGGCCGCGGAACTCCGTGTAGCCCTTCAGGAACGGGATCGGCTCGCCCGTCGCGCGGCGACGGACGAGGCGATCGAAGGTCCTGCGGTCGCGCGGGGAGATCTCCTCGCGGGGATCGGGCTCGTGGTCGATCACGTGCCACAGCAGGTCCTCGGCCTCGATCCGCTCGCGTCCGCGTTGCCAGTGATCGATCGCGGTGGAGTCCTTGAGGATCCGCACGGCGTCGTCCATCACGGCGCGCGCTCTCATCGCGGGGCATCCTACCGATGGACGCTCGCTAGACTCGACCACGTGCCTCGATCCGTATCCCCCGCCAAGGCCGCCGACCCCAAGCCGCGCCGCTCGCGGACGAGGAAGTCGTCCGCGCTCGGCGACGACGTCCGGCTCACGGGCGATCGATTGGTGGTCCAGGTCCCGGAGAACGGCGAGCGCAAGTCGGCCAGCGGGCTCCTGATCCCGGCGACGGCGGCGCCGGCCCCCAGGCGCCTGGCGTGGGCGGACGTCCGCCTGGTCGGGCCCGACGTCCGCGTTGCCAAGCAGGGCGACCGCGTGCTCTTCCTTCCCGCGTCCGGACTCGAGGTCGAGCTCGACGGTCAGGAGCTCGTGCTCCTGCGGGAACGCGACGTCCAAGCCGTGTCGTCGCCGCCGGCCAGCGAACGTCGCTCGGACCGCGCCCCCGGTCAGTACCTCTAGTCGCCCGGCGGTCCCGGGAGGAAGCTCAGGCGCACCCGCCGATCGTCGTTCTCGCGGTTCGGATCAATCAGGACGATCGACTGCCACGTCCCGAGCACCGGACGCCCGCCTTCGACCGGGATCGTCAGCGAGGGGGAGACGAGGACCGGGAGCAGGTGGTCGCCGCCGTGCCC
>Ga0114129_10010334_pt1 | contig 13313 bp, 9 predicted proteins | sample RhiMetdeltSRZDD1_FD_80071 | JGI IMG/M metagenome (GOLD analysis project Ga0114129, IMG submission 80071) | Populus rhizosphere microbial communities from Tennessee, USA - Rhizosphere MetaG P. deltoides SRZDD1 (version 2) (version 2) | ecosystem: Host-associated > Plants > Roots > Rhizosphere >...
GGACGGGGAGCCGGCCGCGCGCACCGGCTTCGAGGCGAGCCGCGGCGCGTTCGTCGCCCCCATCGACGCCACCACGAGGCTCGACGAGAACGCCGTCGAGGCCGGCCTGGCGCTGCCGCGGCTGTCGGGCTTCAGCCGCGGCTCGGTGGACGGCATCAGGGACCGAGCGCGCCGGGCGCTCGCAGCCGGCCGGGGGATCGCGGACACGATCCCGCGCGAACAGTCCTTCGTGATCGCCGCGATCGACTTCACGATCCCGCAGGGGGTCGACCGCGATCGGGCGCTGCCGTTCTTCGATCCGACTGCGAAACGGCTCGGCGACGAGGACGCGGTCGCGCGGATCGAGGAGCTGAAGGCCCAGGGCGCAAGCTACGCCGCTTTCTTCTGGGAGCTCTTCGGCTGGCTCGACGCGCACCCGCTCCTGGCCGAGCACATTCGCGCCACGAGCACGCCCGTCCTCGACAACGAGGACGTCCGTATCGTCGAGTTCCGCTAGCGGCTAGCTCTCGGACTGCCTCAGCAGGGCGCCAGTCGTCTGCTCGAAGATGCGCCGCCAGGCGGTCGTCTTCTCACGTTCCTCGTCGGCCTGCCGCAGAATCTTCGTGACCCGCCGCGCGGAGATCTCGATGCCGTGTTTCTCGCAGATCGCCTTGTAATGCCGATAGTCCTGGGCGAGCCGCAGGACGACCGATTCGAAGCCGTGCCGCGCGATCTCGATCCGGGACGAGTAGTTCATGATGCTCGTCCCGAACATCAGCTCGTCGTTCGGGTCGGGCTCGATCAGGATGATGTCCACGCCGGGGTACCGCTCGCGCCAGTGCTTCACGTGCTCGTGCAGGCGCGCGTGCGCGAGCAGCTTGAAGGCCTGGTAGCCGACCTGGGGATAGCCCATGTCCGAGACCCGCCGCACGCGGCTCCCGAAGATCGTCGGAATCCGCTTCTGGAAGTCGTTCACGTACGGCACCAGGGGATTTACCACGACAATGAACTTCGCCCCCCGCTCGACCGCGATGTCCACGTTGGTGGTCGAGCGGATGCCGCCGTCCACGAGCTGCCGTCCGCGGACCTCGACCGGCCGGTAGACCATCGGCAGCGCAGTGGAGGCCGATACCGCCTTCGAGATCGGCACGTCGTCCCAGTCGGCCGACCCGAACACGATGCGCTCGCAGGTGTCGAGGTCGGTGGCGGCCAGGTACAGCTCGGGCTCGAGGAGGCGGAAGTCGTCGCTGCGGTCGCTCTCGTGGAAGATCTCGCGGATGTACTTCTCGATTCCCGACCCGGTGTACAGGCCCGCCGGCAGTCCCTCGGCGAGGCCTGTGACGACGTCCATCACCGAGACCTCGCGCCACCGGCCCGCGAGGCTCCGGGCGAGCCCGACCAGCCTCAGCGGCATCAGCAGGGAGCGCGCCGCGAAATCCGCGTAGTTCGGCCGCAGCAGCGCACCCAGATCGACGTCCCGGAAAGGAGTGGGAACCTGCTTGTTCACGATGCGCGACATCTCCTCGGGGGTCATCCCGGCGGCCAGCAGGCTCGCCACGAACGATCCCGCGCTGGTGCCCACATAGATGTCGAAGTCGTTGACGGTCCGGTTGACGCTCAGCAGATCGAGCGCACGCAGCGCCCCGATCTCATAGACGCCCCCGGTGAAGCCGCCCCCGCCGAGGACGAGCGCGGTGCGCGAGCGGCGATCCCGTCTCGCCGGCTTCTTGCCCGAGGCGCGCTTCTGGGCGGCAGTCCCTTTCGGGGTCGCCTCGAGTTCCACCACATCGCCCACAGTCCAGCTTTATACCAGGGAAAAGGGGCGTGATCGTGCTCACATGACGGTGTGTCGAGTTCGGTGTAGGCTGTCGTCGAGGCTACAAGGAGGCGATCTTGACGACTCTTGGCGCTCGCATCGAACTGGCCGAGTTCTTCACCGAGACCTCCGATCCGGCATTGCTCGAGTCGGCCGACCGGGGGCAGGTCAAGCTGCTCGACTACCGGGAGCTGTACGAGCTCTGGGAGCGCCAGCAGTGGCGCACGCAGGACCTCGACTTCACCCAGGACCGTCAAGACTGGCTCGGCTTTCCCCCCGACGAGCGGCGCCAGCGCATGTACGGGCTGTCGTCGTTCTTCATCGGAGAGCAACGCGTAACCGAGGAGCTGGGGCCCATGATGGTCGCCTCGCCCACGGAGGACATGCGGGTGTTCCTGTCCACCCAGATCGCCGACGAGGCTCGGCACGTGAGGTTCTTCGATCGCTTCTACTCGGAGGTGGGCGTGCTCGACGCCGAGACACTGGACGACCGCCTCGAGGAGACCTCGGCCCATCTGAACCCGGCCTTCGGGACGCTGTTCGACGAGATGCTCGGCGCGCGCGTGCGCCGGTTGTCCGAAGACCGCACCGACCTCGGAGCGCTGATCGAGGCCGTGACCCTCTATCACATGGTGATCGAGGGAATGCTCGCGCTCACCGGCCAGCACTTCATCATCGACTTCAACGAGCGCGAGGGCACGCTTCCCGGCTTCGTGCGGGGGTTCAACTTCGTGGCCCGGGACGAACACCGTCACGTGGCCTTCGGCGCGCGGTTCCTGCGCGACGTGGTGGCCGAGCAGCCGCAGCACCTGAAGACGATCCAGCGCACGCTGGAGGAGGCCCTGACGGTCGCCGACGCGGTGCTGCGGCCGCCGTGGGTCGAGGACGAGGACGACTACGAGTACTTCGGCGTCTCGCTCGACGAGACGCGCGCCTTCGCCGCGCAGGCACTGACGCGGCGCCTGAAGGTGATCGGGCTGGCGCCCGCCACGGCGTAGGCCCCGAGACGACGAATCCTCAAAAGCGGCAATAAAGGAATCGGGTTGCGAGGGCCCTCAGACCTATCAAGGACCACGCATCGATTCCGCAGCGCATGTGCGCGGATGGTCAATTTGTGGCTCCTCGGTCCTAATGCGTTTTGACGCTATCTGAGTTGAACACCTATATGGGGTTCAATCCAGCATGGGTGGCTGACCAGGCGCTTCGCCTTCCGTAGGACGCTTCGGGGGCGTCCCCTTATTCGTTTTTTCGGTCTTTTCGTCTTTCGCTGCGCCCGCAAGAAACGTGGCCGTCCCGCGCGCGCCGGACTACGATGGATCCGTTGCCCGTGGGTGTCGGCCGGGCCGGATCGCAGCAACTTCTTTTCACCGGGACGGGATTCCTATGGGCGACGACCTCGCCGGCATCGGCCTGCTCATCGGCGGGCGCCATGACCTGTACGTCAGCTCGCTGGCGGCGCTACTCGAAAGCCACGGCGCGTCCGTGCGATTGTCCCCGCCCGGCTCGGAGCTTCCCGACCGCCCGCCCCGCGCGACGCGTCTCGTGCTCCTCGAATCCCCGCTTCCGAGCGAGCTGCGCAGGATCGCGGCGCTCGGGCTGCCCGTGGTCGTGCTGGCGGAGAGCGCCGGGCCGGAGGACCGGCTGGCGGCCGCGCAGCTCGGCGCTCACGCTCTGCTCGCCAAAAACGCAACCCTCGCTGAGCTGATGGTTTCAATCAAGCGGGCGCTGGCGGATCCGGAGGCCGAGCATGGCATCCTGTCGGCCCAGACCCGCCATCAGTTGACGCCGCGCCAACGTGAGGTTCTTGGGCTGATCGTCGAGGGGCTGGACAACAGGGAGATCGCCGGGCGACTCGGGATCTCCGAGCGGACCGCACGGGCACACGTGTCCGCGGTGCTGGAGCGCCTCGGAGCGAGCAACCGTACGCAGGCGGCGGTGACCGCGCTCCAGCGGGGCCTGCTCGCGGTGCTGGTGCTGCTGGCCGGACTGGCCGCCACCGGGGCGGCCGCGGAGGTCGCGTCCGCCACCCCCCGCGTGGGCACACTGGCCCGCTCCGTGGGCGGCTCGTCTGGCGTATGGGCCTACGACACAGTCACGGGGCAGCGGCTCGCGTCCTTCAGAGCCGGCACTCAGCGCACGCCCGCCTCCGTCGAGAAGCTGCTCACGTCCGCAACCGTGCTCGACCGCGCGGGCCCCGCAGCTCGGATTCCCACCACTGCCGCGATGGCCGGCACCCTCACGGACGGCGTGCTGACCGGAGACCTCTACATCCGCGGTCGCGGCGACCCGTCACTCGGCTATCCGGCCCTCGGCCAACTCGCCCGCGCGGTGAAGAAAGCAGGCGTCGCGGAGGTGACGGGGCGCGTGTACGGCGACGAGAGCTATTTCGACAGCCGGCGCGGCGGCCCCGCGAGCGGCTATGCGACCGACTTCTGGGTGGGCCCGCTGTCCGCACTCTCCTTCAACGAGGGCCTGATGAGGCCCTTCGGCCTCGGCTTCCAGACCGATCCCCCGCGCTTTGTCGCGACGCGTTTCGCGGCCAAGTTGAAGGCCGTTGGCGTGAAGGTCGTGGGCGGCGCGCGAGCCGGCGTGGCGCCCGCCCAGGCGACACTTCTGGCGACCGTCTGGTCGCCTCCGCTGGCCGCCCTTCTGGCTCACATGAACACGGTCTCCGACAACTACTACGCCGAGACGCTGATCAAGGCGATCGGCGCCGCCTACGGCCTGGGCGGGACGACGGCGGGGGGGGCGGCGGTCGTGCGCGAGTTCACGAGCACGCTCGGGTTCCGCTCCCACGTCGTGGACGGCTCGGGTCTCTCCTACGGGAACGCCATCTCACCGTCAGCGATCGGCCGCCTCCTGCTCCGAGCGCTGCAGAGGCCGTGGTTCGACGCCTTCTACCGCTCCCTACCCCTGGCCGGCGTCAGCGGCACGCTCAAGAAGCGCATGCGCGGGACGCCCGCTGCCGGTAGGTGCCGAGCCAAGACCGGCACCCTGAGGGCCGTCAGCGCGCTGGCCGGATACTGCCGCTCGCGGGGTGGGCACCGCATCGCGTTCGCGATCCTGATGAACCGCGTGAACATCTCGAGCGCCCACCAGGCCCAGGACCGGATCGCGGCGAGCCTCGCCGCCTACCGCGGTTAGATCTAGCCGGCTCCCGCCAGGACCCGCTCGAGCTCTGCCTCGTCGATCACGGGGCGCGCGAGGGTCTGAGCCTTCTCGAGCTTCGTGCCGGGGTTGTCACCCGCCACGACGTAGTCCGTCTTTTTCGAGACGGATCCCGTCACCTTCCCGCCCAGCTCCTCGATGCGGGCGGTGGCCTCCTCCCTCGTCATGCGGCCCAGGGTGCCCGTGAGCACGAAGGTCTTGCCCGCCAGCGGGGCCTCACCGTCGGCCCCGGTCCGCTCCTGCTCGAGATTGAGGCCGATGCCGCGGAGCTCGGAGATCAGTTGCAGGTTGCGGGGCTCGTCGAGCGTCTCCCGGATCGTGCCGGCCAGGACCGGACCGATGCCCTCGACCGCTTCGATCTCCTCCACGCTCGCATCCGTGAGGCGGTCGATCGAGCCGAAATGGGAGGCCAGCGCGCGGGCGTTGACGTAGCCGATGCCCGGGATGCCGAGCGCGTAGAGGACACGGCTGAACGGCGCCTCCTTCGACCTCTCGATCGCATTCACAAGGTTCTCGGCCGACTTCCGCTGAAAGCCTTCGAGCGGCTCGAGGCGCTCGACCGTGAGGCGGTAGACATCCGGCAGCGAGCGCACGAGGCCTTCGTCGTAGAACCGCTGGACCAGCTTCTCACCGAAGCCCTCGATGTCCATCGCGCCCTTCGACGTGAAGTGCTTGAGCGACTGCAGCACCTGGCCGGGACAGTCCTTGCGGTTGGGGCAGCGGGTCCAGACCTCTCCTTCCGGCTTGACGGTCTTCGTGCCGCAGGCCGGACACTTGGCCGGCGGGACGTAGGGCCGCTCGGAGCCGTCCCGGCGCTGCGTGATGGGCGAGACGACCTGTGGGATCACGTCCCCGGCGCGCATCACGACGACCTGGTCCCCTTCGCGGATGTCCTTGCGCGCGAGGTCCTCCTCGTTGTGAAGTGTCGCCCGGCTGACCGTGACGCCGCTCACCTGGACCGGCTCGAGGATCGCGTAGGGAATCAGGTTGCCCGTACGCCCGACGTTCACGCCGATCTCCTGAAGCTTGGTCACCGCGGTCGTGGGCGCGAACTTGAACGCGATCGCGAAGCGCGGCTCCCGGCCGACCACGCCCAGCAGGGATTGCGTCTCGTAGTCGTTGATCTTCACGACGACCCCGTCGATCTCGTAGTCCAGGTCCTCGCGGCGCTCTTCCCAGCGGCGGCACGCCTCTGCCACGGAGTCGATGTCCCGGTGGAGCTCGACCTCCTGGTTGACCTTGAAGCCGTGCTCGCGAAGCCACTCGATCGACTCGAAATGGGTCGTGTGGTCGAGTCCCTCCGACGCCCCGATCCCGTAACACCAGATCGACAGCGGGCGCGAGCGGGTCACCTGGGGATCGAGCTGCCGCAACGAGCCGGCGGCGGAGTTGCGCGGATTCGCGAACGTGCGCTGGCCCGCCGCCGCCTGCTGCTCGTTGAGGCGCGCGAAGTCCTTCAGGGGCAGGTAGATCTCCCCTCGCACCTCGACCAGCGGCGGCGCCGTGCCGGTGCCCCCCATGCGGAGCGGGATCGCGCCGATCGTCCGCAGGTTCGCGGTGACGTCCTCGCCGATCTCGCCGTCGCCGCGCGTCGCGCCCCGCACGAATACGCCGTCCTCATATACGAGCGAGATCGCCAACCCGTCGATCTTGGGCTCGGTGACGTACTCGATCTCGCGCTCCGGGACGCCCTGCCGCGTCAGCATGTTGCGAACCCGGTGCTCCCAGGCGCGCAGCTCGTCCTCGTCGCGGGCGTTGGCCAGCGACAGCATCGGCTGCGGGTGCCGGACCTCCTGGAGGGCCCCGCTCGGCCTCCCTCCCACGCGCTGCGTCGGCGAATCCGGCGTGAGCAGCTCCGGATGCTCCTGCTCGAGCGAGATCAGCTCCCGCAGCAGGTCGTCGTACTCGGGATCCGAGATCTCGGGGTCGTCGAGAACGTAGTACCGGTGGTTGTGGTATTCGAGCCGGCTGCGCAGCTCCGCCGCCCGCTTCGCGGCCGCCCGTGGCGCCACTCGCTACTCCTCCGCTCGGTCGGGCGCGACCGCTGCGGGCTCGCCGATCAGCGCATCCAGGTCCCAGCCGGCCATCTCTTCCAGCCGCTGGACGTCGGTCAGCTCGAAATGGAGCGGCGTCACCGAGATCATGTCCGCGTCGATCGCCGCGAAGTCCGTGCCCGGCTCCTGCTTGTACGAGGGCTCCATGCCGTAGATCCGGTAGCGGCGCCTGCCGGTCTCGTCTTCCTCCTCCAGCTCCAGGTTGTCGCGGTACACGCGCTTGCCCAAGCGCGTGACGACCGCGCCGGCGAGCTCGTCCATCGCGACCGCGGGACAGTTGACGTTCAGGAGCGTGCCCGGCGAGATCGGGTGGTCGCCGAGGCCCGCTACGAGCCGCGCAGTGAAGGCCGCGGACACGTCGAACTCGAAGTTCCTCCCGAAGCGGAAGTCCATCTCGCGCTTCATCGACTGCTGCGAGACCGCGATCGCCGGGATGCTCAACACCGCCCCCTCGAGGGCTGCCGCGACCGTGCCCGAATAGGTGATGTCGTCGCCCAGGTTCGCGCCGTGGTTGATGCCCGAGACGATCAGCTCGGGCTCCGCACCGACGAGGCCCAAGGAGGCAAACCGGACGCAGTCCACGGGAGTTCCGTCCGTCGCATAACCCACGCCCCCGTCCTCGAAGCGGATCTCCTCGACCCAGAGGGGGGAACGCGTCGTGATGCTGCGCGCGGTGGCCGAGCGGTTCGCATCCGGCGCGATCACGTCCAGTTCGATTCCGGGCACCGCGAGCAACGCCCGGCGCAGCGAATTCAGCCCTGGGGCCTGGATTCCGTCGTCGTTCGTGAGGAGGACCTTCACCGCGGAGATGTTAGTGACGGGCGGGGCGTTGCATCGGTGCCCGAACATTTGTCGAGCCGGGCTGATCGCGATTGACAACGCGTCTCGCCAGGACGACCCTGGCTAGTGAAGATCGGAGCGCCATGGATGCGCCTCTATACCCGGACATGGACATTCCCCCGCTGTCCTCACCACCACCCACGCCCAGTGCTGCCCGCCGCTTCATCCGGAGCGAGCGGGGGCTGAGCCTGGTCGAGCTGCTGGTTGTGATCCCGATGATGGCCGTCGTGCTCATGGGCATCTACGCGCTCTACAACGTGGGCGCAAAAAGCCAGGCAAACAACAGCGCGCGCGTGTCCACGCTCCTCCGCGAGCAGAACGGGCTGGAGCGGATGACCCGCGAGATGCGCCAGGCGGTCAGCTTCACGCCCGTCTCGTCCCAGGTCCTGGACGCGGTCACCTACGTTCGCCCGTCGACCGGCGGCAACTCCGTGCTGCGCCATGTCCGGTACGAGTGCCTCGACGGCGCCTGCACGCGCTACGAGGGCGCGGTCGGAGGCGCACTTGGGACCGGGGAAGTGGTGATCCCCAACCTCCAGAACGTGGACGTCTTCTTCTTCTCTCCGGACTCGGTGAACCCCACCTACGTCGCGGTAAAGCTCGAGGTCTCGGTCAAGAACGCAAACAACCCGCTCGTCCTCGACGGCGGCTTCGAGCTTCGCAACCAGCAGGGCGACTGATGCGAATCAACTCCGACCGTGGCTTCACGCTGGTGGAGGTCCTACTGGCGATGACGCTCATGTCCATCGGGATCGCGGCCACCCTGAGCGTTTTCGGCTCTGCGGGCCGCACGACGGTGATCGCGCAGGACAACGACGTCGCTGCTCAGCAGGCGCAGGCCGCGATCGACAAGATCGCCACCATGAACTACGACAAGGTCGGGCTGACCTCGACGCCCGCCTCGTCGACCAACCCGAAGAACCCCGGCTACCGCGTCAGCGGCTCCACGCTGCTGGTCAAAACCGGGCTCACGGAGAACTTCGTCCTCTCCACCGATACCGGCCAGTCCGGCGCCGCAGTCGACCCCACGCCCACCACGTTCAGCGTCGGCGCCGGCGGCGGGGTCGTCACCGGCAAGATCTACCGCTACGTCACCTGGCGCGACGAGAACTGCCAGAGCGGCCTTTGCGACGGCACCCAGAACACGAAGCGCATCACGGTGGCGGTCACGGTCGACCCGACTGGCACGAACCCCACGCTGGCGCCGCTGTGGATCTCGCAGGTCCTGCCCGACCCCGCGGCGATCCCGCCGGGAAGCAAGGCAAGCGGCAGCAACAGCTCTGGAAGCAACCCGGTCAGTGCCGAAGACTTCTATCTCTATGACACGCGCTGCGGACAGAGCACGAGGCAGGCGCCATCGGCCAGCCACGCCACGCACAACACGGCGTCCTTCGGCTACGCGCCGAACTGGACCGTGACCGACTTCTCGAGCTGCGAGACCACGAACACCTCCATGCAATCGGACCTGATGGGCACGGCGGTCCCGACCGGCAGCAGCTCGACTCCGCTCTACACGTACTCCACCGACCTTGCGGGAAGCTACAGCGGCGGCCTGGCGATGAAGCGCGGGGTGACCGCCTGCCCGACCTACTACTACGACGTGCGCGACACGACGAACGCGAGCGCCGCGGCGAACGAGTGGAGCGTGCACGAGTGGAACAGCCCGCAGTTCGCGACCAACTTCGGCATCAACGGGCAGGCGACGGTCTCCCTGTTCACCTCCACCCTCGGAGGGGTCGCGGCCAAGGGCGTGGTGTGCGCGACGGTCTCGGACCGCTACACCTTCGCCTACAACGGCGGCTACTACCCGGTCGACCGCGTGATCGGTTCGACGACGTACACGCTGAACAACTGGCCGACGAGCACCAAGCGGATCACCTTCAGCTTCGCGCTTCCCGACGACACCGATGTGGTGGCCGGCCACCACCTCGTGCTCGTGCTCGCCGTCAAGTCCGACTCGACCAGCGATCTCAACTTCGTCTACGACCATCCGCTCTACCCGTCGATGCTCGAAGTTGCCACCGATACCCCCTACTAGGTGCCCATGAACAGACTCCGAACCCTCCTCCGCGACGAGCGCGGCATCGCGCTGCCGGTCGCACTCGCCGTGCTGTTCGTGACCGCGGGCCTCGCGACCGTCGCCGCGCGCGAGGCGATCACGGCCGGCCATCAGTCGTTTCGTGACGAGAACGCGAAGCGCGCGATCCAGGCCGCGGTGTCGGGCGTGCAGAACGCCGTCTACCAGACGAATCTGCTGCAGCCTGCGCCGACGCAATGCCCCGGCCGCAACGGGTCCGGCCAGCTCGCCGCCCAAGCTGTGGGATCGAATGGCTGGTGTGCTGCTATGCAGGAGGACCTGGGCGACAGCGCGAGCTACTCGGAGCAGGTTTCGCAGGCCACGACCGTCACCAACAACTCGATCCAGGTGCTGCAGCGACAGATTGCGTCGACCGGGACCGTGAACGGCGTGACGCGCCGGGTCCTCTACACCATCCAGGCATCCACGGGCGCTCAGCTCTTCCCGAGCGGCTACGCGATGCTCGCCGACCAGTCGATCAACATGAAGAACAACGCCAAGGTGACGGGCGGACTGGCGTCGAACGGCAACATCACGCTCAAGAACAACGCGAACGTGTGCGGGAACATCACCGCCGGCCCAGGCAAGACGTACACCAAGGGGCAGAACAGCACCGTCTGCACCGGCTACTCGACCGCGAACGCGACCCAGCCCTTCGCGATCCAGCCGGTCGACCTCAGCTTGGCGACGCCGAACGACAACCAGCGCATCACGAACGCGATCAACAACAGCGGTACCAACAAGGACTCGTGCAGCAACACGTGCAACAAGATCAGCTGGAACTCCACCACGCGGGTGCTGACCGTGAACAGCGGCGGCGTGCTGACGCTCAGCGGCAACACGTACTTCCTCTGCCGCCTCGAGATCAAGGGCGGCGGGACGATCCAGATCGCATCGCGGACGACGCCGATGTACGTCTACATCGACACCCCGGAGAACTGCGGCAGCACCGCCGGGATGGGATCGGTTGCATGGAGCAGCAGCGGCAGCTTCGTCAACCTCAGCAACAACCCCGCCACGTTTGCGCTGATGGTCGCCGGCAGCTCGAAGATCGCCACCACCGTGGACCTCAGCAGCAACGACCAGACCGGCGCCGGCGCGATCATCATGGGAATCTACGCTCCGAACTCGACGATCACGTACCAGAACAACCTGAACTTCACCGGCGCGATCGTGGCCAAGTCGATCGACGTGAAGAACAACGCCGTGATCACCTACGACTCGCGCGTCACAGGGATCGTGACCGGCAGCAACATTCGCTTCTACCAGGGCTACGACTACAAGGAATGCACGGGCGCGCCGACCGGCACGACGCCCGATACCGGCTGCTAGCGGGGCGCCCCGTCTGGGCGTCCAAGACATGACTAGTACGCGCGTCGGCTTGGACGCAGCTACAAACGTCTAAAGCGCGTCCAGTCGGTCAACTGTCCGGCTCCTGATGGCGATGCACGGTGTGGGCCAAGAAATGCGCACCACCGAGGCTCGGACCCACCCCCCTCACGCAAGGACCACCACGCCGGTCGCACGACCTCATTCGTTTCGCGAAGAGCACGGTTTCACGCTCGTCGAGGTACTCGCCGCATGTGCCGTGATCTCGATCGGGGTAGCAGCGACGCTCAGGATCTTCGGCGCCTCGGGCCGCACGGTGCTCCGCTCCGAGCGGACGGAGGTGGCCGTCCAGCGCGCGCAGGGAGAACTCGATGAAATGCGCACGATTCCATACGCGCAGCTCGCCCTGACCACGCTTCCGAACGCATCGAGCGACCCGAAGGACCCCGGCAGTCGCGTCGTGGGAACCACGCTGCGGATCCGGACCGATCTCACCGAGGACTTCGTGATGACGGTTCCCGACGGCCAGACCCCCGCCGTCGACCCGGCGCCAAAGGACTTCTCCGTCGGCCTGCGCGGAGCCACGATCACCGGCCACATCTACCGATACGTGACCTGGCGGAACGAGAACTGCCCCTTTGCCCTCTGTGACGGGACTCAGAACACGAAGCGCCTGACCGTCGCCGTGGTGCTCGACACGGAATCCACCGGCGAGCGGCGCGCGCCTTTGTGGTTCTCGACCGTGGTGGCGGACCCGAACGCGGCTCCGCCCGGCGCCCAAGCCCCGCCCGGTGGCGGTCCAGGCAGCGGCGACCCTGTCACGGCCGCGTCCTTCTTCCTGTTCGACACCCCGTGCGGGCAGTCGTCACGGCAGACGCCGAGCGCGAACCATGCCACGCACGACACCGCTTCCGTGGGGGCCTCGGCCGCCGACGACTCCACCTGCGAGAACCCGAACGCGACCAAGCAGCCGGATCTGATGGGCGCCCCGGCGCCGCCCGGCGACGACACCACCCCGCTCTACAAGTACTCGAACGACCTGTCCGGAGGTTACGACGGCGGCCTCACGATGCTCCACCGCGGCTCGACCTGCGCGTCTTCGTACGCCTCCACCGACGCATCCAACGACCAGGCCGTGAGCAAGTGGTCGATGCACGACTGGAGCACACAGGCCTTTTCACAGGCCTTTACGATGCGCGGGCTCATCACGGTCTCGCTCTTTACAACGGTCGTCGGGGGCGTTCAGGCCGCGGGTCGCATGTGCGCCACCGTGATCGACCGGCAGACCACGAGCGGCGTGCCCACCGATCGCGTGCTCGGCACCGGGATCTACGACCTCTCGAGCTGGCCGACCGACGTGCGGCGCCTCACGTTCAGCTTCAACCTCTCGCAGGAGGAGACCGTGCCCGCTGGTCACCGCCTGGTCCTCGCGCTGCAATTGCGTGGCGAGTCGGGAGCCGACGTCTCGATCCTCTACGACCATCCGCTCTTTCCGTCGCTGCTCGAGGTGGCGACCACCACGCCGCTGTGAGAGCCGCCGGCCCATCCCGCTCCCGCCCCTTTTCGCTGCTCGCCGACGAGCGCGGAATCGCGATTCCGGTGGCGCTGGCCGTTCTGTTCCTCGTGTGGGGCCTGGCCCTCGTGTCACTGCGCGAGGCGCTGGGGGCGCAGCACCAGACACAGCGGGACCGTGACGTGAAGCGGGCGCTGCAGGCGGCCGGCGCGGGCGTCGATGCGATGCTTTACCGCTTCAACCTGATCCAGCCCGGCTCCCTTCAGTGCATCACGTTGACCGCCGGAACGCTCTCGGTGACGGCGCTCGGGTCGGATGGGTGGTGCCCGGCGCAGTCGGAGGATCTCGGAGACGGGGTGACTTACACGGCGCGCGTGTCGCCCGCGATCTCGATTCGACCGAACGGACAGGCGCTCGTGCAGCGCGAGGTGGTCTCGACAGGTGCGGCAAACGGGATCCAGCGCCGCGTGCTCGAGCGCATCACGGCGGCCACTGGGGAACCCGTCTTTCCGGGCGGATATGCCGGCGTGAGCCTCA
>Ga0114129_10010335_pt1 | contig 13310 bp, 11 predicted proteins | sample RhiMetdeltSRZDD1_FD_80071 | JGI IMG/M metagenome (GOLD analysis project Ga0114129, IMG submission 80071) | Populus rhizosphere microbial communities from Tennessee, USA - Rhizosphere MetaG P. deltoides SRZDD1 (version 2) (version 2) | ecosystem: Host-associated > Plants > Roots > Rhizosphere >...
CGCCGATGCCCAGGGCAAGCGAGATCAGAGCAACGATGGTGAATCCCGGGCTCTTGATGAGCATACGAAGCCCATAGCGGGCATCCTTGAGAAGGGTCTCCATTGATCCAGCCTCCGGTTTATTAAGTTGCCGCCTCTGATTACTGCGCCTGGTTGAAAGGGTTAAACTCCGAGCCGCACCATTTAGTTCCCGGTTTCTGTGCAAGAACCGGAACCCGCCGCCTCGAACACGGCCTCAACATTGTCACTCGTTTGGCAATGGCACAAATCTAGAATAGGGCTCGCTGCTAGGTGCCGACCGAACTCGATTAGAAGCTCAGAGTCGGGCTCGTGCTACAGCCGATAACGAGTGAATTGTGTGCTATCATCGTGATCCCACACAAACAAGACATTCATACTGCGAGGTGCGCAATGGTTAGAGCCTTGGTTGCCGCTTACAATGTCGATCCTCCTGGTATCTCTAAATCTTTTGGCGCTCGGTTCGGGTCAGACGCAGCAAGCTCACCTCAGCATTTCTACTCGCGAAGAGATCGCCGACGAATTCAAGAGTGTTCCGTGCAAAAACGATGAGCGCCAAGACGCGGTTAAGGCACTGTTCGCAAGGATGGGCGCTCCATCATCTGAAATAGCGGTTGAGAAGTTAAAGAACGCAGAGAACATAGTAGTTCGCAAGAAGGGCGCGTCAGAAGAAAAGATTGTGGTCGGGGCTCATTACGACAAAGCGGATGAAGGCTGCGGCGCAATAGACAACTGGACAGGGATCGTGGCCATAGCTCACATGTACAAAGCGTTCCGTGATGTCTTGCCGAACAAGACAATCCTGTTTGTGGCGTTCGGGAATGAAGAAAAGGGTCTCCTTGGGTCTGAGGCAATGGCCCGCGGAATCGCCAAAGATGAAAGGAAGCAGTACTGTGCGATGATCAATATTGACAGTCTTGGAATGGGTTACCCGCAAGTGACCGATGAGAATTCGAGCTATAAGATGGGCCTCCTCGCGGAATCTTTGGCCGACAAAATGAAAGTGCCTTTCGGTCATTCATCTTCTGTCGGGGCAGATTCGGACGCTCATTCGTTTAAGTCGAGAGATGTTCCGACCATGGACATCCACGCACTGACGAGCCGCTGGCGACAATACCTTCATAGCAGCAGCGACAAAGTATCAAATGTAAAAACTGAGAGCGTGTATCTCGGATACAGATTCGTCTTGGCGGCTTTGGCTTCGATTGATACGAGTCCCTGTGATTCGTACAGATAGTGAAATGACGTGGGATTCCAAAAATGTTGGGAACGGTGTCATCTGAGGTTTGAATGAGATGTTTGAGCGCGCGAAGGTTCTCTGTCTTCTTGCGCAATCTGTCGCGCGCATCATTCCTTGATCTTAACGAAGTGCGAAGTTGGATCAGTTGATGCTCCATCGTCATTACAGACTACGTTCCGCCGAGAAGCGCACGGTCGCGAATCACCTCCACCGAACAATGCGCGTGCATCGCTACGGCTTCCGAAACGCTTCCTAACACGTAACGCGTCAGCCCCCGCCGCCCGTGCGAGCCGACCACGACGATATGAGCGCCCCAGTCCTTCGCCGCCTCGACGATGCGTTTCTTTGGACTACCCTCGAGGACGGCGGTTTCTGTTTTGATTCCCACGCTCGTGATGATGCTCTCGGCGGCGCTGACTGCCTCTTCAGATCTCTTCGCGCTGTCTTCGCGGACTCGATCCGCAACCGCTCCTGCCGCGTACCAGGGGTCGACTGCCGGCACGATCTGCTCGACCACGCTGACGATCCTGACCTGGCTGCCAGCCGGCCACGGGCGCTCGGCGATCGAGCGCGCCGCGGCGGCCGAGTAGGTTGAGCCGTCGGTAGCCAGCAGGATTCTCATTCCTTCGCGAACGCCGGCGGCTTTATTGTGTTCGGGATGATCTTTATCGTGCCTGGGATGCCGGACGATTTCGACCGAACAAGGCGCGTTTTGCACGACCGCCTTCGCGATACTTCCGAGCAGGAACCGCACGAATCCACTGTGTCCATGCGACCCGACGAATACAAAGTCGGCGCCCCACTTCTCGGCTTCATCGACGATGGTGGTGCCCGGATATCCTTCAACGGCAAGCGGGGTGGCTTGGAGGTTAAGCTTGCCGAGTCGCTCAGCTACCTGCTCGGCCAGTGTCTTTGCAGCGTCATTCTCGCTTTTGATGAACGGCTCCAAATATCCGACGGTCGAGGTCAGCGCCAGCAAGTCGATAACGGTCAGTACGCACACCTCGGCGCCGGAAGGCCACGGCCGCGTTTCAACTTCGTTGATGACCGCTTCGGAGAGAGGCGACGAATCAATGGCCAAAAGTATCTTCAGAATCAGTCCTCCGACGCCTGGCTGAAATTGTACGGCTTGTCAGGCGCCTCGAGTCATTGTCTTCGAATACGGAGGAGAAGCCAGCCCGCAAAAGCGCCGATCGCAAAGGCGCCAATCACAGACCGGAGCGGGTAGCGTTTGATGCGATGAGCCGCATCATCGACCAGGTCCTCCGCTGAATTGTATCCGCGCTTCACCGCGCGTTTAGCGGTAACCAACGAGTCCTCCACGGCATCGGTGACAACATCCTTCAACCGAGTCGCTTCACGCCCCAGGTTGGACACTTGCTCCTCAACAAACTGAGTCCCTCTCAACACATTCTCCCTCATGACTATCGTTCCCTTTCAGCGCTCATTGAGGTCTCACCTGCATCCATACTGGATATTGTAAGCCCATCGGCGTGTCCGACAAACTTCAGTTTGTCGAGATAAGCCGCTGCGACGACAAACTGAAGTTTGTCGGACGATCCGGCTCGTCACCGCTTGAGGCCGCTTCGTCACAATCTTGTTCCGCAAACGAACACTTGCCATAGAGAATGACAGCGCTACATCTGATGTTGGAAAGTACCGAGAAAGCCGGCGGGGCCGCACTCGCCGTTCGCGCACAACCAATCCCAACGGGAACACCTGCAAGTCTGGGTTCTTTTGCTCGCGAGGCAAGCGACGTGCATCTTTTCGAGCCGTTCAACAGGAGCGAATGCTTGCGTCAGGCCTCGATGGATTGTGCTATGGTGTTTCCACATCAAGCACAGAGCTCTGCTGTTCGAAGCGACGAGAAAGAAATGAGGGCAGGAAGGTTATTGCAGCAAGGTTGGTTTCGCGCGGCTCTGATGATTGCGGCCTGGACGGTGTTTGCTGCCTTCTTGACGAGCCAGATGTATCTCGCTTACAGCCGCCGCGACATGGCTATCCGGTGGCAAAGGATCTTCTTAGTCGAGTCGATCTACGCGTACATTTGGGCGGCCCTTACTCCTTTCATCCTTTGGCTCGCGCGCGGATTTCCGATCGAGCGATGGAAGTGGATTCGGAGCCTGCTACTGCATTTTGGGGCCTCTCTGCTTATCGGCTTTGGGACGAGGGTCCTGCACGATCTGATGCTCTTCTCTTTGGTTGCCGATTCGAGCGGTAAGCTTTCGATAAGCAGGTTGCTGATGAACGTGTACTTCATGACGGACTACGGCGTGATGATCTACTGGCTGATTCTGCTTATCAGCTACGCATTCGATTATCAGCGGCGTTATCGAGAGGGCGAGGTGCGAGCTACGCGGCTCGAGGCGCAGCTTGCGCAGGCACAGCTCCAAGCGCTCAAGATGCAGCTTCATCCTCATTTTCTATTCAACACTCTGCACTCGATCTCGGCGCTTGTGCATAAGGACGCGAACGCGGCAGACAGGATGATCGCGCGTCTGGGCGACTTTTTGCGGCTTACGCTAGAGAACTCGGGAGCGCAGGAGGTTTCGCTCTCGCAAGAGATCGAGTTTCTTAAGTGCTATCTGGAAATAGAACGCATTCGATTCGAGGACCGGCTCACGGTTCAGATGCAAATCGAGCCGCAGACGCTGGATGCACGATTGCCGAACCTGATTTTGCAGCCGATCGTCGAGAACGCGATTCGCCACGGCATTGCACCGCGGACCAGTTCCGGGCGCATAGAAATTGAAGCGCGGCGGCTTAATGGCACTCTTCAAGTTCAAGTGACCGACAATGGGCCGGGGCTCGCTTCTGATTCAAACTCAGGCACCATAGTCAAAGAAGGCGTCGGGCTCGCTAACACGCAAGCCCGGCTTAAGCAGCTTTACGGCGACAGACACCGGCTCGATCTCGCCAATACTGCCAGGGGTGGACTCACCGTGACCCTTGAAATTCCCTTCCGAGAAGAAGTCTCCGCGCAAAAATGAACTCGCAGCAGTGTTCCGGCGTTAGAAGCGGTAAAGGAGAAGTTGATGTCAGAGTCGCCGTGTATTCGTACTCTGATCGTTGATGACGAATCGCTCGCGCGCGAGCGGATTCGCGACATGCTTGCTTCCGACCCCGCGATTGAAATCATCGCCGAATGTTCAAACGGAAAGGAAGCAATAGAAGCCATCGGGCTGCATTCACCCGATCTTGTCTTCCTGGACGTCGAAATGCCGGGCATTGACGGCTTCGGAGTCCTGGAAGCACTTCCCGGCGATCGAATGCCCACGGTCATATTTGTGACGGCGTACGATCAGTACGCCGTGCGTGCCTTTGAAGTCTACGCGCTGGATTACCTGTTGAAACCGTTCGATCAGGAGCGCTTCGACAAGGCGCTCGCTCGCGCGAAGTCTCAGATATCGAGCGAACAGAATGAGGCATTGAGCCGCCGAATTCTGAGCGCGCTCGAAGAAATCAAGTCCAGGCCCGTTCACTTGGAGCGGCTGGTCATCAAAATGAACGGCCACGTTTTCTTCATTAAGGCAGAAGAGATTGATTGGCTCGAGGCGGAAGGAAATTACGTTCGCCTTCACGCGGGGAAGGAATCGTACCTGTTGAGAGACACCATAAGCGCGCTGGAGTCACAACTCGATCCGAAGAAGTTCATCCGAGTTCACCGGTCCGCCATCGTCAACATCGATCGCATCACTGAACTGCAGCCCTGGTTCCACGGCGAGTATCGCATCATCCTTAGCGAAGGCGTTCAACTTACCTTATCGCGCACCTACAGAGAAAAGCTGCACGAACTGTTAGGAAGACCGCTGTGAGAGCGAGCGTGCTCATCACGCTTTTCGGTCAGCCCATCACAAAGTCCAACAGCTTCATCCCAAAGTCGTTCTCATAATAAGAGGTTGAGCCTAGACTCCGACGTAACAGGCGCGCGTTCGGGCGGGAACGCGTGTCTTGTCAGTTCCGCACCCGGTTGAGGCGCCAACCAGGCTCGACGCGGCAGATCCTGACCTGTAGGAGTTGGTGATGAAAAGGACTGTGCAGCTTATTGGGTCCGCCTTTGTACTGGCCGCTGCGGTAACGCCGGCACAGAGCTTGAACATGACCGCCAGCCTCTGCAACGGGCTCTCGGCTGCGGTCGCAACCAGAACACACGCTTTCCCGGCCCCGCACTTGAAAGGCGCCGACTACGCAATTTCGACTTTCGACAATGGGATTGTCCAGGCTTTCGCCAAAGCATGGCAGCGCTCAGGAAACGGTGCTTCAGCGCTCGAAGGTGTTGTCTTAATTCTTCGAATGGCGGATGGAGGCTATAGCGGCAGGGAGATGGGTGCGACCAACGAGCATAAGCGGTTCACATTCCGCTGGCACCCGGCAACGATCGCAATCGTGCACACTCACCCAAGCGATTCGGATCCGAGACCGCACGATGAGGACATCGTGGCCGCCGACAAGTATGGAGTGCCCATCTTCACGATTACTACCAGAGGGATGTACGTCTACGACCCCAATACTAAGAAGACCAGCATCGTGATGAAGAATTTGGATTGGCTCGATCCACTGAACTGGAGCAGGGCAGCGTTTGCGAAGCAGTAAAGGCTATTTATTTCCTCCTCGTGTGAGTACCTCCGGGGGAGCCTTCTGGCTCCCCCTTTTTTCAACACCGGGGTTCTTATCAGGCTCCACTCAGTTACAGTTGCAAACATTACCTGCCATCGATTTGTCCGTTATCTGACAGGAAGCGCCCCTCGATTTCTGGAAGAACGCAGTGCCCATCCCGGCGCCGCTCGCCGCGGAAGTGTCGGCATTTATCCGAACTTTGCGATCTCCCTTCGATTCGTCAATGTTGATTATGCATCCTCGCACGGTGAGCGCGCCCCGGCCGGTGGCGACCAGCACACCGTTGCAGCAAAGACGATAGTCCCCGGTCAGCACGTTAAACAGGACCACGTTGCCGGAATTGGTCTCGTCGACTAGGCACAGGCTGAAAACGGTTACCTGGAAGCTGCAAGTTACCATGTTGCCGGAGGTGTCCGACGCCGTGCAGTTCACAGTGGTTGTTCCGACCGTGAAGGTGGATCCGGACGGTGGACTGCATATCACTGTCACTCCGGGGCAGTTGTCCGTCGCGACAGGATTTGTGTAGTTCACCTGTCTGCTGGTCGAGATCGGACACGTGGCGGCCGCGGAAGTGAATATATTTGCCTGGCAGGGGTTCGGGAAGACGGGCGGTTGCGTGTCGTTGACGGTCACGGTGAAACTGCAGCTTCCCTGATTACCGGATGTGTCGCTTACCGTACAGGTCACCGTTGTCGTGCCTTTCGGGAATGTCGCACCTGACGAAGGACTACAAACCGGCACCAGACCCGATGGGCCAGCCGGACAGTTGTCGCTCGCGGCCGGAGCCGGGAATGTAACTACGGCCGTGCACAGATTTGGATCGGTCGGTCGACTGAAGCTCGCCGGACATGTGAGCGTCGGCAGTTGCGTATCGTTGACCGTGATCGTGAAGCTGCACGACGCCGAATTCTTCGACGCGTCGCTAACGGTACAGGTTACCGTCGTTACGCCTTTCGGAAACGTCGAACCTGATGCTGGGCTGCAAACAGGCGTTAGGGGCGTCCCGCCCTTCGGCCTCGTTGGACTCTCGCAGTTATCGCTCACCGCTGGCGGATTATATGTCACCACCGCCGAACACTGATTTGGATCGGTAGGCTTGACGATGCTGGCCGGGCAAGTGATGCTCGGAGCCTGTGTGTCATTGACCGTCACGGTGAACGAGCACGACGGTCCCGCGGTGGCGCCGCAACTGACTGTCGTTGTGCCGACCGGAAAATTTGAGCCCGACGCTGGCGAGCAGTTGATCGTTCCACATGTTCCGGTAGTCGTCGGAGCAAAGGTGACTACTGCGCCGCAATGGTTAGGATCGTTCGAGCGAGAAATGTTATCGGGACAGGTAATTGTGCACGGAGGCGGAATGGTGAAGTAAGCCACCGGCTGGTCGTGATCGGAGAGGCGCAGCTCGTTCGCCAACTCGTAGTTCTTGACTGCGAAGTCGGCGTCGTCGCGCGCGTACGCGAACCGGCTTAGCAGAGCGAGCGCGTTCGGGTCGACGAGGATGTGATCAAGCACCTGGGCATTGCCGTCGAAGGTGAACGAGTAGCGCTGGCCGGGCGTGAGCATTTCCACGAGATCGGTTTGGTCCGGGTTGACGAGATCCGCTCCGTCGCCCGGCACGACCGTCTGATCGTCCGGCGATGGCGCGCCCTTAATCGTGCCGATCATATCCACGTAGCCGTCGTTGAACTGGAAGGCGTTCATGTCGCCGACAGTGATGATGCGATCTGCCGGATTCGCAGTCTGGAATGATTGTATGAGGTTGGCGAGCGACTCCGCCTGTGCTTTACGCTTGGCGCGAACGCGGCCGCCTTCTGTGCCCATCCCGCTCGGCGTTTCGTCGTCAATTCCCGAGAGCGAGCGTAGATGGTTCACGATCACTGTGAAGGCGAACGACCCGACCGTCGCGCGAAGGACGAGCGGCGGGCGGTCGTTCAGAGTCTCGAGCCCGCCCGTGTTCGGGTTGGTGTAAGTCTCGGTCTTGTTGTATTGCGTCACGCTCACGGTCGTAACGCGCGATTCCTTGACCAGGAAACCAACGTCGATGCCGCCAATGTCATTGCCCTCGACGAGATAGGCGACGTAACCCGGATTCGAGCCGCCACCGCCAACCACATCGTTGTTGACCTTCGTAGCGACGGCCTGCAAGGTCGTAAGGTTCTCCATCTCCTCGACGCCGATAACGTCAGGCAGGAGCTGGATGGTGCGGATGATCCGCGAAGCCTTGTCGAGCCGCTTGTCGAACGCTGCCTGCGTCAGGACGGGATCGCTCGTCGACGGGTCGTTCACGGTGTCGAAGAATCGTTCCATGTTGAAGGAAGCAACTGTCAGCTCGTTCGCGGCCGGCGCGGGCACCGGAGTCGCGCCGGGCTGCGTGCCGGGTATGAGGGTCACGTCGGGCAAGATGGTGTATGTGCGGAACGAGTAGTCCAGCGGCCCCGTGACGTTGCTGATGATTGTGCCGGCTGCCACATCAACGGCGGTCGTGCCGGGTTGTCCGTCGCTGTCAACTCGGATGCGCTCCGGGTTCTCGTCAAAGCGAGGGACGTTGGCGGGCGAGCCGGCGGGCAACGGGTCGCTGATATTGACGCCCGGTTCGCGAGCCGGTCGCGGAACCCCCGTTACGACGCCGTAGAAAACATCGTTGCCGCTGACGGTCGCATTAGGCTCGTTGATTGTTCCGTCGGTCGGGGCGACGACCGTCATGGATGCCACGGTGACGCGCATGCCTTCAAACTCTTCGAGCGTGTCGAGCGGATTCGTCGTGCCCGATGGCGCGGTCGTGTTGGCGACGTTGAGCGTGATCGGTGCGGGGAGCGGGTTTCCGGTAGAGAGCTGAGTCGTCATCGGGCTGCCGGAGATTTCCGTGATCGGCGGGCTATTCGGGTCGGAGCTGAAGACGAACTCCTGCACCGTGCCCGTGACCTGCACGAGGTTGCCGACGACCGCCGCCGCGGGGACGCTCGCTCCGGTGAAGACGAAGATGCCTTCGGAGGTGTTCGGGTCGGCGTCAACGGTCGCGTCCGGCTCCTGTATAAAGAAGCCGCCCGACGAACCAAGCTTGATGCCCGTTACGATGCCGCGAGTGGTGACGCTCATTCCGGCCAGCGGCGAGGCGGTGCCCGACCCCTGAATGGTGTGGATCGGTGTCAACGTCACGTCGTCGTTGTTGATAGTGCCCAGCCCTTGCGTATCGCCGGCAGTCGCGCCTGTGAGATTTGTGACGTTGACGAAGAAGGTTTCGTTCGGCTCGGGCGTAGTGTCGCCGTTGACGGTGACGCTGACGGTGGTCGACGTATTACCCTCCGTAATGCTGCCGGAGCCGCCCACTATTGCAACGTAGTCACTGCCGGCGTTCGCGGGGTTCGTCGTCCCGTCAGCAGTGTTAACAGTGAAGCTGACGCCGCCCATCCCCGCCGCGGCGGTCAGGCTGACGTTGAAGTTGAAAGTGGTCGTGCCGGCGTCGCCTTCGGCTTGCGTCACGTCGCCAATATTGAGTGTTGGCGTGACCACGCTGCCGTTGGCTGTCACCGAAAAGTCGTCAATCGCGAGGCCGTGGTCGTTGCCAGCGTCGTTTGTGTCCTTCCACCGGAGCCAAATCTCCTGACCGGGGTTGACCGTCACAGGGACGTTGGCCAACTTGGCGGTGCGGTTGGCCGCCGCGTTACCGTCCAATGCGGCTGCCGTCGCGCCTGTTATCGGGCTGACGAAGTCCAGCGCGTTGAAGTCTGTCCATCCGGTCGAAGGCGTGTTCGAGTCGGTAATCGTGCCCGCGGATGCGACCTGATACTGGAAGTCCAACTGCTGTGCGGTTACGTTACCGCCGTTTCGCCACTGCTCGCCTACGTAGCTGATGTCGAGCGAGGTGATCGTCGCGCCGGTGTCATTGGTTAGTTTGAGAGCGATAAAGATGTCTCCCGGTGTGCCGGATGCTACCGAACCGAACGCGCGCTCGGTAACGGGGTTTGTGCCGGCTACGCCATAGCTGTAAATCGCGCCCGTGTTGGACGTCCCGGTGTCAGCGCGGTATGTCGTGGGGTTGGTGGGTGTGACGCTGAACTGTGCATACCAGCCGGGGAGCGTCGAGTCGTCCGCCCACGGGTTAGCAGTCCCTGAAGTGAGGAGCGAATCAAAGTTCTGCGTGATCGGTGTGCCTAAGGAGGGGATGCTGACCGCGGAAACCCGTCGCACGGCTTGCGAACTCACGAACAGTAGCAGCGCTAGCGCCAGCCCAACTCCTAGTAGCGGCCATTTCATCTTATGCGCCGACTCGATCGACTGCGCTACTCTCGCTCGAGCTTTACTCCATTTTGCAGAAGTGAGGACCGGGTGCTTATGTTCTTTGATAGAGGTTTTAGTTCTTTTCATTTGTACATACCCGCTCTCGAACGCGCGCTATATAAAGATGGAACTTCATCTATTCCCGGTGCGCGACAGACCGAGAGTCGCTCCTTTCAATCGTGTTCCTGAGGTCCAACCTGATGGAAGTAATCCGTTCTAAGCGCCCTGGATTCTATCCCAGACCCAATCGCGCGACAAGCGATCAAGAACACTGGCAGTGTCTTAATCTGATTGCTCAATTTATTCTTTCATCAAGGACAACTCAGTTGATTTCTTATTTCTTTCTATCGAAGGATGCAGTAAGAAGAGCAGTGCAGCAATTTGCTCATCACACAATCTGTCTGAAGTACACTGGAGGCCCTTTGATCGAAAGAAGAAGAGCTAAGCGGTTTCAGGTGGATTGGCAAATTCGAGTTCAAGCCACCAAAGACGGCGGAAGCAACTTCATCGAGAACGGCGTGCTGCGCAACATAAGCTCCAGTGGGGCGCTTCTCTCCCTCGCGAAGCCCTTGTCGAAGGGAACTCAGCTCGACGTTTATATCAAGCTTCCTCTAAAAGGGACGAGGTGGATGAAGTATCCGGCTCGTGTCGTTCGAATAGAGCGCGGAGTCGCAGCATCCGCCGCGGTTCGGTTTGATGGCCCGCGTCCCGACTTCGGAATACCGGTCGTGCCGGCGTGATCCTAAGGCGCCAGTCTTTCAATAACCCATATCCCGTCGCTGCTTAGCTTATAGCGTATGCGGTCGTGAAGGCGACTCGCGCGGTTTTGCCAGAACTCGAACAGAAACGGCGCGAGGCGATAGCCGCCCCAGTAAGGCGGCAGCGGGATACGCTTGCCCTCATACTCCATCAGCAATTCGTCCATTCTAGCTTCAAGCACCTCGCGGCCGGAAATCACCTCGCTCTGGTTTGACGCCCACGCGCCCAACCGGCTGTCGATCGGGCGAGTCTGAAAGTATGCTTCGGACTCGGCGCGCGTGGTGCGGCTTGTTGTGCCGCTGATCCGCACTTGCCGCGCAAGCTCCGCCCAATAGAAGCTCAGCGCAGCGATCGCGTTCTCCTCCAACTCCTTGCCTTTTTGGCTCTCGTAATTCGTATAGAAGACGAACCCTCGCTCGTCGAAATCCTTCAAAAGAACCACGCGCGCTGAAGGCACTCCTTGTTTGGTCGCGGTGGCCAGCGTCATCGCGTTAGGCAAAATCGGCACGGCAGCTTCTGCCCGTTGAAGCCAGTTTTCAAACTGCTTGAACGGATTTGGATCGATGTTCTTCTCGGTCAACTCTGGAAACTCGCGCTCGCTTGATTCAGACATAGGCTATCAGTCTCTTTCCGTTATTGTTCGTGGGCCGCTTCGCTGTCTCGTCGTATCCTCAGCGTGAATTGATTGCAACGTTCACTTCGTTCAGCCTCAACGCCCGCCTTAAATCGGTCGGATCAATCGACACGAGAAAACCTCGCTTGCCGCCGTTAATGTAAATCGCCGGCAGATCGAAAACCGTCTGCTCGACGTATACCGCGAGCGGCTTGCGAGTACCGAACGGACTTGTGCCACCAACCTGATACCCGGTGTGTCTCTGCGCAGCAGCCGGGTCGCACGGCGATACGCTCTTGACTCCGAGGGCTCGCGCCAGTTCCTTGGTCGACACTTCCCGATCGCCGTGCATCAGCACAATCAACGGCTCGCGCGAATCGGTTTCCATAACAAGAGTCTTGACGACCGAGTGTTCGTCCACTCCAAGCTCCTCGGCCGAGTGTTTCGTCCCACCGTGCTCCTTGTAATCGTACAGGTGCGGCTCAAACGCGATGCGCTTCTCACGCAGCACACGCACGGCTGGAGTAATGGGATACTTTGTCCGTTCTAGTGCTGATGCCATCCGCTGTTTAGTCTATCATCTGGCAATATAGCAAGCGCAGGCTCCGGTGTTGAGCTCCGATGTTGAGCTCCGATGTCGAGAACTCACGTCTGAGCCTGGCGCCTTGATGTTGGGAAAAAGACGGCGGGAACAAAAGTCAGCCTGCCAGTGTCTAAGCGAGCTGGGAAAGCTTCATCTCACTTGTCGCAATAATCGTCTGCATCTGGAGAGTCTCGCATCTTGAAAGCGCCGCGAAAACTCCCCTTCCTTTTTCTCTTACTAATCCTATGTCTGCCCAAATGCGCCCAGGCCCAGACTGAATCGTCGGATCAAGCTTCGATCGCCGCCCTGATAAACGCTTACTTCGCCGCCTACTCGCAAAAGGACCTCGGCGCCCTGGTCAAGCTTTGGAGTGAGCGCTCGCCCGACCTTGCCGCCAGCATCGAGGAAGCGCATCGCATTCTCGGCGCCGAAGACTATGTCTTTACAAACCTCACGGTCTCAGGCGTGCGTATCGCCGACGCAAAAGCCATCTTGCAAGTCAACATCAGTGCGTCGATCGCCAACATCGGAACGAAAGCCGTGCGCCAGGAACGGTACATTCGAAACTTCGCGATGATAAGAGATGGTGTTCAGTGGAAACTATGGCGTGATGCACCTTCAACGGAAAACCTCTCGCCTTTTCTCGAGAAAGGCTCGGAATGGAAGGTGTCTCGCGATTCGATCGAGCAGTTCGCGAACTTGCTTGTGGTTGCGCGCGGGGCAGAAGAGCGCGACAAGTTGCTTGCGGACAACAAGCAGATGATCGTCGCTGAGCTGCGCGACGCGTTGATGCGGAGGGTTGGTCCTCTTCAGGCCGTTGGAAAGCACGACGCGGTTCTAATGGTTCTTGAGATTGTTAGCATTGTCGCCGAACGAATAGGCGACAGAGAGGGTGCCGCGGCCGCGCAACGCGGGATGGGCGATGCCTGGCGCGCACTGGGCTACGGCGCTGAAGCCTTGAAGCGTTATCGGACTGCGCTTGCCGAATTCGACGCGATAGGCAACCGTCGACATAAAGCCATCACGCTCAGCAGCATTGCGCAGCTCCGCTTCGTCGAGAAGAACTACGCCGGCGCGATTGCGACCTATGAGAAGGCGCTTGGCGAGTACGAGGCACTCAAGAACCAGCCCGGCATAGCGAACACGCTCGAGGATCTCGCAAGCGTTTGCTACGAGCAGGAGAGCTACGACCGGGCGCTCGA
>Ga0114129_10010336_pt1 | contig 13310 bp, 17 predicted proteins | sample RhiMetdeltSRZDD1_FD_80071 | JGI IMG/M metagenome (GOLD analysis project Ga0114129, IMG submission 80071) | Populus rhizosphere microbial communities from Tennessee, USA - Rhizosphere MetaG P. deltoides SRZDD1 (version 2) (version 2) | ecosystem: Host-associated > Plants > Roots > Rhizosphere >...
GCCAGCTCCGCCGCCTCCGGAGCCCGCAGCGGCGGGCAGAGCCGTGTCTTCACCGCTCCCACCCGCGGGGCCTTGGCCATGATCGCCAACCCCACCGCCCGCTCCGCGCCCGCCATGGCACCATCATGCCACGCGGAAGACCCGCGGTCAGGGGTCTTACATTCCTTTGGCTGATGTCGTTAACTGCGAGCACGTCCCAAGCCAAGGAGGCTTCCATGCCCGACGACTTCGAATACGTCTCCCAGTCCCGTCTCGAGTACCGGCACGGCTACCGCCACGCCTATCTGGGTGAAGTACCCGCGCCGGTGGTCTACGGCGTGCAGGGCAAGCTGCGCGAATACTACGGCGTCGCCGAGGGCCCGCCGGTCGCCTCTACCCTCGACCACATCGTCGCGGCCGTAGCCGGCTGAATGTACGGCACGCTGCGCGGCGCCCTGGTAGGGCGCAAGATCGCGTTCGACCGTGACGGCTATACCGCCACCGTGGAAGGCCGCATCATCGGGGTCGGCAAGACCATCCGGATCAAGTCCATTCACATGCACTACGAGCTCGCGGTGCCCGCGGAAAGTCGCGAGGGCACCGAGCGCGCGTTGACGCTGCACCCGCAGGGCTGCCCGGCGCACCAGAGCGTGCAGGGCGCCATCGACGTCACCTGGGATGCCCGCGTCCAGGTCGGCGACGAGATCCTGACCTTCCGGAACCAGACCGAGTAGCAAGACTTGGCGAGCGCCGGGCTCAGGCGGCCGAGAGGGTCCGGACCTCGCGCTGGGGGAGCGGGATGGCGATGCCGGCGGCCCGGAAGCGCTCCACCACCGCCTGGTAGAGCTCGCCCTGCGCCGACGCGTAGTCGGGCACCGCTACCCAGGGGCCGAGGCTCAGATTGATCGCCGAGTCACCGAGGCTCGCGATCCCCACCGCCGGGGCCGGCGTCTTGAGCACGCGGGGGTGGGCGAGCAGGGTTTCGCGGGCGGCGGCCAGCGCGGCGGACAGGTCGGTACCATAGCCCACACCGACGGTCAGATCGAGCTGCCTGACCGCCCCGTAGTTGTGCAGGATCTCTCCGACGATCTTGCGGTTGGGAATGACGACCCGCGACTGGTCCGGATGAAGCAGCGTCGTGGCGAACAGCTCGATGCTGCTCACCTGCCCGTAGACTCCGACGATCGAGATCCACTCGCCCACCCGGAACGGCTTGGTCAGGATGATGCTGAGGCCGGCCACCAGGTTGCTCAGCACGCCCTGCAGCGCGATCCCGATGCCGAGGCCGGCCACGCCGATGCCGGCCACCAGCGGGGCCACCTGGAAGCCGAACTTGTCGAGGGCCACGACCAGCGTGAAGATCAGCACCACGATCCGCACCGTCTTGACCATGAGGCTCCGGACCGGCGGCTCGAGATGGCGGCGCTCGAGCCACTGGCCCATCAGATTGCCCACCCAGCGGGCCAGGAGCAGGCCGATGCCCAGGATGACGAGCGCGCCCAGGATCTGAAACCCGTAGCGGATCAGCAGGTCGGTGGTGAGGTCCTTGGCGGAAACAGCCGGCATGGCGAGTCCTCCTCGTCGGGATTGGGTCGACCGCGAGGAGATCAAACCACAACTGCGGACGCTACGTCGCGACTACTCCCAGAGGTACTGGCGGGGATCGACGGGCTGGCCGCGTAGCTGGATCTCGTAGTGCAGGTGCGGGCCGGAGGTGCGGCCGGTATTGCCGCTAAGCGCGATGAGCTGGCCGGGCTGGACGCGGTCGCCGTGCTTGACGCGGGTCTCCTGCAGGTGGCCGTACAGCGAGCGCAGATCGTGACCGTGGTCGAGGATGACGATGTTCCCGTACTCGCCCCCGGGCCCCGCGTAGAACACGCTGCCGGAGGCCGGCGCGTACACCGGAGTGCCGCGGCCGGCGCTGATGTCGAGACCGCTATGGAATTCAAGCTCGCCCGTCCAGGGCGACTGGCGCTGACCGAACCGGGAGTTCAGGGGACCGCGGACCGGCCAGCGGAAGGGCATCGACTGCAGCACCGAACGGGTGCGCTCCACGAAGCGGCCCAGGGCGCGCAGGCTCTGGCCGCTCTCGCTCACCGTGCTGGCGAGGAAGGCGATCTGCTGCGGCAGGGCGGGCCCTTCGCTCGCGAAGACCAGCGGCAGCACCGCCACCGCGCCGCCCATGCCCGTGCCCTTGCCCGCGTTGCCGGGGGCGGGGCCGAAGGCGCTCCACAGGCGCACGTGCCGGTCCTGCCAGCCCGCCACCTCGCGGTTGACCTCGACCACCCGTTGCTCGAAGCTCTCCAGGAGCACGCGTTGCTCCTCGACGCGCCGCTCGAGCGCGGCGGACTGGAGGTGGGCCCGCTTGAGCGCGAAGTAGTCGATCCAGGTCCCCGCGAGCAGCGCGCCGCTCGTCAGCAGCAGGGCCACGCCCGTCCACAGGAGCCAGCGCGGGCAGCCCAGGTGCAGCATGCGGCTACCCCCGCTGTGGACCAGGACCAGGGTGAAGCCCCCGCCGCGCCGGTCGCTCATGAGCGCTTGAGCGGTACCACGGAGGCGTCGCGGGTGGACTCGGATGCCGCGGGTCTGGGCATGCGGCAGTGGCCCTCGAACATCACACCCTCGTCCAGCACCACGACCGGCGACTCGAGGTCGCCGAAGACGCGGGCCTTGCCCGTGAGCTCCACCCGCTCGCTCGCGTGCACGTTGCCCACCAGCTCGCCGTTCACCACGACCGTGCCCGCGCGAACGGTGGCGTTGACCACGCCGCGCTCCCCGATGATGAGGGTGTCGGGAGAGGCGATCTCACCCTGGAATTTGCCGTTGAGGAGAACGGTACCGGTGAACGTGTACTTGCCCTCGATCTCGGAGCCCTCGTCGAGGAAGGCGGTGAGCTTCTTGCGGGTCGCGACGGTGACGCGGGGTTTCCAGGGCCACATGCTGGGTCGATACCGCTACTGGAACGCGCTCCGGCGCATGTCGTCGCCCCGGGTGTTGCGGCCGGGGCGAGACTTCGCGCCGTTGTGTCCGAGCATCGTACGTGGCCTCCTGGACAGGTGTGCTGCGCAAGAACCAACTTCCTCTACGCAACGTCCCTGCCAGGAGGCGAGCAGGCAGAACTAGCTGATTTGACGGGATGAACACTCAGTCAGATGGACAGCATGAGCGCGCGATGGACACTCCATGACGAGGCCACTGTCACGGAGCTGACAGTGGGTCCGAAGGCCCGGGCCCTACTGCGGGGCGATCAGCGTGGGCAGGTCGCCGGGAGCCTGAAGGATCCAGGAGCCACCTTCCTGCTTGAGCAGGAAGGTGGCCGGCCCGCTGGCGGAGAGGATATTCCAGCCGCTGCCGTCGGGCCGCGGGGCTACGAAGGAGGCGCTGTTCCCGGGGCGCTGCACGACGAAGCCGCCCTTCTTGTCCGAGATCAGATGGATGGGGGCCTGGCCGGGAGCGTAGATCACGTATCCCTGACCCCACGCCGAGAGATAGACGTCGATCGGGAAGTCGCCGGGCCGGGTGACCTTGTAGCGCACCGCGGCCGCGGACGGCTGGGCCGGGGGGAAGTCCTCGTCGGCGCCGAGGGCGGCGCAGCCGCCGAGCCCGACCAGCATGATCACGCCGAGCCCGGCCCCGCGCAGCCTCTTGCCGCTCATGCCCTACCTCCTCGCCCGCTCAGAGACCGAACCGGCGCGCGGTCTCCGCGTGGGCCTTCCAGATCGCCGGCGGCATCCGCTCGCCGAACTGCTCGTAGAATTCGCGCAACTCGTCGAGCGCCTGCCGCCACTCCTCGCGGTCCACGTGCAGCGCCGCCTCGAGCGCGCCCGGAGGCATCTGAAGCCCCGAGCAATCGATCGCGCCTTTCGCTGGTATATGACCGATCGGGGTTTCCACGGCCGCGCCGCCTCCGTGAATGCGCTCGACGATCCACTTGAGGATGCGCACGTTCTCCCCGTATCCGGGCCAGAGGAAGCGGCCCTCCCCATCGCGCCGGAACCAGTTCACCCGGAAGATCTTCGGCGTATTCTTCAAGCGGGGCCCGACCGACAGCCAGTGGGCGAAGTAGTCGGCCATGTTGTAGCCGCAGAACGGAATCATCGCCATCGGGTCGCGTCGCACGATGCCCACCTGCCCGGTGATCGCGGCGGTCGTCTCGGTTCCCATCGCCGAGCCCAGGAATACCCCGTGATTCCAGTCGAAGGCCTCGAAGACGAGCGGCACCACGCGGGCGCGCCGCGAGCCGAAGATGAAGCCGGACAGCGGCACGCCCTCCGGGTCCTCCCAGTTGGGGGCGATGGACGGGCACTGCTGGGCGGGCACCGTGAACCGCGAGTTGGGGTGCGCGGCCGGCCCGCTGCCCGGCGTCCACGGTTTGCCCTGCCAGTCGAGCATGCCTCCGGGAGCCTCCGGACCCATGCCTTCCCACCACGGCTCGTTCGCCGGAGTCAGGGCCACGTTGGTAAAGATCGTATTGGAGCGCACCATGGCCGCTCCGTTCGGATTGGTCTTGGCGCTGGTGTTCGGGGCAACCCCGAAGAAGCCGCGCTCCGGATTCGTGGCGCGGAGCTGGCCGTGCTTGTCCACGTGGATCCAGGCGATGTCATCGCCCACCGTCCACACGCGATAGCCGGGCAGGCTGGAGACCACCATGGCCAGGTTGGTCTTTCCCGACGCGCTCGGCATCGCGGCGGCCAGGTAGGTGATCTTCCCCTCCGGATCCTCCAGGCCGAGGATCAGCATGTGCTCGGCCATCCAGCCTTCCGTCCGCGCCTGTGACGAGGCGATGCGGAGGGCGTGGCACTTCTTGCCGAGCAGGGCGTTGCCGCCGTAGCCCGAGCCCACGCTCCAGATCAAGCGCTCCTCGGGGAAGTGCAGGATGAAACGCCGGTCCGGTGAGAGGTCGCCGAGCGAGTGCAGACCGCGCACGAAGTCGTCCGGACCGCGCATGTGCTCGAGCGCGACCGCGCCCACGCGGGTCATGATGTGCATGCTCGCCACCACGTAGGCGCTATCCGTGACCATGACTCCGACCCGGCTCATGGACGAGCCGGCCGGGCCCATCAGGTACGGGATCACCCACATCGGGCGTCCGCGCATGCTGCCGCGGAAGATCGCCCCCAGCTTCTCCTTGCCCTCCGCGGGCGCCATCCAGTTGTTGGTCGGCCCCGCATCCTCGCGGCTGCGCGTGCAGATGAAGGTCAGCTGCTCGGTGCGGGCCACGTCGGTGGGATGGCTGCGGTGCAGGTAGCAGTTCGGGTACGTCCGGGAGTTGAGCGGCAGGAGCGTGCCGTCCCGGAGCATATCGGCGATGAGGCGCTCGTACTCCGCCTTCGAGCCGTCCGCCCAGGCGACCTTCGCCGGCTCCGTCAGTTCGGCGACCTCGTCCACCCACTTCTCGACCTGACTCGTGAGGCTCATGGGCGATACCCTCTCGTCGCTTGGGATGGAGCGTGCGAACAAATTCTGACCGGGAGAACCAATCCTGTCAACGGTGCGATCGAATCGGTCAGTTGAGCCGCGGGCCGCGGCGCCCCAGCGCGTCGCGGACCATCAGTTCCAGGTCCCGGCGCGGGAACGGCTTGATGAGATAGCCGAAGGCGCCGCGGCGTAGCGCCTCGTTGAGGGTGGCGAGCGAGGCGAAGGCGGTGATCATCACGACCTCGATGCGCTCGTCGAACGCCTTGATGCGCTCGAGCGCATCGAGCCCGCTCATGCTCGGCAGCAGCCGCACGTCGAGCAGCACGACGTCGGGACGGAAGCGCGGCAGCTCCTGCACCGCCGCCTCGCCACTCGGCACACTCTCGATCCGGTAGTCGCCTTCGAGCAGCGCGCGCAGGCTCATGCGCACACCCTCCTCGTCGTCCACCAGCAGAACCCGCGGCCGCGCGCTCTCCGTGTCCGACATAGGGAAGCTTCAAGGGTTGCATCCGGGGTGCCAACGGAGCCGGTCCGGAAATCTCCCGAAAACCGCGCGCTCCGCCGTTCCCCGGCGGCTCGAGCCGCCGGGGAACGGACAAAAAATGGCGACACGCTTCTCAAGTGCGTGAGACTCCCGCGCTGGGGCGCAGACGTTGCGCGATCTCGTTGACGAGGTGGTTGAGTCGCTCCGCCGCCTCCTCGCGCTCCTTCTGGTGCCGGTCGTTCTCGGCGCGTAGCTCGCCCATGCTCTGGCGGAGCTGCTCGGCCTGGCGCTCGGAGGTCTCGAGCCGGTTGCGGAGCTGCTCGTTCTCATATGTCACGCCGCGGAGTCGTTCGTTCTCTCGCTCGGAAGACTCCACGCGCTCGCGGAGGCGGTCGTGCTCGTGCAGCAGCTCCAGGAGCGAGGCGAGCTGAGTCTGCCCGGCCTCGAGCCAGCGCCGCACTTCGTCTCCGTCGCGCGCCTGCTTGGACTCACTCATCATTCGAACTTCTCCTTTCGTATGAATGGGGGTCGGATGGGGGGCCGTATGAATGGGGGGAGTGTAATCCACTCCGGGCGCCGATTCCCGCCGAATCACCACCGAAACGTTGCCGCTCCACCGGGTCGCGCCGCGGGGCTGCCGGCGTTCCCGGCGCCGTCGCTCCGGCCGGCCCGCCACGGCCACGCGGCGACGCTCCCGCCGCCTCCGGTCGAGCACCACATCTACCGTGCCGGGCTCGCCCTCGAAGAGCTGCTCGATCCGGGGGACAAGCGCGGGGCGGTCGGAGCGAACGATGACGAGTAGTCGGCGGGCGGGACTGGTGCGCCAGAGCCATACCGACATCCCGCGGAGTCGTCCGCCCAGCACCATCGTCAGCGCTTTCCGGGCTCGCGGGAGGCCGGTGAGTCGGTGGTCTTGGCCAGCAGGCGGAGCCGGTGCGTCCAGCACAGCCCGTGGACCTCGCGGTCGTCGCCCTGAATGTCAATGGTGACCAGAAGGGAGGGCTTCCCTTCCTGCTGACACCGCGGGCAAATGACTCTCAAGGCGGTCGTTACTCGGCAAACTCGGTGCCACTCTGCCATCGCGTCCAGAGCGCCCGCCGCGGAAAAGTCGCCGCCACGCCCCCGGATGCACCCTGCAGCAGTTGCATCAGACGATATCAGCCTCATCAGACACTTGAGCCGCATCGCCGGACACCTGGCTTCAAGCGGCGTCGGGCGATCCCTCATACGCGGCCGGTTCCACGCGCGGCGCTATGGGAACCCCTGCACCGTGCTTGGGCGCCGCCACTCCCTGAGTAGGCACGCCCCTTCCCACCCTTGACACCACGGTCGGTGCGCGCCTAGCATGCTGCACCCCACGAGGTGGCAACCATGAGCGAGTTCCACGACGAGTACTCTGAGTCCCTCGACGCGGAGTTCCGCAAGCTCGAAGACGCCCTGCTCAGCGACGAGGTTCGGTTGCTCGCCCCCAGTGAGCCGATCCGTCTATCCCCGGACGCCTCCGTCGCGGAGGCGGTCACCCGGATGGTGGACAACCACCGGGCCGGCGTCGTGATCGTGGATCAGGCCGGGCGGCTCGTCGGGATCTTCACCGAGCGCGACCTCCTCACGCGGGTGGTCCGCCAGGGGCGCGAGCTCGGGCGGACGCGCCTGGCGGAGGTGATGACCGCCGACCCCGAGGCGCTCACCCCCGACGACCGCATCTGTTTCGCGATCAACCGCATGCACAGTGCCGGCTACCGGACGGTGCCGCTCGTGGACGAGCAGCACCGCCCGATCGGCGTCGTGACCGTGAACGACGTGGTGGGATGGCTGGCGCGGGTGTTCCCGGAGGCCATCCTGAATCTCCGACCCGGCGACCGGGTCAAGCGCCCGGCGCAGATGGACAGTGGCTAACCCGGCGTGATCTTCCGGAAGACCAGCCGCGAGGGCGCGTTGCGGAACGGCCAGCCGGGCACGATCGCGGTGAAGCGGCCCGCGGGCCCACCCGCCACCAGGAGCTTGAGGCTCTCCGCGGCCTGAAATTTCGGCACGAGCGTCTCGCTGCGCGCCTCTTCCGGTAACGCAGCCAGCGCTTCGTCGGAGAGCCCTTCCCCACCGTCCCGGCCGGGCAGCAGCTCACGCACCGGCTTGCGCAGGCGCTCCCAGAGGAACTGCCGCACACGGGCTTTGGACCAACCGTCCGCGGCCAGGGTGGTCACGTGCTCCGGCAAGAAGACCAGTGCGGTATCGCCGAGCCCCACCGCCTTGTGGTGGGCGACGACCTCGACGCTCCGGGCGATCGTGGTGAGCAGATCCAGGGCGCTCCGGCTCCGCGTGTCGGCCACGATCTGCGGGGCCTCCGCCGCGAGCACCGCGACCGTGCTGTCGCCTGGATCGAACCCGTGCTCGACATGCAACGGCTCCCACGGGCTCGCCTCCTCGTTCTCGGCGATGCAGTAGGTGTAGCGTCCGGGGCCCCCGAACGTGGACATGCTGATGGCGCCGGGCCGCGCCCCCCCGATATTGACCCAGCAGAGGCGCAGAGCGCGGCCGATCGTCGCGTTCGCGCGCCAGCCCGGCCCGAAGACGCCCGCGCCCGAGTTGATGTCGAGCGCCCCCCGGATCGGGCCGTTCACGATCACGAGCGGGGCCACCGCGTCGGTGGTCCCGGAGACGCCGAGCAGGCAGAATCGGTCGTCGCAGACCGCCTCGACCGCGGCGAGCACGACGGGGAGGTATTCGGGCCGGCAGCCGGCCATCACCGCGTTGACTGCGATCCGCTCGACGGTGGCGCGCCCGAAGCTGGGCGGCATCTCCGCCACCAGCTCGTCGCGGGAGCGACCCGAGGCGGCCACCGCCGCCGCGACGCGCGCCGCCGTGGGGGGCACCGCGGGGAGGCCGTCGGTCACACCCCGGGCGAAGAGGAGCTCGATCGGGTCGTCGCCGCTGGCCAGACGATTAGCGCGGGCGGGAGAAGGGCGAGCGATACTCGAGCCGCTCGCGGACCTTGTTCAGCAGCCGCTCCACCGTGAAAGGCTTGGCGAGGAAGGCGTCCACCGGGATGAGCACGCCGGCGTCGCTGATCACCTCGGCGGCCCGGCCCGACATGAAGATCGGCTTGGTGTCCGGGCGCACGACGAGGAACCGGTCCGCCAGCTCCTTGCCATTGATACCCGGCATCATGATATCGGTGAGGAGCACGTGGATCGCGCCCTGGTGATCGTCCGCGATTCGGAGCGCGTGGTCGCCGTCCTCGGCCTCGAGCACCTGATAGCCCGCTCCCAGCAGGATGTCCCTCGCCAGGGTTCGGACCTGTGCTTCGTCGTCCACCACCAGGATGGTCTCCATCTGCGGTCCCATTCTACCTCTGTCGGCCGGGTTTTTGGCGCTCGCGTCGCGGCGTCGTGCTTGTGCGCAAACGCACGAGGCTCCCCGCTGGTTCCCGGGAGGCCCAACCTTGACAGTCTGGCCGGTCCAGACCTAGAGTCTCGCCATGAGAAAGTGGATCGGCGCCCTGAGTCTGGTCTGGCTCCTCTGGTCCGACTTGTCCGTGATCGTCAAGGACAACCCGCTCGACACCATCGTGCTGCGCTGGCTGGCCCGCGTTCCGCGATTGCAGACCGACCGGATCATCGCCGGACGGTACACCACCGGCGAGGAGTGCAAGGCGGCGCTGGAGCGACACCTGGTCACGGTCAAGGCGATCAACGACAGCTGGTCGGGGGATGCCTTCGAGCGCGAGGGCGACACCGGGACCATCCACTATTATCCCAGCGGGATCGACTACGCCAAGGTCGCGCTCCGCTGCGCGGAGCAGTAGACTCAGCGACCGCTCGGGATGGGGTTCGGCGAAGCCGGCGGCGCCTCGTTGCGAACCGGTGGGTGCGGCTCCCGTGCGCCCCCGTCGAGGAAATCCATCAGCCACGGGACGGTGATCACCATCACGATCGCCAGCACGATCAAGACCAGCGTCGCCCGAAACCAGCCCGTGACGAAGATGCTGGGCGTCCCCTCGTAGGCCTCCGCGTCGCCGCGCAGCAGGGCCAGCTCCGCGCGTAGCTGCTCCTGCTCCTCCTCCAGCCCCTCGAGCCGCGAGCGGAGCTGTCGCACCGTGCCCGCCAGATCCCGGGCTGACACCCGCGCGGGGCGGCGGGTCTCGGCGGGTGGATTGCGGTCGACCTTGGCCGGGAGTCGGCGGCGACGTGGGCTCGCGATGGCCGGAGCCTCGGCCTCCGCGTCGCCGCTCAGGGCCAGCTGGCGGCCTGGAAGAGCCTGCACGACGATGTCGGAGCTCGAGCGGGCCTCGCCCCCCCCGCGCGGCCGGCGGGGCGGCGGCCCCCCGCCCTGCGCGGCGACCGCTTCCACCGGACGGCCCATCGCCTCCAGGGCATCCCGCGAGAGGCTCTGGATCTTCGCGAGCAGGCTCTTGACCGCCCGCTCGGACACCTGCTCGGCGAGCACGAGGCGCCCCTGCTCACTGCCGTTCTCGAGATAGGCCGCCCAGTCCTTCCGGCTCCGCGTGCCGTGCCAGGCAACCGTGAGACCGCTCTGCTGCATGCGTTTGCGGCCTTCGATCTTCGCCAGAGGCTTTCGGGGGCCCTTCATGGCGCCCAAGATTACGACGGGGCCCCGGGGCTGACAAGGCCCTTTCCTGGGCCCGAAGCCGGGGTAAATCTTACATTGGTGTAATGTAAAACCTACCCATGCTGACACTTTCGCTGGCGACCGGCCCCTGCTCACCCCCGCCTATAGTAGGAGACGGCCCTCCGGCAACCACTTCGCGTCCTCAAGGCTGCCCACCCCACTGGCACATCCGTTGCGTCCCCTCCCTGCCCCGAAAGGACCGGACATGCCTCTGAGATCTCTCATGAGCTTCCTGGCCGATGACCTAGCGGTGGATCTGGGGACCGCCAATACTCTCGTGTATGTGAGAGGACAGGGTATCGTCCTCAACGAGCCGTCGATCGTGGCCTTGAAAGACGGGATGGTCCTGGCCGCCGGCCACGAGGCCAAGGCCATGCTCGGGCGTGCCCCCGGGAGCATCTCGGTCATCCGTCCCCTCCGCCACGGGGTCATCGCCGACTTCGACTCCACCGAGAAGATGCTCCACTATTTCATCCGCAAGACCCACCAGCGGCGCAGCATCGTGCACCCGCGCGTCGTGGTCACGGTGCCGTCGGGGATCACGCAGGTGGAGAAGCGCGCCGTGCGTCAGTCGGCCAAGCAGGCGGGCGCGCGTGAGGCGTATCTCATCGAAGAGCCCATTGCAGCCGCCATCGGCGCGGGGCTGCCGGTGGCGGAGCCGGGCGCGAACATGATCGTCGACATCGGCGGGGGTACCACCGAAGTCGCGGTGATGTCCCTGTCCGGGATCGTCTACTGCAAATCGGCCCGCATCGCGGGCGACGAGATGAACACCGCGGTAATCCAGCACATCCGCAAGAACTATAGCCTGCTCGTGGGTGAGCGCCACGCGGAGGAGATCAAGCTGCGGCTGGGCTCCGCCTATCCCGTCGCGGGCGAGCACCTCACCCTGGAGGTCAAGGGCCGCGACCTGATCGTCGGCATCCCCAAGACCATCCTGGTGACCGGCGAGGAGATCCGGGAGGCGCTGCGCGAGCCGATCATGGCCATCGTGAGCGCGGTGCACACGTGCCTCGAGCAGATCCCGCCCGAGCTGGCCGCCGACATCGTGGACAAGGGCATCGTGCTGTCCGGCGGCGGGGCGCTCCTCCGCGGGATCGACCTGCTGCTCCACGAGCAGACCGGCCTGCCGATCCGCGTGAGCGACGATCCGCTGACCTGCGTCGTCCGCGGAGCCGGCGCCCTGCTCGACGACGTCAAGCTTCTCGCTCGCGTCGCCCTGCCGTCCTAGCTCGGCCAGCTCCAAAGTCATTGACCTTCGCCGTGCCTTGGGGATCGTCTGCGCACCGCCCCGACCTCGAGCCCGGCCGGGAGGTGCAGTTGCCCCTTCGCCTGTGTCTCTACACGCTCCTCATCGCGTTGCTCGCAGTGGCCGTCGAATCCCCTCACGCGGCGGAGCGCGCCCTCGAACGCTTCCAGGAGTTCTTGGACAACGGGGACCCAGCTGTGCGTGATGGCCGCTGCGCGAGCGCGGAGGACTGGTATCTCGACGCGGTGCGCGAGGCCGAGGCGATCGACGCCAAGGGGCCGCTGCTCGTCCGCGGCCTTGTGCGCCTCGCGGAGGTCTACCGAAGGCAGGGCTCGGCGGGTCGGGGTCGAGTCGGGCCGGTCCAGCGAAGGCTCAAGGCGCTGTCGCCCGCGTCCCCCGAGGCAGCGGCAGCCGTTGCGCGGTCGGAGGGCGAGGCGTCGAAGCTCGCCCCGAAGCCCGCCACCCCCGGCAGGGCAGACACGACGGAAACCGATTACCTGGAGAAGATACGCGAGCGTATCAAACCGAAGTGGATCTATCCGGGGGAGGCGGGAGAGAGAGGGATCGAGGGCGAAGGGGTGGCCGACTTCGCCATTCGGAGGGACGGCTCCCTGCACGTCGCTCGGATCACGCGCTCGACCGGCGTGCCCATTCTCGACAAGGCCATGCTCGACGCCATCGGCCTCGCTCAGCCCTTCCCGGTCGTCCCCGACGCGATCGCCCAGGACCCCTACCAGATCGACCTGGATTTCCGGTACCAGATCGTCGGCAGCACGAGCCCCTCGCCACGGCCTGTCACGAGACCTCCGGAGCCCTCGGTCGTCTGCCGGTGAGCGGCCACCCGGCGCGGCCCAGCGACATCTCCGACACGATGAGGCGGAAGTCCGGGCGCGGGCGGAAGGTGACGCGCTTCGACGTCCCGTACACGATGACTTCCCGGGTGCTCCGCCCCGGATCAATGGTGGTGGCCTCCGCGGGCTGCACGATCGCGATCTGCGCCGACTGGGCGTGCACGACCGGGACGCCAATCGTCAGCGACAGGGCCACGATCCAGGCGAAGAGCGGCATCGGTCGTCCTGCTCTATGAGGGTCAACGCGGGAATCGGCTCAGGCGTCCGACCCCAGAGTCGGAATGCCCGAGGGTATCGCACTCGGCTGCACGATTCTGTAATCTCGGGCGAGCCGGACATGCCACACACAGTCACCCACTGGAGGCCCCTATGAAGGGCGTGACCCTGCAGACCGAGACCGTGTTCGTGATGGAGAACTCGCCGATCAAGTTCGGGCTGGGCGCCATGGACGAGATCGGCTTCGACGCCAGCCGCCTGGGTATCCGCAAGGCGCTGATCTTCACCGACCGCCACGTCTCCGAGCTGGGCTTGGCCGAGCGCGTGCGCGCGCTCCTCGAGGAGCAGGGCGTGAAAGCCGACGTCTGGGACGGCGTGGAGGTGGAGCCCACCGATCGCTCCATGGAGGAAGCGGGCGAGTACGCGCGCAGCAAGGACTTCGACGGGCTGATCGCGGTCGGCGGCGGCAGCACCATCGACACGTGCA